>Ga0256406_1003529_pt1 | contig 19277 bp, 15 predicted proteins | sample RumenRJG_03DNA_FD_185986 | JGI IMG/M metagenome (GOLD analysis project Ga0256406, IMG submission 185986) | Bovine rumen microbial communities from Lethbridge, Alberta, Canada - RJG_03 | ecosystem: Host-associated > Mammals > Digestive system > Stomach > Rumen | place: Canada: Alberta | collected...
AACAAAATTAGATCTAATATTTTCAGAAAATCCAGATATAGATTATGTAATTCATTTTGCAGCATTAAAGGCAGTAGGAGAATCTGTACAAAAGCCAATCGAATATTATGAAAATAATATTGGTGGAACATTAGTCTTATTAGATATTATGAAAAAACATAATGTAAAGAAAATAGTATTTAGCTCATCAGCAACAGTTTATGGAAATCCTGAAAAAGTTCCAATTAGTGAAGATGCAAAAACAGGAAATGCCACAAATCCTTATGGTGAAACAAAGGTTATGACAGAGAGAATTTTAAACGATATTTATATTTCAGATAATTCGTGGAGCATAATTTTACTAAGATACTTCAACCCAATTGGTGCACATGAAAGTGGATTGATAGGAGAATCTCCAAATGGAATTCCAAATAATTTAATGCCATACATAAATCAAGTTGCACTTGGAAAACTTGACCATTTAAATGTATTTGGAAATGATTATGATACACCAGATGGAACAGGTGTAAGAGATTACATTCATGTTGTTGATTTAGCAAAAGGACATATAAAAGCGCTTGAAAGAGCAGACAAAATCACAGGTGTTGAAACATATAATTTAGGAACAGGAAAAGGCTATTCAGTTCTTGACATCGTTAAAAATTTTGAAAAAGCAACTGGAATAAATATTAAATATGAAATTGCTCCAAGAAGAGCAGGAGACATTGCTGAATGCTATGCTGACCCAACAAAAGCAGAAAAAGTGTTAGGCTGGAAAGCAGAAAAATCACTTGAAGATATGTGTAAAGATTCTTGGAGATTTACTCAAAATAATATGTAATGTATAATTTTTGTATTTTTTGCAAACAATATTTTTGTAAATTTTGTAGAAAGGAAGCAAAACTTATGAAAATTATAGATTGGATTGCGTTGATACTAGTAATAGTTGGTGCAATAAATTGGGGACTAATTGGTTTGTTTGGTTTTAATTTAGTTGCAGCAATGTTTGGAGAGGCATCTATGTTAACAAGAATTATTTATGTTTTAGTAGGTGTTTCCGGACTTTGGTCTATTAGAGACTTTACAAAAGAAGAAGAGTAATCAAAAGCCTTGAGTGCATGAACATTCAAGGCTTTTATTTATATCTACAACTAATTTTGCTTATTCTATTGCAAATTTGATAGATGTGTTATAAAATATGTTAACATTAAGGAGACCAGAGATAATAATTTCTAAAATTGTTGGACATCCAATAGATGCATATTTCTTTAATGTAAATGAACAAATTGCATACGAAAATGCGCTTAATGGAAATATAAAATTGAAAACATTTTATGATTATAAACCTGTAATAACAGGTTCGATTAGAGAAATGCTTATTTCGAAAACAGGGCCAAGTTGTGTAAAGTATGATTGCAGTGGCGAAAAGGTTATGCCAGTTTTTGAAAGCTATAAGCTTCATATTGATGAGGAAAACTTTATTAGAATAATGCAAGATTCTGCTTTGAAATTTGTATCTGATATGGTTGAGTTTTTTGGAAATTCTCTAAATGATTTTGAATATTATAAATCATATACAAGCTTTGCCTTAGATACATTTATTAATTCACCAACTGAAATTGATAAAAAAGTAGTTGAAGCTATTAACTTTGAAGATGATGTTGGCCTTGGAAAAATGAAATTGAGTGACATTTTGGAAGAGGAAAGAAAGAAAACAAATCAAATAGAAATTGATAAATTAGTTAATCCAGAAAAAGATACTTTCTACATTGAAAAGTATTCAAAATGGAAGCGCTTTTTATTCTACTTATTATTTGACAAAAAAACATTTAAGAGAAGAATGACAGAAATAAAAAATAATATGCCAATACATAGAATTTTATATAAACTAAGAAAAAAATAATAAATCCGTGGAGGAGTAATAATGAAAATTGGAATTGTAGGATTACCTAATGTAGGAAAAAGTACACTTTTTAATAGTATAACAAAAGCAGGTGCTGAATGTGCAAATTATCCTTTTTGCACAATAGAACCAAATGTTGGAGTTGTAGCAGTACCTGATGAAAGACTTGATAAATTAGGTGAAATGTATGAATCTGAAAGAATAATACATGCAACTGTTGAATTTGTAGATATTGCAGGTTTAGTTAAGGGAGCAAGCAAAGGTGAAGGATTGGGTAATAAGTTTTTATCACATATTCGTGAAACAGATGCAATTCTAGAAGTTGTAAGATGCTTTGATGATTCAAATATTGTACATGTTGATGGAAGTGTTGATCCTATTCGTGATATTGAAACAATAAATATTGAACTTGAACTTGCTGATTTAGAAACAGTTAATAAAAGAATTGATAGAGCTGCTAAAATGGCTAAAGCAGATAAAAAATATTTGGAAGAGGAAGAAGCTTTTAAGAAAATTAGAAAATGTCTAGAAGATGGAAAGACTGCTCGTCATGCTGAACTAACTGATGATGAAAAAGAAATGGTTAAAGATGCATTCTTACTTACAATGAAACCAGTACTTTATGTTGCAAATATTGCAGAAAATGAAATAGGTAAGCCTGATAATGATTATGTAAAACAAGTTAAAGAATATGCAAAAAATGATAATTCTGAAGCAATTGTATTATGCGCAAAAATTGAGGAAGAGCTTTCAGAACTTGATGGAGATGATAAAAAAGAAATGCTTGAAGCATTGAATCTAGATGAATCAGGTCTTGATAAAGTTATAAAATCTAGTTATGATTTGCTAGGACTTATGTCTTTTTTAACTGCAGGTAAAAAAGAAACAAGAGCATGGACAATAAAAAAAGGTACTAAGGCTCCACAGGCTGCTGGTAAAATTCATTCTGATTTTGAAAGGGGCTTTATTAAGGCAGAGATAGTTTCATACAATGATTTGATTGAAAATGGAAGCTACCAAAAAACAAAGGAACTTGGAAAAGTTCGTATGGAAGGAAAAGATTACATAATACAAGATGGAGATATTTGTGACTTTAAATTTAATGTTTAATTAGACGAAAACTTGAAAAATTTAGCAGATTATTGTTAACCTGAAATGCAAAAAAAGCCTTAAAATGCTGAATAAATTGGAAATATATGTTTTTTTGAAAAAAGTTAAAAAAATCTCTAAAAAAACATTGACAATAAAATTTTATAAGTGTACAATAAATGTATAGTTTGAGAATTTAAGTATTTTCTTGTCATAATTTTAGAGAAAATGCAAATAATAATAATGAAGAGGAGAAATTTAAAATGAAAAGTAAGAATTTAGTTTTAGTAATAGTTTTAGTTGTAGCTACATTAGTATTATTAAGCACAGGTGTTAATGCATCTGGATCACCACTTATTTTATCAGCAAGCAATGTTAATACAGTTAATAATACTGCAAACAGCACAGTTAACAATACAGTAAATAACACAGCTGTTAACAACACAATAGTTAACAATGCTGTTTCAAACAATGTTGTAGCTGTAAATAATGTTGATGCTGAAAAAGATATTCCTAAAACAGGTGAATCTGATGTATATGTTATAATGGCTATTGGATTAGTTGCTATAGCTACAGGTGCTTTTGCATTTGTTAAATCTAGAAAATTAGATAAATAATTTATGAAACTGTTTATTTAATAAATAAAGGGGCGTAAGCCTCTTTTTTTATGTAAAGTATATAAAAATCCAATTTGCTTTTTTCTTGTGAAGAAGCTGACATTACCGATTTTTCTATTCAAAGTATTGATAAAATTTGATATATGATATAAAATAGTAGCATATTTAATGTGATAGTTGGGGACATATGAAAGATAAATCTTTAATAAGAAATTTTAGTATAATTGCACATATTGATCACGGAAAAACAACTCTTTCGGATAGATTGATTGAACTAACAGGTGCTATGCCTAAAAGAGAAATGACAGAGCAAGTTTTAGACAACATGGATATTGAAAGAGAAAGAGGAATAACAATTAAATCACAAGCAGTTCGTATGAAATATAAAGCAAAAGATGGAAAAACTTATGAACTTAATTTAATTGATACCCCAGGGCATGTTGATTTTAATTATGAAGTTTCAAGAAGTTTAGCAGCATGTGAGGGCGCTATTCTTGTGGTTGATAGTACACAAGGTGTTGAAGCACAAACTTTAGCAAATGTGTATTTAGCTATCGATAATAATTTGGAAATAATACCAGTTGTAAATAAAATAGATTTACCTAGTGCAAGAGTTGAAGAAACCAAAGAAGAGATTGAAAAAATAATTGGTTTAGATGCAAGTGATGCACCATGTATTTCAGCAAAAACAGGATTAAATGTTGAAGATGTATTAGAAAAAATTGCTACAGATATTCCAGCACCACAAGGAGATGAAAATAAACCTTTACAAGCCTTAATTTTTGATTCAATTTACAATGATTATAAAGGCGCTTTAGCATATGTAAAAGTAAAAAATGGCAAAGTTAAAGTTGGTGATGAAATAAAATTGATGGCTAATGGTGATAGTTTCTTTGTAACTGAAGTAGGATATTTTACGCCAGGAAATTATCAAAAAACAGATGAACTTGTTGCAGGCGAAGTTGGTTATATAGCTGCAAGTATTAAGAGCTTGTCAGACATTCATGTTGGTGATACAATAACTACAACAGAAAAACCATGTGACAAGCCACTTCCAGGATATAAAAAAATTAATCCGATGGTGTATTGTGGTCTATATCCAATGGATGGTTCTGATTATGAAAACTTAAAAGTTGCTTTGGAAAAATTACAATTAAATGACTCTGCATTAGAGTTTGAACCAGAAACATCAAAGGCGTTAGGCTCTGGTTTTAGATGTGGATTTTTAGGATTACTTCATTTGGAAATAATAGAAGAAAGACTTGAAAGAGAATTTGATTTAGGATTGATTACAACAGCGCCATCTGTTATCTATAAAGTTTACAAAACAGATGGAACGATGGAAGAAATATATAATCCAGATGAGATGCCTGACTCTGTAAATATTAAATATATTGAAGAGCCTTATGTAATTGCAAATATAATGGTTCCAAAAGATTACATTGGAAACGTAATGGAACTTTGCCAAAATAGAAGAGGAATATATATTGACATGAAATACTTGGATGAAACAAGAGTCAGCATTCAATATGAAATTCCACTAAATGAAATTATTTATGATTTCTTTGATACACTAAAATCGAAGACAAAAGGCTATGCTTCACTAGATTATAGTTTGAAGGAATATAAAGAGTCAAAACTTGTTAAACTAGATATATATGTAAATAATGAAAAAGTTGATGCTTTGTCATTTATAGTTTTCAAAGATAGTGCTTATGCTAGAGGTAGAAAACTTGTAAAAAGATTGAAAGATGAAATACCAAGACAATTATTTACAATTCCAATTCAAGCAAAAATATCTGGACAGATTATTGCAAGAGAAACGATTTCCGCTTTACGTAAAGATGTACTAGCAAAATGTTATGGTGGAGATATTACACGTAAGAAGAAATTACTTGAAAAACAAAAACGTGGTAAGAAACGTATGAGAGAGTTTGGTAAAGTACAAATTCCACAAGAAGCATTTTTGAATGTACTTAAAGCAGATGAAGAAAACGATAATACATAAAAAGGCTTATGAGTAGCCTATAAAACTCAAATATTTTATAAAGGAGAAGCATGATATTTTTATATAATCATGCAAATAAATTAATGACAGAAACAGACAATGTTGAAGGCAGAAATAGTGTGCTGGAACTTTTAAAATCTGATAATGATATAAATAAAATTTATATCAGAGCAGGAGAAAGACATGGCTCAATAAATGAAATTATAAAACTTGCAAAGCAAAGAAAAATAATAATTCAAGAAGTACCAAAAAACAAATTTGATATTTTGGCAGAAACAGAAAATCCACAAGGTGTAATTGCTTTAGTACCTCCTTACAATTATAGTTCAATAGATGAAATTTTAGATTATGCAAAATCTAAAAACGAAAAGCCTTTTATTATGATTTTGGATGACATTGAAGATCCACACAATTTAGGCTCAATAATTAGAACCGCTGAATGTACAGGAGTACATGGTATTATCATACATAACAGGAGAGCAGCGCAAGTCACATCAACAGTAAATAAAATATCTTCAGGTGCTGTCGAATATGTAAAAATTGCAAGAGTAAATAACATTACAGATGCTATAAAATATTTGAAAGAAAATGATGTATGGATTTATGGCACAGATATGAATGGTGATAAACTTTACAATGAAGAAAAATATGATTCAGGCGTTGGAATAGTAATAGGAAATGAAGGAAGCGGTATTTCAAGATTAGTAAAAGAAAACTGTGACTTTTTAGTTAGAATTCCAATGAAAGGAAAAATAAATTCATTAAATGCATCTGTTTCAGCAGGAATTGTTATGTATGAAGTTTTAAATCAAAGAAAATAAAATTACGGAGAAAGGTATGAGAAGAAAAATTAGAATAAAGCCAATCATTATTTCTATTGTCATCATTGGATTAATAATTCTTACAATGTATTTGTTTTTTAGAACAGATTTCTTTAGAACAAAAAGAAGTGCTTTTATGAGATATTTTCAAAATACTCCAGAGGCATTAAATGTGTTTGAAACAAACGAATTCAAGGATTATAATGAAGAGAAAAAGACAAAGCCATATATACGAAAAGCAGATATACAAATACAAAGTTCTTCAAACGTTGCAGATACCAATATTCTTGATAAAGTCAAAATGAATATTGTTCAAAAAGTAAATGCAGAAGAAGACAAAGCAAATGTAGAAGCAAGCGTTTCACACGACGGAAACAAACTTTTCGAAATGTCAGGAATAAAAGACCAAGAAGAGTATGGTCTATATTCAAATGAAATAGCAAAAACTTATATATGTGTTAGAAATGAAGATTTAAAAAGAATAGTAAACGATTCAAATCTTCAAATAAGTTTACCAAATACAATTCAAATATATGATTTTGATGATATTGTAGAAACAACAGATGTAGAAAAAGATAAAATAAAAGAATGTTTAGACATTATGAAAAACGATGTATCGCAATCTGCATACACTAAAGATTCTAAAAAAATTAAAATAAATGATAAAAAATACAATACAAAATGCTATACATTAAATTTGTCAAAAGAAGAAAGTGCAAATTTACAAATTGACTTATTAAATAAAATTATGAATGATAGTTTTTTGATGGATTATATTACATCAAAAGCAAAATTATTAAATGCAGATGAAGAGTATACTAATATTAATTCTTTAAAAGACATTATGAACAAAAGAATTAAAGCATTGAGTAAAAACAAAAATGAAGCGGAAGAACTTAAAATAACTGTTTATGAAAATAAGCAAAAGAATATTAGAACAGAAGTAGACTATGGAAACAATTCTATTGCAATAACTCATTTAAAAGAAGATGAAGGCGAATTTTCTTCTTTGAAAATAAATAACAAAACATACTCAATTTTGAAAGAAAATGGAAAATATACTATTTCCTATAATAGCAAAGAGGATATAGAAAAAAATATTAAAATTGAGTATTCACAAGAAGGCTCTTTAGAAAATAATGATATAAAAAATAAAATGGTAATTACACAAAGTGAGGGAATAAAGAGCATTACTTATTTGTATAATGATAGTGTGGAATTTTCAAATGATATTGGAAAATTAAATGGATTTGATAATGTTGCTAGAGTTACTTTGAATGATTATAATGATGAAGAAATTAAGAATTTTGCAGAGGCTTTGAAGAGCAAGATTAATTCTGTGTATATTTCAAAAGGTGCGAGCATCGGAATAAACCTAGATCCAATATTCTAATAAAATAATAATATAATAAAATCAAAAATAAAGCATTAAAATAATGCTTTATTTTTTTATTAGTATATAGGTGGATTTTGATGATTAAGAAGTTGAAGCTCATGGGAATCTAATTCATTTTTCTCTTTATCAGAATTTTCTGCTTTTTTCTTTTCATTTCCTTCTTTGTCAATTTGCTTTTTTTCATCTTGTACTGCTTCATCAACAGATTTTTCAACCACTTGTGAATCTGTTTGATTTACAGAATCATCATTTTCAATATTTTCTTCAAAATTTTTAGAAGCCTTTTCTTCTAATTCATTATCAGATGGAACATGTACATCTGTACCATATAATGAAGCATAATCTGCAAGTTCTTCTTTTTTAGAATCAACTTCTTTACTTATTTCTTCAGGAATATCTTCTTTTGCTGAAGAATCACTATCATCATGGATATTCGATACATTATCATTTCCATCTTCTGTTCTTGCTTCTGCTGATTCTGCCATTTTATCAATGTTTTGATGACGTGTCATATCCATCATTTCTTTATTTTGATTTGTCATACCTCCACCATAAGTTTCACCTGGTATTCCTATTGTGTCTTTAGAGCCTTCTGCATTTCTAGCATAATAAAATCCAACATTTCCGCCATCATTATATAAACCAATGGTTTGATTTTGATTATTAGATGATTCAACATCTCTTATTCTAAATGATGCTATTGAATTTACCTTTTTAATGGTTCCATCATCTCTTGCAAGGGAAAATTCTGAATTTGGTTCCATATAATATTTTGAAGGATCAATTTTTTCAATTGTATCATCATCCATTACTCCCATAAGATAAGCTGTATCTGATGTTTTTATAATTTTAATACTTTTATAATTTGTTCCTAATATATCATTTAAAGAATAATAAGTTGTAATTTTTTCATTAGCATCCATATCTGTAGCATCTTTTGTTGCTTTTTCTCCAATTTTTTTGTTATCAAGTTTTATTTTATTATTGGCATCAACTTTTGCATAGGCACCAATTTTATCTGGCGATATACCAAGAACAAGTGCAGATTCATCTAATTCTTTTATTTGCTTTGCTAATTCATCACTTGAAATTTTTTCTGGATTATTTGGCAAATTCATAAGCTGTTTTTGATATGCATAATTTGGGTCATTTGGCTTAAATTGTTCATACATTTTCATAACATTATCATCTGCGAGAGGAATTTCATAAAGTTGCCCAGAAGGTAATAATTTACATGGTTGATGTGTTTGAACTCCATTTTCCATAAATGAAATGTCATATACAACATCATAATCTACTTTGTCTGGATTAGATTTATTTTCTATTTTATTATAACTTACAACTATGCTATTAAAATCAATACTTTTGCTACCAAAAATTTCATTGTAATGCTCATCTATAAATTTTGATTGAACCTTACCAAGCCAAGCAAGTTGATCTTTCATATTTATTTCTTCAAAATCTAGCTCTTCATTATTTAGATTTTTTTCTACATTATTTTCCATAATTTTATCCTTCCGTATGTATGACATTTTTAAAATTTTTAACTGAAAATCCAAGTAAAATTAGTAAAAATCAAGCATATAAAAATTAATTTTAATTTTACCAAAATGATTATATCATAAAGAAAAAAATAAGCAAATAGAAATTTGAAAAAATCTTGACAAAACAAATTTGTTATTAGATAATATATGTTGATAACGAATGATTTATGAGAGTACAAAGGAGGAACATATAAATATGTCTTATGTTTTTAATAAAATTACAGTAAGACCACAATTGCCTGAAAGAATAGGCAAATTATATGAAATTTCTTACAATTTGTGGTGGTCTTGGAACACTGAGTTTCTTAAACTTTTCAAAATGATTGATGTTGATTTATGGGAACAATGTGAGAAAAGTCCAATTAAATTTTTAAGACAAGTTTCTCAAGATAAATTGGAAAAATCCGCTAATGATAAGGATTTCCTTGAAGAATATGATGCAGTAGTTGAAAATTTTGAAGACTATATGAATGCTGATGAAACTTGGTTTTCTAAAGAGTTTCCAGAAAACAAAGATGACATAATTGCATATTTTTCTGCAGAGTATGGATTGGATGAAACAGTGCCAATTTATTCAGGCGGTTTAGGTATACTTTCTGGAGATCATATGAAATCTGCAAGTGACATGGGTATACCAATTGTTGGTGTCGGACTTTTTTACAAAAAAGGATATTTTCATCAAGTAATTAATGGATATGGTGAGCAACAAAATATCTATAAAGATATGGATAGTAGTATTTTACCAATAAGTGCTGTAAAAGATATTGATGGAAAAGACTTGATAATTTCACTAAAATTTCCAAAGGGAAATCTATACTTAAAGGTTTGGCAAATAAATGTTGGTAGAAGAAAAATATATTTGATGGATTCTGATATTGATAAAAATATTGATGAATATAAAAATATTACGACTACTCTTTATGGCGGAGACCAAGAAATGCGTATTCAACAAGAGATTGTACTTGGCATGGGAGGAGTTAATTTACTTCATACATTAGGAATAAAACCTAATTTGTATCATATGAACGAAGGACATTCTGCATTTTTGCTATTGGAATTGATAAAAAATGTTATTAAAGAAAAAGAAGTTTCTTTTGATATTGCAAGAGAAATTGTTTCTTCAATGACAGTATTTACAACACACACACCTGTTCCAGCAGGAAATGATATATTTCCAATGGATTTGGTAGAAAAATATTTTACACCATATTGGGATAGATTGGGGATAAGTAAGGAAGAATTCTTAAGATTAGGTGTAAAACCTAATGATGATTTGAATGCTGGATTTAATATGGGAATTCTAGCTCTTAAAATTGCCGGAAAGAAAAATGGTGTAAGTAAGTTGCACGGAGCAGTTTCTAGACAATTATTTGCTGATGTATGGCCAAATATTCCACCACACGAATCACCAATTGGATATGTTACAAATGGTGTTCATACTTGCTCGTGGCTTGCTCCATCTGTAAAAAGACTTTATAATGAATATTTAGAACCATATTGGCAAGATAAAATTCAATATGATAAGGTTTGGGAAAAGATATATGACATACCTGATGAAGAATTATGGAAAGTTCATCAGGAGAGAAAAATTAGAATGCTTCAAATGGTTAAAAAACTTACAACAGATAGATTAAGAGCAAATAATTATTCTTATGATGAAATAGACCAAATAGTAGGAAACTTAGATCCAAATGTTTTAACAATAGGATTTGCTAGAAGATTTGCAACATATAAAAGAGCAACTTTGATTTTTAGAGATCTTGAAAGAATAACAAAAATATTCAATGAAAAAGATATGCCTGTTAGAATTATTTTTGCAGGTAAGGCTCATCCAAGTGATACAGAAGGATTTAATCTAATTAAATATATTCACGATTTAGCAATGAAGCCACAATTTAAAGGAAAAATATTCTTGCTTGAAAATTATAATATTGGAATGAGTAGATACTTAGTTTCAGGTGTTGATGTATGGCTAAATAATCCTCGTAGACCTATGGAAGCATCTGGCACAAGTGGACAAAAGGCTGCTGTAAATGGTGTTGTAAACTTTAGTGTACTTGATGGTTGGTGGGAAGAAGCATATGATCAAACTAATGGCTTTGCAATTGGAACAAATACAGAATATAAGAGTTATGATGACCAAGATGATCAAGATGCAAAAAGCATTTACGACACATTGGAAAACAGAATTATTCCAATGTATTATGATAAAAATGAAAAAGGCTATTCTGAAAAATGGCTTGAAGTAATGAAAAATAGTATTGCTACAAATTCAGGAAAATATAGTACTGCAAGAATGTTACAAGACTATCTTGATAGAGAGTATATTCCTTTGATTGATTTGAATAAAGAGTATTATCAAGATTTAACATCTGTTGCAGAATTGAATGAATGGAAAAAGCAAATGTATGCTAATTTTGACAAAATTGAAATTACTCAAAATAAGTCAAATTATAACGATATTACATTAGATGCAGGTAATAACATTGAAGTTTCTTGTGATGTAAAATTACCTGATGGCGCAATTGATTTGGATAGCATTGAAGCACAAGTATTTTATGGAAAAATTACTGATGATGGAATTGTTGATGATGTACAAGTTATTCCAATGAAATACGAAAAGAAAGTAAATGGAAAATTTAAATTTAATGCAAAGATTGAATTAAAATCTGGCGGAGATTATGGATATACATTTAGAGTAGTACCAAAGAACAAAATGCTTCTAGATCCAATGAACATGGACTTGATCAAATGGATAACAAATGAATAAAACGAAAAAAATATTTCCTAGATTCTAGGAAATATTTTTTTATAAAAGGGATTTAAAATTTTAAATAGAAAAAAAGAAATTTACAAAATATATATTACATTTTTATTACTTTTATTTGAAAATGCTTGAAAATTGAAAAATGTAGATATAAAATGATTTTATAAAATGTATAATTTTGTTTAAAATTATTAAAATATATTAGGAGGATTTTATTATGTCAGTTAGAGTTGCAATCAACGGATTCGGAAGAATAGGACGTTTGGCTTTTAGACAAATGTTCGGAGCAGAAGGTTATGAAATAGTTGCTATTAATGATTTAACAAGTCCAGCAATGTTAGCATACTTATTAAAACATGATACAGCACAAGGAACATATGATAAAGAGGTATCAGCTGGAGAAGATTCAATTACAGTTGATGGAAGAACAATAAAAATATATGCAGAAAAAGATGCAAGCAATTTACCTTGGGGCGAATTGAACATTGATGTTGTACTTGAATGTACAGGATTCTATACATCAAAAGAAAAATCACAAGCACACATTAATGCTGGAGCAAAGAAAGTTGTTATTTCAGCACCTGCAGGAAATGATTTACCTACAATAGTTTATGGTGTAAATGAACATACATTAAAAGCTGAAGATACTATTATTTCAGCTGCATCTTGCACAACAAACTGCTTAGCACCAATGGCAGATGCATTGAATAAATATGCACCAATTCAATCTGGAATTATGTGCACAATTCACGCATATACTGGCGACCAAATGTTATTGGATGGACCACAAAGAAAAGGTAATTTAAGAAGAGCTAGAGCTGCAGCTGCTAACATAGTACCTACATCTTCAGGTGCTGCAAAAGCTATAGGATTAGTTATTCCAGAACTTAATGGAAAATTAATTGGAGCTGCTCAAAGAGTTCCAGTTATCACAGGTTCTACAACAATTTTAACTGCTGTAGTTAAAGGCGAAAATATTACAAAAGAATCAATTAATGAGGCTATGAAAGCACATCAAAGTGAAGTATTTGGATATAACGAAGATGAAATTGTTTCATCAGATGTTATTGGTATGCATTATGGTTCATTATTTGATGCCACACAAACAATGTGCTTAGATATGGGAAACGGATTATATCAAGTACAAGTTGTTTCTTGGTATGATAATGAAAATTCATATACAACACAAATGGTTAGAACAATAAAATATTTTGCTGAATTAAATTAGTGATTTATGAAAAAGGAGGCGCAAGTTTTTGCGCCTTTATATGTCTTTAAAAGGTTTATAGGCAACCTTTCAAAAACCTAAATATATTTTTGAGGATATTATTATGAATAAAGTTACAATTAGAGATATTGATTTAGATGGAAAGAAAGTTTTATTAAGAGCAGATTTTAATGTGCCACTTGATGAAAACCAAAACATAACAGATAAAACAAGAATTGTTGCAGAGTTACCTACAATAAAATACATATTAGAGCACAATGCAAAATTAATTATGTGTTCACATTTAGGTAGACCAAAGGGACAAGTTGTACCTACTATGTCTTTAGCACCTGTTGCTAAAGAGCTATCTGCACAACTTGGACAAGATGTAAAATTAGCAAGTGATATAGTTGGAGATTCTGCTAAATCTTTAGTTGCTAATATGCAAAATGGTGATGCTATTCTTCTTGAAAACGTAAGATTTGATGCAAGAGAAGAAGCAAATGAACCAGAATTTGCAAAGGAATTAGCATCACTTGCAGATGTATATGTAAACGATGCATTTGGTACTTGCCATAGAGCACATGCTTCAACAGCAGGAGTTGCAAGTTATTTACCATCTGCTTGCGGTTTCTTAATTGAAAAAGAAATTTCAGTTTTAGGAGATACTTTGAACAATCCAGAAAGACCATTTGTTGCAATTCTAGGTGGAGCAAAGGTTTCTTCAAAAATTGGTGTAATTGATGCATTACTTGATAAAGTAGACACTCTATTAATCGGTGGCGGAATGGCTTATACATTCTATAAATCAATGGGCTATGGAGTAGGAAATTCAATTTGTGAAGTTGACAAAGTTGACTTGGCTCAAGATTTGATGAAAAAAGCAAAAGAAAAAGGAGTTAAAATGTTAATTCCTGTCGACAATGTTATTGGAAAAGAATTCAAGGCAGATACTGAAAGCAAAGTCGTAGCATACAATGAAATTCCAGATGGTTGGGAAGGATTTGATATTGGACCTAAAACAGTTGCAATGTATGAAGAAGAATTGAAAAAGGCTAAAACAGTATTATGGAATGGACCAGTTGGACTATTTGAATTTGATCAATTCGCAAAAGGAACAAATGAACTTGCAAATTGCTTAGCAAACCTTACTGATTGCAAAACAATAATCGGCGGTGGAGATAGTGCTGCTGCAATTACCAAAATTGGACTAGCAGACAAAATGACTCATATTTCAACAGGTGGTGGTGCATCTCTTGAATATATTGAGGGAAAAGCACTTCCAGGAATTGAATGTTTACCAAATAAAGAATAAAATTTAAAATATACAAAGGAGAGAATTAATTTTGAGAAGAAATATAATTGCTGGAAATTGGAAGATGAATATGTTGCCAGATCAAGCAATGGAATTCATAAGCAAATTGGCACCAAAAGTAAAAAATAAAAAAAATGAAATAATACTTTGCGTGCCATATACAGATTTATTTTATACTTTGTTAACAGCACAACAAACCAATATTCACATTGGTGCACAAAATTGTCATTATGAAGAAAGTGGAGCATTTACTGGAGAAATTGCTCCACAAATGTTGAAATGCATAAATGTAGAATATGTTATAATAGGTCATTCTGAAAGAAGAAAATATTTTAATGAAACAGACGAAACTGTTAATTTGAAAGTAAAGTCTGCATTGAAACATGGCTTGAAACCTATAATTTGCATAGGCGAAACCTTGGAAGAGAGAGATGAGAATAAAACTGAAGAAGTTTTAATAAAACAAATAACAAAAGACCTTGAAGGCTTGACATTAGAAGACTTAAGCAATATAATAGTGGCGTATGAGCCTATTTGGGCAATTGGCACAGGCAAGAGTGAAGATGCAACAGACGCAAATAACACAATAAAGACTATTAGAAGTAAGATAAAGGAAATTTTCAATACAGAAGATGTTTCTATACTTTATGGTGGAAGTGTAAAACCAGAAAATTGCAAAAATATATTTTTGCAATCTGATATTGATGGTGCATTGGTTGGCGGAGCAAGCCTTGATGTTAATTCGTTCTTACAAATAATTGATGCACAAAATTAGAATTAAAAGATTTTTATAAAATTTTATCAGTTCTAAAATATATGGAATTGATAATTATTAGAGAAGTATTTAAAACATAATTTATATGCACACTTTTAAATAATAGGCAGATGAAAGGAAAAAATATGGAACACAAAAAAACAACAATGTTAATGATACTCGATGGATTTGGAGAAAATGGCAATACAACTGGAAATGCAATTGCAAATGCTAATAAGCCAAATATTGATAAACTAATGATGACATGTCCTAAAGCAAATGTATATGCAAGCGGTGCTGCAGTAGGTTTACCAGAAGGACAAATGGGAAACTCAGAAGTTGGACATACAAATATAGGAGCAGGAAGAATTGTATATCAGGATTTAACTAGAATTACAAAGTCTATTGAAGATGGAGATTTCTTCAGCATTCCTGAGCTTGTAGATGCAATTGAAAATTGCAAAAAGAACAACACAAAATTACACATAATGGGATTAGTTTCAGATGGTGGAGTTCATAGTCATCAAAGACATTTATATGCATTACTTGAACTTGCTAAAAGAAGAGGAATGGATAACAACGTATTTATTCATTGCTTTATGGATGGTAGAGATACACTTCCAGCAGCAGGTGAGGGATATATACAAAAATTAGAGGATAAAATCAAAGAAAAAGGTGTTGGAAAAATAGCAACCATTTCTGGTAGATTTTATGCAATGGATAGAGATAAGAGATGGCAAAGAGTTCAAAAGGCTTATGATGCCATGGTAAATGGAATAGGAGAAAAAGCAACATCTCCAATTCAAGCAATTGAAAGCTCTTATCAAAAAGAAGTATTTGATGAATTCGTTGTACCAACAGTTATCTATAATGGAGACAAACCAGTTGCTACAATTGAAGATGGAGATTCTGTAATATTCTTTAATTTCAGACCTGATAGAGCTAGACAAATAACTAGAGCAATTGTTGATCCTGATTTTAAAGAGTTTGAAACAAAGAAAATGCCAAACTTACATTTTGTAACAATGACAAATTATGATTCAACAATTCCAAATGTTAAAGTTGCTTTCAAAGAAGAAAAACTTTCAAATACATTTGGCGAATATATTAGTAAAAAAGGTTTGACACAATTAAGAATTGCAGAAACAGAAAAATACGCACATGTTACATTCTTCTTTAATGGCGGAAGAGAAGAGCCATACAAAGGCGAAGACAGAATATTGGTACCTTCACCTAAAGTTGAAACTTATGATATGAAGCCAGAAATGAGTGCTTATGAAGTTACAGAAAATGTACTTAAAGCTATAGAAGAAGAAAAATATGATGCAATTATTTTGAACTTTGCTAACCCAGATATGGTAGGACATACAGGAAACTTGGAAGCAGCAACAAAAGCTGTTGAAGCGGTTGATGAATGTGTAGGAAAAATAGTTGAAGCATTGAAAAAACATGATGGTCAATTATTATTAACTGCAGATCATGGAAATTGTGAGCAAATGATTGACTACAAAACAGGAGATCCATTTACATCACATACAACAAACCCAGTTCCATTAATCTTATTTGGAAGAAAAGATGTTAAATTAAAAGATGGAAAGCTTTGCGATTTGGCACCAACACTATTAGATTTAATGGGATTAGATAAGCCAAGCGAAATGACTGGAGAAAGTTTACTAGTAAAATAAAATATATGAAGTAATTTTCGGAGTAAAAATGCAAAATAATAATGAAATTGGAAAATTATATAGAAGTATAATGGAAACACTAAATGCATCTGTACCAGAAAATTGGCAGAGTATTTACTTGTATGCTTCTGTTCTCTATGGGAGAACAGGAGAAATGTACTTCTATTATTATCCCAAAAGGCTTATTAAATCTAAGCCAATAAATTGCTATGAAATAGCGGACAAATTTGGAATAGATGAAATTGCTTATAATAAAAATTTAGATAAAATATATAGTTATCTTAAAGCATTAAATAATTTAATGTATAACAAATGGACAAATGTTACAATTATAATGAAAGACAATTTTTTTACGATTGAGTACCATTTTGACGATTTGCTTCATTCAAAATATAATGATGAACAAAGAAGAGTAATTTGGTCTCATAAATATTTGAAAACTCCTATTGAGAGTTTGAAAGAAAAAGATCGTGAATTGATTGAAAATTATAAAGATGAATGTATGATTAGACCAATGACCTACACTGAAGTTATTGATAAGAATTACAATGATTCAGGTATAAAAAAGAATGGTTTTGAAAGTCAAGAAAATACATACATACCAGAAAGAAAATCGGATATTAAAAATCCGTTCTTGAAATTTTAATATTGTTAATAATTTGAATTTTAAATTCAAATTAAAATAAATTAGTGTTGATATTAACACTGTACATATTTTTTAGGAGGAAAGAAATGAAAGACTTTTTAGGAATTGAAAAAATAAAAGCATTAGAGGTGCTAGATTCAAGAGGAAACCCAACAGTACAAGTTGAGGTAGTTACAGAAGATGGTTCAGAAGGAGTTGCATTAGTTCCATCAGGAGCTTCTACAGGAAGCTTTGAAGCTGTTGAACTAAGAGATGGCGACAAATCAAGATACATGGGAAAAGGTGTATTAAACGCAGTAAAAAATGTTAACGAAATCGTTGCACCAAAGATGGAAGGAATGAATGTATATGATCAAATAAAAATTGATAAAACATTACTTGAAATTGATGGTACTCCAAACAAAGGTAAATTAGGAGCAAACGCTACATTAGGTGTTTCACTTGCTTGCGCAAAAGCAGCAGCAGCCTCATTAGGAATGGAACTTTACAATTACATTGGTGGAGCAAATGCAAAAACATTACCTGTTCCAATGATGAACGTTCTTAATGGGGGAAAACATGCTGACAATACTGTAAGTTCACAAGAGTTTATGATTATGCCAGTTGGCGCTCCAAACTTTACAGAAGCATTAAGATGGTGTGCTGAAACATATCACACATTAAAAACAATATTAAAAGAAAAAGGTTTAGCTACTGCAGTTGGAGATGAAGGTGGTTTTGCACCAAATCTACAAAATGATGAAGAGGCTTTACAATTATTAGTAGAGGCTATTTCAAGAGCTGGTTACAAACCAGGAGAAGACATAGCATTAGCTACAGATATTGCTTCAACAGAAATGTATGATGAAGCTAAAAAAATAGGAGAAGAAGGAAAATATTATTTCTGGAAAACTAAGGAATTAAAAACAGCTGATGAAATGATTGACTGGATTTCATACTTAGTTGAAAAATATCCACTTATTTCTATTGAAGATGGTCTTGCAGAAGAGGACTGGGAAAACTGGAAGAAACTTACTGCTAAACTTGGAAACAAAGTTCAATTAGTTGGAGATGATTTGTTTGTAACAAACATCACAAGATTACAAAAAGGTTTAGACAATGATGTTGCTAACAGCATTTTAATTAAACTAAATCAAATTGGAACTTTAACAGAAACATTAGATGCAATTGAACTTGCAAAGAAGAATGGATATACTGCTGTTGTTTCACACAGAAGTGGTGAAACAGAAGATACAACTTTAGCAGATGTTGCAGTTGCTACAAATGCTGGTCAAATCAAGACAGGTGCTCCATGCAGAACTGATAGAGTTGCAAAATATAACAGATTGCTTAACATTGAAGATCAATTAGGTGATACTGCTAAATATTTAGGAAAGAAAGCATTTAGACAAAGTATATAGTTAAAATATATTATTCTAAATTATTTATTCATAATTTAGAACTAAATGGTTTACTATATAAAATTGTAAATTAAAAATTTTAAAACCATATTAATCAAAATAATATTACTTAAAACTATATTAAATAGAATTTTATTACTTCAAAA
>Ga0256406_1003530_pt1 | contig 19276 bp, 14 predicted proteins | sample RumenRJG_03DNA_FD_185986 | JGI IMG/M metagenome (GOLD analysis project Ga0256406, IMG submission 185986) | Bovine rumen microbial communities from Lethbridge, Alberta, Canada - RJG_03 | ecosystem: Host-associated > Mammals > Digestive system > Stomach > Rumen | place: Canada: Alberta | collected...
TATGCCTACGCTAAATAATTTATAAGTTCCGGTTTGCGAATCGAGTCGGAAAGCCCGTCGCGTTAGTAGCGCACACCGGGTTTGATGAGGGGCGGTTGATTTTATGGTCAATCGCCTACTCTATTTGTGGAGATGATGGAAGATCCGCATAAATATAAGGCGGAGGCGGAAGATATGAAACAGATACTGTTATTTCTCTGCATGGTTATTCTTGCCATCGGCATTGATTTTCACGGCGTGAATTTTCAGAAACTGCAGAAGAGTACAATCACTGTAACTGTAAAAGGACAGGTACAGAATCCGGGCAGGGTGGAGCTGCCGATGTATGCAACGGTGGAGGATGCCTTGCGAAAGGTACAGCTGGAAAATGACGCAGATCTTTCCTCGCTCAACCCGGATACGGTACTGAAAGACCATGATGTACTCACCATTCCGCAGAAAGAAGAAATCGTACGGATTTCCATCAATGCGGCAAGCGCTGAGCAGCTCTCTGAACTGCCCGGCATCGGACCGTCCACAGCAGAGAGGATTGTTGCCTATCGTCAGGAGAATGGATATTTTCAGACTGTTGAAGATCTCATGCAGGTCAAAGGCATTGGTCAGGCCAAGTTTGATAAGCTGAAGGATCGAATCCAGCTTTGAAAAAGTTACTCAACCATTCTCTTCTGATGGCTGTACTGCTGCTTCTGTTTCAGATGGGGAAAGGAAAGGCCCTCCTCTTCAGTGCAGTTCTTGTCATTGCATTCTATATACTCAGAACCAGAGACAGAACCGTATTCTTTTTCATCATCTTATTATGCCTTTCTCTTATTCCTCATACCCGGACAGACTATCCGAAAGTACAGCTGGCACGGGTTGTTTCTGTTTCCGCCTCTTCCTTTATTGCCGAAGGCAATGGCTGCCGCTTTATCGTACGCTATGATGAACCGCCTGCACCGGACAGTGAAATAGCCCTGAGTGGCAGATTTGAAAAGAATGAAAGTTCTGCCCATTTTTTCGGTATGGATTTTTCCGACTGGAATGAAAGACGGGGTATTTATTATGCGATTCGTCCCGCCTCGCTTACCGTTATAAAGGAACATCATACATTCCGTTCCATTCTCTATCATCGGATCATCCGAATGAATGATCCTTCTTTGAAGAGTCTCTGCTTCAAAATGCTGTTAGGCATCAATGATCCGGATGAAGAGAGTTTCTTCTATCGCTGCGGCTTTTCTCTGAGCGGAATCATTATGCTGGTAAGAGAAGTGCTTGGCCGCTTCTGCAATGAAAGAAAGCGGAACCGTATTGTGTTTATTCTGACTTGTGTTCTGTTTATCGCATATGGTTTTCCCTTACTGCTGTTTCAGAGTCTTGTTTCAGCTGTTTTGAAAAAGATGGATCAGAGACAGGATGTCAGAGTCGGCATCGGGATGATTATCGTTATGCTGGTGTATCCGGAAAGCGTATGTTCTGCTGCGTTTCTTCTGCCATCATGCTTCAGGCTGTGTGCCCTTGAAAAAACAGATCGAAAGCTCAAGGGTTTCTATCTGTCATGTCTATTGCAGAGCTATCTGTTTCAGGGATTCAATCCGTTAGTCTCACTGCTGTTTTCGTATCTGCGCCCGCTGCTTGGGGCAGGATGGTTTCTGGCACTTGGCTGTGTGGTGACAGGACGGCATGATCCGCTGAAGCTATTAAGGATGATGAATGAAAGTATTACCTTGCTTGACAGGTTCTTTCTGCCAGGTTCCATCATGGGTCTCGGGACACTGTTCTATCTTGCCATTCTGATCAGTCTGCACAGCAGGAAACATCTGATTCACTATGCTGTGATTCTGCTGTTTGTGTTTCAGCTTGGCGGCTTCTTTCATCCCTTTGGGGAAATTACCTTCATCAACGTCGGTCAGGGAGACAGTATTTTCATCAGAATGCCCCTGTCTCATGAAGGAATGCTGATTGATACTGGGAAGCCGGGACAGTATCGAACTGTCACAGCATATCTCAAAGCCAAAGGAACATGGAAGCTTGATACCATGGCCATCACCCATGGTGATGATGATCACAGCGGCAGTATGGACCGGCTGAATCAGGCATACCATGTGCGCCAGCTGATTCAGGTTCATCAGAAGAAAATCACCTATGGAATGTATGACTTCTATGATCTCAATGAGATCACGGATGAAGATGAAAATCGCTCCTCTCTTGTTCTTTATACAAAGATCAACGGCATGAGAATGCTGTTCATGGGGGATGCAGATGAAGTGGCAGAAAAGCAGATTGCAGAGAAATATGGCAATCTGCGCTGTGATGTACTGAAGCTCTCCCATCATGGTTCAAAGACCGGATCCTGTGACAGATTCCTTGATACGGTCAGACCGGGTCTCGGTATCATTTCTTCCGGGCCGTATCGCATTTACCATCATCCATCTCCTGAAACCATCCAGCGTCTGCTCAAACGCCATATTCCTTATCTTGATACAAAGAAGCAAGGGGATATTACGATTCTGATGCTGCCGCATATGAATCTTTGTATCAGTGCAGCGGGAAGCCTTGGTATAATTAACACGCAATGAGTGAATATGTAATTTATGGTACGAATCAGTACCGGGAAAAGGAAGCGCTGCAGAAGGTGCTGCAGGAAGAAAGAATTGCCAGGGACAGAATCAGTGATATAGACTGTTCCGGCACTTCTTTCAATATTGATGTGCTGCTGAATGAATGCTCGATCCTGTCCCTGTTCGGGGAAGAAGAGAAAAAGGCAGTCATTGCCCGCAATCCCTGGTTTCTCAAAGCCAGTGACAAGGCTAAGAGCACAGGAAAAAAGGGTAAGGAAAAAGACAGTAAGCGGGAATATCTTCTCAAGGCTTTGACTGCCTATATGAAAAATCCCAATCCTTCTACGGTACTGATCTTTTATCTTGACGGCTATGAAATGGACACAAGACGCAAGGAAAGCAAAGCCCTGACAGATGCCCATATCAGAACCATCCCGTGTGAATCCATCAAATACTGGGAGTTTCCCAAACACATTACGGAACTGCTGAAGAAAAATAAAATCAGTATGGATCCGCAGGCCAGAGCAGAGTTTGATCTGCGTATCGGTACAGATGAATTCCAGCTCCATCATGCCATTGAAAAGATGAAGCTGTATGGTGAAAGCCGCTATGACCTGTATACCATTCAGCAATTGATTCCGGAGGATGCCAATCTTGATATATGGAAGCTTGGCAATGCGGTATGTGCCGGCAGTGTCAGAGACATGATGAATGCCAAAAACAGCATGCTGGAAAAGGGGCAGACGATTCAGTCCATGATTCCCCTGCTTTCCTCCCAGCTGATGCGTGCATATAATGTGCTGTGCCTGTCGGATCAGGGGTATGATCAGGGTTCCATTGCCACCAGGCTGCGCATGAAGGAATCTGCTGTACGCATGAATCTGCAGCGGCTGTATAAACGTTCTTCAAAGGATATACTGCAGATTCTGATGAAGCTGGCGGATCTTGAACAGGGCATGAAGGCAGGTACGCTGGACCCGGCGCAGGAATTTGATCTGTTTCTGTTTGCCTGTGAGGTGAAATAATGGAAAAGACATATGTGGTACATACCCTGAAACCATTGATTGATGAAAAGTCCCGGGTTCTGATCCTGGGCTCTTTTCCTTCCATCCGCTCCCGTGAAGAAAATTTCTACTATGCCAATCCATCCAATCGGTTCTGGCCTGTATTAGGACGAATATTCCATGAGGATATTACAGATCGGAAAGAGTTCTGCCATGCCCGTCATATTGCCTTATATGATGTGATATATTCCTGCTGGATTCATGCGTCCAGTGATGCGTCGATTGAAGTGGATCAGGTCAATGATATTGAAGCACTGATTCAGGGAACGGATGTGCATACCGTATTTACTACCGGCAGCGCTTCCAGCCGTCTGTATGACAGGTATATCAGATGCCATTGTGAACATATAGCTCTGCCCAGTACCAGCAGTGCCAATGCCAGAATGAAGCTGGATGATTTATGCAGAGCTTATGAAATAATCAAGGAGAAAACGGATGAAGAAGATTGAACTGCTGGCCCCGGCCGGCAATATGGAAAGTCTGAAAGCTGCCGTGGAAGCAGGATGTGATGCCGTATATCTTGGCATGACGAATTTCTCGGCACGTGCTTTTGCCGGCAATTTTTCAAAAGAAGAACTGAAGGAAGCAGTACGCTGGTGCCATATCCGCGATGTGCGGATCTATGTCACGATCAATACGATGCTGTATGAAAGTGAAATCGAAAATGCCATCCAGCTGGTGGATTTTCTGTATCAGAATGATGTGGATGCACTTCTGATCCAGGATCCTGGCCTGTTTCATGCCGTACATCTTATGTATCCGGACTTTCCCATTCACTGTTCCACCCAGATGCATCTGCATAACCTGGCCGGGGTAAGACAGATGCAGAAAGAAGGGGCCGCAAGAGTGGTCATGGCCCGTGAGACACCGATTGAATTGATCCGTAAAGCCTGTGCGACAGGCATTGATATTGAAGTCTTTGCCTATGGGGCAATCTGTATCTCCTATTCCGGCCAGTGTCTGATGTCAGCTGAAACCAAGAACAGATCGGCTAACCGGGGCATGTGTGCGCAATGCTGCAGGCTGCGCTATACAAAGGATGATGGAACGCCGTTTGCAAAAGGCGATTATCTTCTTTCCCCTAAAGACCTCAATGTCATTGAAGACATACCGGCACTCATTGAAGCCGGTGTTTCTTCCTTGAAGATCGAAGGCAGAATGAAACGGCCTGCCTATGTATATCTGGTGGTAAAGACATTCCGGGAAGCCATTGATGCCTATTATGGTCATCAGACCTATCATGTCACAAAAGAGAGAACAAAGAATCTGGCGCTGATGTTCAACCGCGGCTTTTCAAGAGGACATCTTTTCCATGATGATGTGAAGAGCAGAATGAGTCATTTCCGTCCGAATCACCAGGGTGTACAGATTGGCAGAGTACTGCAGTATCATAATGGCAAAGTCACTGTTAAGCTTTCTGATTCACTTCATCAGCATGACGGTCTGCGTATCCTCAATACACCGAATGATACAGGACTGACGGCGGTACGGATTGAAAAGAAGGGGAAGCTTGTCAGCAGTGCATCCGCTGGTGATACGGTGGTTCTGGACTGTACCTCAAAACCGCATCCCAGACCCGGTCAGCCGCTTCTGAAAACAAGCGATACGGCTCTGATGGAAGCTGTAGAAAAAGAGATTGCTGATTCTCATCGTACCATACCGGTAATCATTCATTATGAAGCACGGATCAATGAACCTTTGAAAATCACCCTTGAAGATCATGACGGTCATACGATTCTTACAGCCTCAGATACAGTGCTTGAAGCAGCCCGCAAAGCGCCGCTCACAAAGGAAAAGCTTGAAGATCTGCTGTGTCGCACGGGTGATACTGCATATGAAGTGACAGAGATCAATGGTGTGGCGGAGGATGTCTTCATGCCGGTCAGCGCCATAAATGCTGCTCGCCGTCAGGCCTTTGAACAGCTGGATGAAGTACGGGCAGATCTCAATCACTACCCAGAAAAAACAGCATATCACTTTGTTCTGGAACCAAAGCCGATGCGGCCGGACAGACTGCTGGTGCATTGTGAAAAGAAAACAGAACACATCAAAGAAGCGCATGTGTTTGAAGAGGGGCTCAATCTGATGCATGTAGTAGATGAAACCGAAGAAGAAACAGAATGCCGCAATACCATTCTGTCTTCCATAGGTGATCTGTATGGTTCCAGATACCACTGTATTGCCGGTATGACCATGAACATTGCCAACAGCTATGCGCTGGCCTTCATGCTGAGTCACGAAGGAATTGACGGGGTGATCTTCTCAAGTGAATGCTCGGAAGAGCAGATCAGACAGTGTCTGGAAGCATTTGAAGCAAGATACGGCTTTACACCATGTACGTACAGACTTGTTTATGGCAAGAGAACACTCATGTATATCAAAGACAGATTTACAGAAGAACCATTGAAAACTTTCCGGGATATCCATGGACAAAGTTTTTCCGTGAAGTATAATAGTGGATACACGGAAGTCCGGTCTTCTGAACCTGCTGTATCCGCCAATGCATACTGCTATGGCTCATACATCATCGAAAGAGATGAGACGGACGTAAAGGAGATAGAAAAAGAAGCATATGAAGAAATTTCTCGAAGAGTTTAAGGAATTTGCCCTCAAGGGCAATGTCATGGACATGGCTGTTGGTGTCATCATAGGTGCTGCCTTCCAGAACATCGTCACTTCCCTGATTGACAACATCATCAATCCGCTGATCGGTCTGATCTTCCAGACTGACTTCAGCAATGTTGTCGTTCATATGGGTAAAGTGGATCTTGGTATCGGTGCATTTGTATCTGCTGTTATCAACTTCCTTCTGATGGCCCTGGTTCTTTTCTGCATTGTCAAGTCCATCAACACCGTCAAGGAGCTTGCAGAAAAAAACAAGAAGCCGGAAGAGCCGGCTGCCCCTGCCAAGAGTCCGGAACTGCTGGAGCTGGAAAAGATTACCAGGCTTCTGGAAGAGAAGAAATAAGCTTTACAGGACTATTTGAGCTATTCCCGCATTCTGTACTGAATGCGGGTTTTTTGTTATAATTTCATGGTCTGTCGAGGTATTTTATTTCATGTTTCTGAAAAGAATTGAAATGCAGGGCTTCAAGTCATTTGCGGATAAGACAGTGATTGCCTTTGAGCATCCCATCACTGGCATTGTCGGTCCGAATGGCTGCGGCAAGTCCAATATATCTGATGCCATCCGATGGGTGCTTGGCGAACAGAGTGCCAAAAGCATGCGCGGTGAGAAAATGAATGATGTTATCTTTGCCGGCAGTGCGGACAGGCATAAGCTGAACATGGCTGAAGTTACGCTTGTCTTTGACAATCATGATCATATCCTCAATGCGGATCAGGAAGAAGTGGAAGTGACCCGGAAACTGTTCCGTGATTCCGGCGATGCCCAGTATCTGATCAACCATAAGAACGTACGTTTAAAAGATGTAGTTGATCTGTTTCTGGATACGGGGCTCGGCAAAGATTCTCTGAGCATTATCTCCCAGGGCAATATCGTTTCCTTTGCGGAAGCCAAGCCGCTGGAAAGAAGAGGCATCTTTGAAGAAGCTGCAGGCGTAGCCAAATATAAAAAGAGAAGAATGGAATCTCTGTCCGCTCTGGAGCGGACCCGCAGCAATCTTGACCGCTGCAATGATGTATTGAGTGAACTGGAAAAACAGGTATCTCCCTTGAAGCGCCAGGCCCGCAAGGCTGAAATCTACAAGGAGAAGAAGGAACGCCTGGAACAGATTGAAATATCTGTGCTGGTTCAGGAAATTGATGAGATCAATGCGGATATTGATTCCGCAAAGAAGACACTGCTGGATATTGAAACAAAGACTGCCATGTACAGTGCAAGTATCCAGGTAGGGGAGACAAAGATCAAAGATACCCGTGCCCAGGCATCTGAACTGGATAAGCGTATCAATTCCCTGCAGGATGAACTGATGCAGCTGATGAATACGATTCATGATCTGGAATCCAGACGCACGGAGCTGAATGAAAAGAGTAAATATCTGATTCAGTCCGGCAGTAATGAAGTCAAGATCAGAGAGACAAAGCGTCTGTGTGAAGAAGCATTAGTGGAATATAAGGATCGTGATGAGCGTCTGAAAAAACTTCATACGGAAATGGAACTGCTGAAAGAAAAGAGCTATGTTGCAGCCCAGAAAATGTCGGATACGGAAATGCAGTATCAGAAAGAAGCCGGCATCCTGCGTTCACTGGAAAACAGAAAGCAGATCATTGAACAGATCATGCGCAATCCTTTCAACAACCAGGCTGGCATCCGTTCAATCATGGACCATCAGAGTTCGCTCAACGGCATACTGGGCGTCATTGGCCAGGTGCTCAAGGCTGACAAGGGTTATGAGGAAGCTGTTTCCACAGCCCTTGGCGGCGCATTGAACAACATCGTGACAAGAGATGAACAGGCTGCCCGTGATGCCATCCGCTTTCTGACCAGAAATCAGTCCGGCCGGGCAACCTTTCTGCCTTTAACGGTATGCCGACCGCGCTGGGTGGCTAAAGATGTACTGATCATCTGTGAAAATGTCAAAGGCTATCTTGGTACAGCCAGCGATTTTGTAACCAATGAACCGATCTTTGATCCGATTGTGCAGAATCTGCTGAACAATGTGCTGGTCGTGGATTCCATGGAAGCCGGCAACCAGCTGTCAGCTCTGACTAACCGCCAGTACAAGATCGTTACTCTGACCGGCGAAGTCATTCATAAAGGCGGTTCCATGACCGGCGGCAAAGCCCGTCATAATGCCAATATCATGACCATGCGCCATGAAGCAGAGGAAATCGCCGGTAAATACGATGCCCAGCAGGCCCGTGTCGAACTGGCCCGCAGAAATAACGAAAAAGCCCATGAAGAAACCCAGAAATACAAGGATCTGTACAACCGTGAAAATCTTTCTGCCGCTGCTCTGGAACCGGTCGTGGATGCCAAAAAAGCCAAGTATGAAAAGCTGAAGAATGAACTGGCACTTCTGAATCCGGATGAAGCCGGTGATGAAAAGGATGAGCCTGGACAGGAAGAAAAGCTCATCCGGGAATTGAACGCTGCCTATTCCAGACGTGATGCTGTCACGACGGAAATCAGAACCGATCGGGAAAGCAGAAGCTCGCTCAACAGCGATGCGGAACGCAAGGAAACCCAGCTGCGTCAGCTGCGCTCTGAGCTGTCCCAGGCTGAAGCCAGCGCCAATGCCATCAAGATTGATCAGGGCAAGCTGGAGACAAAGCTTGAAGCGGATTTAGGACGTCTTGCCAGTGAATATGAACTGACTTATGAATTTGCCAAGAGCCGGCAGGTAGATGCCGAGATTGAAGATCTGAACAAAGCAAGAAGTGAAGTTGCCCAGCTCAGAAGTGAAATTCAGCATCTCGGCAATGTCAATATGGATGCGCCTGAACAGTACAGGGAAGTCAATGAGCGCTATGAAACGATGAAGCGTCAGATCGAAGAACTTACCATGAGCCGGGATAAGATCCTTGCTGCCATTGATGAAATGGATACCGTCATGAAACGGCAGTTCAAAGAGACATTTGATGCCATCAACCGTGAATTTAATGTGATCTTCCGCAATCTGTACGGCGGAGGAAGAGCAGAACTGGTTCTGCAGGATCCGGATGATCTGTTGAATACAGGAATTGATATCAATGCCCAGCCGCCTGGCAAGAACGTACAGAACAATATGCTGTTTTCCGGCGGTGAGAAATCACTGATTGCCCTATGTGTACTGTTTGCCATTCTGAAGGTAAAGCCGGTACCACTTGTCATTCTGGATGAAGTAGAGGCGGCGCTGGATCCGGGCAATGTTGAACGCTTTGCCCAGTACCTGCATCACTATACGGACAGAACCCAGTTTCTGGTTGTAACCCACCGGGTCGGCACGATGGAGAAGTGTGATGTGCTGTATGGTGTTACGATGCAGCATCAGGGTGTATCCCAGATGCTGAAAGTCAATCTGAAGGAAGCCATGGATATGGCTGAACCCGAGAAGGAGGATGTATGAGTTTCTTTTCAAAGCTGAAAGAAAGGTTTACGAAGAAAGAAGATAAAGCCGTTTATCTCAACGGCTTTGAAAAGTCCAAGCAGACTTTCTCAGATGCGCTCAATCAGATGAGCTATTCTTTCCATGGTGTGGATGATGATTTCCTGGAACAGCTGACGATTGTCCTTTTGGAGAGTGATGTAGGCATTGAGCTGGCGGATCTGATCTGTGAAAGACTGAAGAAGAAATGTGATGAATTTCCGGATGTTACCTTCCACTGGGCGATGAACTTCCTTCTGGAAATCATGGAAAACATATACAATGAAGTGCCGGATCAGCCGATTGTTTATAATGAAAACGGACCGACCGTCATCCTTCTGGAAGGGGTGAATGGTTCAGGCAAGACAACCACTGCGGCAAAGCTTGCCCATATGTACCAGAATGAAGGAAAGCGCGTTGCTTTTGTGGCAGCAGATACTTTCCGTGCCGGTGCCATTGAACAGCTGGCCGAATGGGGTGAAAGACTGAATGTGCCGGTGATCAAAGGCAGAGAGAACGGCGATCCAAGTGCTGCGATTGTGGATGGCTGCCGCTTTGCCAGAGAAAAGGGGGCAGATCTGCTGATCTGTGATACTGCCGGCAGACTGCAGAATAAAGAAGGCCTGATGCGGGAGCTTGAAAAGATGAACCGTGTATCTTCACGGGAAATTGAAGGTGCACCGCATGATACCTGGCTTGTTCTGGATGCCACAACGGGACAGAACGGTCTCAACCAGGCAGAAGTATTTGCCGAAAGTACAAAACTGACCGGTATTGTTCTGACCAAGATGGATGGTACAGCCAAGGGCGGTATTATCCTGGCGATCAAGCATAAGCTTCATGTTCCGGTACTGTTTATCGGTCTCGGCGAACATCCGGAAGATCTCAGGCCGTTTGACCTTGATTCCTATCTGTATTCCATTTCGGAGGGACTCAAGGGTGTCGAGTAAGCGTGAGCTGTACAATCGTCTGTATGATTTCTATGGATCACTCATGACCGAGCGGCAGCAGAAATTCTTTACATCCTATTATCAGGATGATTATTCCCTGCAGGAGATTGCCGAAGAAGAAGGTATATCCAGAGCAGCGGTATCCGATGCGCTCAAGCACTGCCGCAGTGAACTTGAAGCGTATGAAAACAGGCTTCATCTGGCCGCAAAGTATGACCAGAGACATGCGGTCTATGAATTGATCCGAAGCAGAACGGATGATGAAGTAGGGCGCATGATAGATCAATTGGAAAACATTGAATTTGGAGGAGACAAAGATGAGTAAGATTATTTCAATCAATGCCGGTTCATCATCACTGAAATTTCAGCTGTTTGATATGCCGTCAGAAACAGTCCTGTGCAAAGGCCAGGCAGAGCGGATCGGCCAGAAGATGGGCGCATTCACGATCAAGTGGAATGGGATGAAAGATGCCCAGAATGTACCGATTCCGGATCATAAGACAGCTGTTGAAATCATGCTGAAGGCACTGCTGGATCATGAAATCATCAAGGAAAAAGCTGAGATCAAAGGCTGCGGCCATCGTATTGTCCAGGGCGGTTCCTACTTCGGCAAATCCGTCATCGTCAATGATGATGTAGTGGATAAGGTACAGGAACTGGCTGAGATTGCACCGCTGCATAACCCGGCCCATATTACCTGCTATAAGGCCCTGAAGGAAGCACTGCCGGATGCGGGCCATGTCTTTGTATTTGATACAGCTTTCCATCAGACCATGAAGCCGGAATCTTTCCTGTTCCCGGTACCTTACAACTGGTACAGACAGTATGGTGTCAGAAGATATGGCGCCCATGGCACATCCCACAAGTATGTCAACAGAAGAGCGGCTGAATTGATGGGTAAGGATGTACATGATCTGAACATGATTACCTGCCATCTTGGCAATGGTGCTTCCATTACCGCCATTGAAAAGGGCTTTGTCGTCAATACTTCCATGGGTTTCTCACCTCTGGGCGGCATCATGATGGGGACACGTTCCGGCGATATCGACCCGACGGTTGTCTTCTACATGATGAACAAGCTCGGCATGACCCCGGATCAGATGGAAGCTGTACTGAACAAACAGTCCGGCATGCTGGGTGTATCCGGTCTTTCTTCTGATGCCAGAGACATTCAGACAGCTGTCAATGAAGGTAATGAAAGAGCTGTTCTGACGGTCAATCTGTATGCCAACCGCGTCATCAATGTGGTCGGCGGTTATTATATGCAGCTGGGTCATGTGGATGCCCTGGTATTTACAGCCGGCCTTGGTGAAAATGACTGGCACACAAGAGAGAGAATTCTCAAGAGACTGGAAAAGGGCATGAAGCTTGATATTGACTATGATAAGAACATGCAGGCAGTCGGTAAAGAATGCCGTATTTCCAGAGATGATTCTTCGGTACAGGTCTGGGTCATTCCGACGGATGAAGAACTCATGATTGCCCGTGATACGGCAGATCTGCTGAAGCTTGACTGAGCCATATGAACATGCATCTGAAGTTTGATGGTCTTCTGGATGTCATCAGATCCTTTCAGACCATCACAATCTATCGTCATGAGCATCCTGACTGCGATGCCCTGGGATCACAGAATGCCCTGGCTGTATGGCTGAAGACAAATTTTCCGGAAAAGCAGATCTGTTTGATGGGAGCAGAAACAACAGATCAGGCTCCTTTCCCAGCCAGTGATACTGTATCGAATGAAACGGTTAAGGAGAGTCTTGCTATCGTGCTGGATACAGCCAACAAGGAAAGAGTGGATGATGCCCGTTTCATCACGGCCCGCAAAGTGATCAAGATTGATCATCATCCTGATCGTGAGCCTTTCGGTGATCTTTCCTATGTCTATCCCAAAGCTGCCGCAACATGTGAAATCCTTACCGAGTTTTTCAAGGACAATACGGATACCTGCCGGCTGCCAAAGGAAGCTGTCATATATCTGTATGAAGGACTGCTGACAGATACACTGTGCTTCCGTACCAGCAACACCACCTGTCATACCTTATGCATGGCAGCGTATCTGGCCGACTATGACATTGATATTCCCGGCATCAACAGACAGCTTTTTGATCACTCCTATAAGGATTATCAGTTTGCCGGGTATATCCATAACAATGTACACTGGAAAGAGGGAGAGCCTGCCTATATTGTTCTGCAGCAGGATGTTCTGCAGCAGTATGGCCTGAGTGCTCCGCAGGCCCGTAATTTCATTGATGAACTGGGGCACGTCAGAGAGTTTGCCATCTGGGCCATGTTCACCCAGCATGATAATGGCGAGCCGTTATATGACGGTTCCCTACGCAGTAAGACCATTGTGATCAATGATCTGGCAGAAAAGTATCACGGCGGCGGCCATCCCAATGCAAGCGGTGTGAAAAATCTTGACGAGGAAGCAATAAGGGCTTTATTAAGCGATTTATCAAAACGGATATAATGCACGATTTGTCATTGAATCGGCTGACTTCATGTTGTATGATTAGTCAAGTCCGGAGGAATTCATAACCATGGATGTGACCAAAGTAACGAATAAGAAGTCGCTTGCCGAAATGGTATCTGAGCGCTTCAGCATGACAAAGAAGGAAGCTGCTGAAATCATCGATGCGGTTTTCGATGAGATGAGTGATACATTAGCCGAAGATGGACACGTTGAAATCACAGGTTTCGGCAAGTTTGCCGTTAAGACAAGAGCCAGCAGAAAGGGTGTTAACCCGCAGACAGGAGAAGAAATTCAGATCGCTCCCAGTCGTATTCCCGGCTTCAAGGCAAGCAAGAATCTCAAAGAAAAAGTACGCAGCAAGTAATCGCAGAAACGGTATCCTGAATCACAAGGGTACCGTTTTTCATATGTTTTCTCTTTACTCGTCCGCAGATGAAATATTCTGCTTTTCTTGTGACCAGAGCTCTTCTTTTCCTTTTTTATAAGGTGATATGAGGAAGCACAGGAATGTGTCAATGATACATGGCTCAGAACATGGAATACGATTCCTTCTGAGCGGCCGATACGCTTAGGCGCATATGTACTCAGGATCGTACGCAACCTTACTCTGAATGTTTATGAGGCAGCACATGCCGGATATGCGGAAAATCCGTTAAAGAACATGTGATTCTGCATGTGCATCATATTGGGTTCTGGCAGGAATACAGATCCAGCCGGATCAGTAATCTGCCTACGGTGTGCGAACATTGCCATACAGCAAAGAGTCATAAGCCAGGCGGAAAGCTCTAGGGACTTGAACCGAAAAATACAGATCTTGTCGGTACAACATATAAGAGCTTCATCTTCCAAAGACACATGCCAATGATGCCTGCTGCATAGGCGTATTTCATCCCAGGCACAGAGCTGAAGAACTGCACTATCAGAAGAAACGGCGGAATAACCGCATTCTGTCAAAGTTCCATGATGCGAAACACATAGATATTCGTGATGGAGCAGTAAAATCAGGCAGTCAGCTTTCATGCGGCAGAACCAGCCGCAGAAAGAGCAGAAGATCTGACAAGAACGAGAGAATCTTTCGTGGAAGGAAATGCTCGGCAGGAAGAAATAATACCAGGACAAAGCATTACACTTATCAGCCAGGAGACACAGTACTGTATCAATCCCGGTACGTATCGTCAAAGGGACATATTGCAATAGCTCAAGGGTAATACTCATGTCAGGAAAATCAGTTAAGGTGTCAAAATTATGAACGAAGTAGAATGTACATGTGACAGGATTTCCGGGGCATTTCTGCTGCCGGAATAAATATTGACAGGGACGACGGTGCTTTTATAATTGAGATTGATTAAGAGCCGGCTGTATTCTTTGTTACTGCGGCTCTATTGGGGGGACGGCTGATGGAAGTGCTGCATTTCAACCGTAAAGAACTTCATCGGTGTTATGATCTGCTGAAAGCCGGCATTTGTCTTGTGAAGGCGGATGCGCAGGGAACAATATTATTTGCAAACAGGGGACTTGTTTCGATGTATGACTGTGCATCGGAAGAAGAGTTCCTTTCTTTTACGACTGGCCGGTTCAGCGGTATGTATACAGGTGATACGATTCAGCTTTCAAATAAGACGGAGGTATTCCGTATTTCTTTTTTCTCAGCAAAGCGGCATATGCGTACAGCGGATGTACGGATAGAGCCTGTGCTGGCTGATGGCGAAGCCTGTTATGTACTGGAAGTGGAAAACCGCAGAATGCTGAGCAGTGAAGCGAAAGATATATTGACAGGTTTTCCGGGAACTGCTGTGTTTCTGAACCAGGCATTGGAAATAGCACAGAAGCGGATGTCTGAGGGAACATTTACCGCCATGTGTCCGGTTTGTTTCAACGTTGCGAATTTCCGAGGCTTCAATCAGGAAAATGGCATGAATGCAGGCAACCGGTGTATTGCTTATATCGGTACAGTACTGCGCCGGAACTTTCCGGAAGGAATCTTTACGCGGACAGATGCGGAGAATTTCTGGGGCCTTGTGGCACGGAAGGATATTTCAGAGAGGCTGGACAGCGTGTGCGCGGCTGTGAATCTGTATCTTGGACGGCGCAGCTATGCCCTGAAGGCTGGCGTAGTTGTATTTGATCAGGTCGCGGATGAGGAAACGCTGCGGCATTCTTTTGATATGGCACAGATTGCCTGCAATAGTGTGAAGAATGATGGTGAGCATTCCTATGCAGTTTTTTCAAAACAGATGGAAGAGCAGCTGGAGATGCGGCGGTATATTCTGGACCACATTGATCAGGCGCTGGAAGAGGGCTATATCAAGATCTATTATCAGCCGGTTGTCAGGACGCTTTCGGGCAAAGTATGTTCATGCGAGGCGCTGGCGCGCTGGGAGGATCCGCAGAGAGGCATGATTTCACCTGGTGTGTTTGTGCCGGTGCTGGAGAGTGCACGACGGATCGGAAGGCTGGATCAGTATATGATTGAGCACGTGGTGCAGTATCAGAATGCTTTGCTGGAAAGCGGAAGGAGAGCTGTGCCTGTTTCGCTGAATCTGTCACAGTTGGATTTTGATCTGATCCAGCCGCTGAAGTATCTCAATGAGATGACTGAGAAGTATCATATGCCGCATTCTTATTTCCATGTGGAGATAACAGAGACTGTGCTGGCGGAGAATCAGGAACGAATGGCCCGCATGATTGATCATTTTCACGCGGATGGCTATGAGGTGTGGCTGGATGACTTTGGCTCGGGGTATTCGAGCTTGAAGTCGCTGAGCCGTTACCCGTTTGATCTGATCAAGCTGGATATGGGTTTTTTTCGTGACTTTGATGCGGAAAGCAGAGAGATAGTGACCAGTGTTGTAATGATGGCAAAGCGGCTTGGCATGCATACGCTGGCGGAAGGGGTTGAGACCCGAGAACAGATAGATTTTCTCAAGAAAATCGGCTGTGAGAAAATTCAGGGCTATTTTTACGGTAAGCCGATGCCAGGGCATATGATTCATGCACAGCTGAATCAGAAGGGTCTGCAGCTGGAGAGCGGTCTTGAAGCATCCGTATATGATAAGGCAGGTCTTGTGGATATGCTCTCAGAGGATAATGTATATCTGTTTCTGATGGAGAATGGAACGGTGCGGCTGCTGGCATATAATGAAGCACTGACAAAAGCAGTACGGTCTGTCGGAGCAGAACGGGCACTGGATACAACCCTGGTGATGTCGGCTGAGAAGATGCCGCGGTACCGGCATTTTGTGCGGTTTATGGAAAGTGTATTTGATCAGAGCCAGGCAACGGAGACATTTATTGAGAATGGTTCTGCTCTGCGTGTTCAGGCATCGTTTGTGGCGGGGGTGCGTGAGTTCTGGGTTGGCTCAGCACATGTGACAAATATCAGTTCGAATGAAATATCCCTGCTGGAGCAGCGTCAGAATGCTGTGATGCATAATGCAGTACTGCTGTTTGACGGAATTTATCATCTGGATCTGGAAAAGGATCAGATAGAGGTAGCGGCATGTGTGCATGCACAGATGAAACTCGGAACGGTTTTCCAGGGAATCCGGCCGTCTCTTGTGAGGTTTTGCCGTAAATTTGTGAATACCCTGGATCAGGAACGTTTCCTTGCATTTACCGATACGGATCATCTGCTGGAAGCATCGAAGCACGCGGAATACGGTTACGTCCAGGATCTGTTTCGAATCAAAAGAGATGATAGCAGTTTCTACTGGACACTGTTTGTCGCATTCCCGGTAAAAGAGAATGAACATGACAATATTCTCATATATGAAAGAAGATCTGTGTTTGAAAAGAATCAGAACCGGAAAGCCTTGCTGAAGGAGTGTATCTCATCTCTTGAACCTCAGCTGTCCGGTCCGCAGGAATCAGACATGCTTCAGCGCTGGCAGGCAAGTGTGCTGCGTGCTTTTGTACATTGCAGCGGACTGCCAATGTTCTGTATGGATCAGGATGGTGTATTTACAGCTGTCAATGAAAAGATGCTTGGTTATTTAGGCCGCCAGACAAGTGATGAGGTCATCGGGCTGACGCCGGAGGAACTTGGTAATTTTGTCGATGCAGAAGAGCTGCGGCAGGCAGAAAGACGGGTTCTGGATCGGGGTGAGACCATGTATTATACGCCGATGCTGGCGGTTTCAGGAATTGCACAGCGGATACCGATGACGATGTTTCCCTGGTATGACGGCAATCAGATTGCCGGGATTGCGGGATATGTCCATATCTGGGAAGAAGAGGAGGAAGCGTCATTTACGAAGGATGATCTGAAAGGTTTTCTGAATATATATGGAACGCTGCTTGCAGGAAGCTCGTATGATGGGGTATATCGCGCTAATGGTGCAGAGTATGTAGCAGTATATCTTTCTCTGCACGATGCAGCGCGGATCAGCCGCGTGTATGGCAAGAATTTCCTGAATCGGTTGATATGTACGTGTGCGGATATGCTTCGGGCGGCACATCTGCCGGATGGGACAACGATGGGGCATCTGATGGGATGCCGGTTTGTTATAATTGGACATCAGGCGGATGGTGAAGCGCTTCTGACCGCGGCGCAGCAGGTACAGAACGGCATACAGGGGCTGGATGAAATTGATGGAGTTGCCTGTCATTTCCGTATGGATGTCAGTGCGGCATATGGTTCGGAGGCTTCCGGATTTGCGGCTTTGCTGGGAAAGCTCGAGGAAAGGGCTGATGGCGGTGAGATGGAGATTGCATCCATGCGTAAACTGCATAATCTGCGGCAGGGGCTGGTGCTTTCGGAAGAGCTGTTAGATACATCGCCGCAGCGGATTATGTTAGTGGATACAGAGAATCATGATCTGCTGCTGATCAATAAGGCCCTGAAACGGGATCTGCATCTGCCTGAGGATTTCATATGTGCAGGACGGAAGTGCTATGTCGTTCTGCAGGGGCGGGAAACACCATGTCCGTTCTGCCCTAACAGCACCCTGCCGCCGGATCGGTTTATTACCCGGGCAGAAAAGTTCATGACTACTGGAGAAGCATATGATACTAGAGAAGTGCTGATTTCCTGGTGGGGACGGAAAGCAAGGCTGATGCTTGGCATGCCGGCAAAGGATTCTGCCGGTGCCAGGAAGCTGAATGATCTTTTAAATGATGAGATCTGGGCAAATGAATCTATTACAGCCGGTATGGCAGAAAAGGATCCTGATATCGGCATTGCCAAGACCATCAATCTGATTGGCCGGAATCTGGAGTCAGAGCGGCTGCTGATCTTTGAAGAACGGGATGATGGAACGGTACGCTGTACGTATGAATGGTGTACACAGAACCATGTCTGCGTAAAGCAGGAGCTGCAGAGTGTGCTGCAGAAGAAGCTTGAACCGCTCTATCGGCTGTATAAGGATAATAAGATCATAACAATTCCGGACTATCCGGATTATTGCAGAAAACATCCTGACATGTGGCTGCCGCTTGAAGAAATCCGGAATGTGATCTCAGGACATCTTTCCATATCGGGACGTTCACTTGGGTTTTCGCTGGTTCTGAATGTGAATGAAGAGGCTGTATACCGGGCTGGCTATGTGCTGTATATGCTGACAGACTTTGTGGCAGTGATGATACAGAACCGTGACAATATGGACGCGGCGGTAGCACGCAGTGAGCAGGATCCGCTGACAAAGATCGGCAATCGGGCCGGTCTGAATGCATATGTGGCAGATCGTAAATCCACCGGCCTGGTGACATTGATTATGGGGGATGTCAATGGCCTGAAAAAGACGAATGATACAGAAGGTCATCTGGCAGGTGATGCATTGATCTGCCGGATTGCGGACATTCTGGTGCAGTGTACAGATCGTGAACATGTATTCCGGATGGGCGGGGATGAGTTCCTTGTGATCCAGGAAAATATGGACGAAACGGGTGCACACCAGCTGATTCATGAGATCAAAGACATGTGCCACAGTCAGGGCATGAGTATTTCGCTTGGCTATGCGGTGCATCAGGGACCGCTGGATGATATTGATGCAGTGCTGAAGATCGCAGATCAGTCGATGTATGAAGATAAAGGCCGGCATTATCATCGCCGCAGGAGTGATTATCATCGAGCAGATTAAAACGGTATACGTGTATACAATGTCAGTAAGTTAAGATATGGCATTGGCTGCAGGCCTTCGAAGCGTTCGTCATGAAAATGACGAGCGTTTTTTATTTAGCTGATCCAGTATCAGGATTCTTACATTGTTTACATATAAAGGTG
>Ga0256406_1003531_pt1 | contig 19274 bp, 17 predicted proteins | sample RumenRJG_03DNA_FD_185986 | JGI IMG/M metagenome (GOLD analysis project Ga0256406, IMG submission 185986) | Bovine rumen microbial communities from Lethbridge, Alberta, Canada - RJG_03 | ecosystem: Host-associated > Mammals > Digestive system > Stomach > Rumen | place: Canada: Alberta | collected...
TTAACAACAATGGTTCATAGGAACGCTCTTTAAGAGATTCAAAGGAGTAAGAGTTAATATCATCTGTCACCTCAGCTAGTTTCTGTAACTGATGGATATACTCTTCAATGAGTCTGATCTTTTTCTCCAATGGTAATATCACTGTCTTATCCTCAGAATTAATTTGCTTAATGACAAACGTGGTATCGTTTTTCTTCTTTTCCCAGTAATTGGCTAATTCCTTGTATTTATTCTCTTCTCGAACTGTCTCGTCAATCACTATAGGAAATACCCTCTTCATATAATCGGGATGATTCAACACGCCAGCCAATTCATAAACGCAATTGAACGATTTCAAGTAAGCTTCTGAAAACATCACTACCACAAAAGCTCCTTCTCTTATCTCATCCATAAACGCTGTAATGCTGTCGCCATACCGACAATCCTCCTTATCCCTTCTGTAATATATCTGCTTTCGTTTAAACAAATCGCACAAATTATCAGCGGCATCCATTGACTCACCCTTCCATTTGTACGAAATATAAACCGTCGGTTGTTTTTCACCTTTCTTTATGGCCTCATAATATGGCAAGTACATAGGATCTAGTTTTCTATATAACTGAAGATAAACCGAATGCTTTCCTTTATACCATTCGCCATCTCCACACACCCACAGCCTACATTGCTTACATTTTGAAAGGAACGAATGAAGTCTTAAAACATCTGCCTGTGAAATATTGGCAAAATGTTCATAGAAATTGGATAGTACTAACAGTATCTTCGATTCCTCGCCAATTGCCGTAAAGAAATTATTGAAAGCGACTCGCAGGGGTAGTTCCTTGTCTTGGTTCTCACAAATGGCAGTTATATGATCGTTAAGCAATGGATCCTCCAACTTTTCGCATATAGAAATGACTAACTCCCCCATCAACTGCTTCATATCATCGGTAAGCGTCAGTCGCACCACTTTGTATCCACATATATCAGCCCCATCATAACTATCAAAGAAGAAATCAAGTTGCTCCTTCAGTGCTTTGCTGAAGCACAAGTTTGTCTCGGAGGCAACCAACTTCTTGAACACCTCTTCGTTAGACAGTATGTCCTTACCCTCCTTTTTGACCAGATTCGGCAAGAGGAACTTTTCCATTTCTAGCTCAGTCATATCTTACCGATTATCTAGTTCATACAAGAAGCGCCTCATACCCCTTCTAACAGACTCCATCGCCATCAGCTTATCCATCGTATCAAGGGCCGTTTCCAGTCCCTGATTGCTCTTGTCATACTTACGTATGGCATTATAAGCAGAAACTAGGATACCCATAGTGGTGGATGCGTGGAATAAATTCTGTTCGTCCTTATGCTCCACTTCTGCATACACACACATCCACCTCAACACATCGTCAGGATGCATTGCGGCTTTCTCCTTCATAAAGTCCAAGAACTGATGACTGGCATATCTGAACACCTTGCCTTTGGTGTAGGTATCTACGAACGACACTATTTCCTCCCAAGGTCGGTCTTCAAAATCATCTATCAAGTAGTCGTATGCCTTTCCCAGTTCCTCATCTTCACTATCTACCACCCATTCTGTCACAGGCCTTACATAAGCAGGATACATATTCACTATCTCCTTTGTGAAATAGCGGATAAGACTTAACTGGGCTTTGACAGATCTATCTAACAGGTCATGTAGCAATTGGTCTGCCCCATCTCTTTTTCTCACCCATGCTATCCATAGCAATTGCGCCAGCATTTCATGCGACACTTCCACATCATAGAGCTTCACAAAGAAGTCTTTGAGGTCGTCGTAATGAGTATTGATAAAGTACAACAGGGGATGGTAATTGTTCAGCGGTATAGACATCAATGAGGGGGTCAGGTTCTTCGTTAGCTTCCGGTACAACTCATAATTCCTCTGAATATTCAGGTTATTCAATAGTGCCTGTTGTAAAATTATCGCCCCCTTAGTGGGCGCAGAGGCGTCTTCGCAAGCCTCCAAGGCTTCAAATATCTGATTTTCATATTGAGTCAGCTGGTCACACATCACCAAATGGAATGCCGCATTACCCCTCGCTCTATTGATTCCTGCATCGTATACACGATCTCTCAAATCTTCATTATCAACAGGTTCTTCTGGATAATTCTTGGTTATGTTGCACATAAACTCCATCATCACATCAGTCACCTCCCCCTTCTCAATGAAGTAATCCATCTCGCGCAATAAATCCATCACGGCATAGAGGTTCTTCTGGTCATACAAACCAGAAGCCGACAAATCCTTGATTAAGTTATCTGTCAGAGTCTTGATTATCGTTATATCATAATCAGCCCTTATCAGTCCTATGATACCATAGGCTGCATATTCACGGTGAATAGAGGAGTCTTTCAATATCGCATCAATATACGGTACATACTTTTCAGGATTCTGTGACACAATTGTCTGGAAATTCGTGCACTCCCCCTGCCTTGTTGGTTTTTCATCTATTCCCGTTGCATTGGTGTTATACTTTCTGAACGCCCCCAGCATGTCCTCAACCTTCATTGCCTTCATGCTGTTGATGCTGTGTGCACTCCAACCCGACTTGGAGTATGTTCTGAACGGCTCATGCACTTCCGCTTTCTTCAGTTCTCGCTCTTTTTCTTGCAGATATCTCCACTCGTCCGGCCATTCTGTTCTCAGATAGTCTTTTGGCAGTTGGGTCAACAGTTCCTGTTTTCTCCTTCCAATATGATAAAGTGGCACCTGGTATTTTATTAAATCAGGGAAAGGGGTCTTTTCCCATTCTGGTGCAACGGCAGATATAACGGTCATGATAGCTTTTTTCTCTTCATCGCCAAGCGTGGGGAATACTGCTTCCAGAAGCTTAGCTATCTGGAAACTTACCTTACCGCTAATCTCTTCCAAAATATCTTTGTTGGTCAGCACACCCATCAACTCATCTTTGAAAGCATCTGGGTTATCACGAATTATCCTTAAACCTATATAGTACAGTATGGCCCGGTTGCTTTCCAAACACTCTTTTACAACACTTCTGATAGCATCTGGATTGCTCTTTGCAAGCCCTGTAGCATAGGTCAGGTAGTCAGCCACTATCTGGTCGTGGTGGTTATAGTAATCACTACTGCTATAGCTATAAAACGCACTGCTCTCCTGTAGAATCACTTCTCTCATTCGGTCAAACTGTGATAGCTCGTCTATCACTTTTATGACCTTCAAATAGGTAACAGCTGCTTTCTCAGGGTGTTTGTCATGAAGATCGTCCAGTAGTTCGTAGGCAGGATTGTCCAGATAGACAGCTCTTAGGATAAAGTGCTCTTCATCCTTTTTGCTCATCTCCTGTTTCAGTTTCCCGCTGACATAAGTCAGTATCTGCTCTTCCACGAACTCATAATCCACTACCGCCAGTTCCTCCAGATAATTCTTGAATTTCAAAGGCTCATTTCCGCTGGCCTCCAAATAGAGTGGTTTTACATTCAGTAGTATATCTTCACTGGGATAGTGGTCGGCCACCTCCATCCATTTTTGGTTCCATTCTGCATTTCCTGGCTTGATTTGTGCGCATAGGTAGTTTGCCACCATCTTGCCATCATACAGCATAACGTTCTCACACAAGTCCCTTACCAGTTTGTACATTGTCTCATCGCCATTATCCAAGTCTTTGGTAATAATGGGGTGTTGACATACAAACAGAAACCACTCTTTCCCGTAGATGGCTTCAATAAACATGCCCCTAAACAAATCACTCGGTAGGATATATGTACCCACAAAGTTCTTTTCCTCATCTGTAGGTCTGTCAAAACCGGCAAGCGTCGTTAACAACAACATCTTGATATGCATTCTGTATGCACCTTTCCGGTCATCTGCCACAATATCCTTCAGTTCGTGAATATATGTCTCTGGTTTAGCTTCTCTCAGGTAAGTAAAATACTGCTTTACTCGGTTCCTAACATATAACCCCTGATGTCTGCTCTTCAGCAGAGTAGCCATCGTCTGGTTCGTTTCTGCAATGATTCTTGCCGACACATAGTCAGCTAATGTCTGATGAATGAACGACAAGTAGTCATTATCAGCTGATAACAAAAGTATGTTTTCGCTTACAAGATAACTAATCTCTTTAGCATACGTTTGTTCGAGCCTTTTCTTACTGCATGTCAACGAGGAGTTTCTATCCATAGCATCAACAACCCCTTCCAAGCATTTCAACAGTCTTTCTGCAGTTACTTGTTCATTCTTGCTGGCAGCATCCGTAATTTTACTGTACCACAGTTCGTCCATCAGAGATTGCAGCGACACTACCTCGCAGTCATCTTTGCCATATTCCAAGAACAGCTCCAAATTGATAGGTGTACTAAGAAATTCGGCCATCTTGCTCTCCGCTGACGGAATTCTTCTCCCAAAGTGTTCCAGCACCGATTTCACCTGCTCGTACGTCAGGTTGGTTAACCCCAGTTTCTTCTTGTATTTATACTTGCTCAGCAACGGGTCAAAATCCAAGTCGTATGGACGGCATGAAACAATGATGCGTGCTTTCTCCACTGTAGAAATGGCACTTAGCAAACTATCAAGAAGTGAGATGGGCTTTCGGTCTGCAGACAGGCTTTTTGAAAGTGCATCTATCTGGTCTATGATAAGAACGGGGAACAACCCTTTTTCAGATAAGGTACTGAATTCATCCACATACTGCATGATAAAATCATCGCCGTTTATCTGACCGAAATCCAGTTGGTCCGCTTTCAAGGCATATACTGGATGCTGACCGTTTTTCTTTAGTTCCTCCAGTAGGTTCTGTAACACCACAGTCTTTCCCTGACCTGCTGTACCAGACAATAGGATTACCTTGTCTTCATCTTGTGTGATAGACTCCGAACTGCATATCCAATTCAACAAAGCTTTGGTCTCAGCACGCTCTATCGCCACCTCACCTTTAAACAGGTGTATACTGGTTCTCAGTTGTTGTGTATGTATATCAAATATTGTCATATTCTCTTAATTATAACCACAAATGGCTCGCCCTTTCCTCCTTCTCTATATCGAGTATTCCATCGTTCATTCTGCATCATATTTAAACCGACTAAACAGGTCTATAAAGATTAATTGACACCTTCGCCAGTTCTGTTAATTTCCTATGAATCCCAAAGTTACTTTTTCTCCAGTCATCAGCATCACTGACTGCTATAAATGGTGCACATCCTTGTATGTACATATCCCATATATGCTTATATACAGACACCATTTCAGCGTCATTACTAATGGGATGTGGTTTACCTTCCAAAAAATACTTTGAATCCAATACACAGAATCGAATAATCAGACCTTCTTTATTTATTTTAGCAAAGACATCTTTTATCGCATTGATAAGCAGGTTGTCGACGCTACTTGTTAAAAACAAAGTAACATGCTCATTACGTTTATTCCAACACGGATGTTCTTCGTCATCTTTATCAAGTGTTTTATCCAACTTATAACTGGCATAGTTCATGATATGATTGCTCACATACTGCGCACCAAACAAATCTGCTATGTATTCACAAATATGGCTTCTTACCTTCTTTTCGTCTGCTACGTCAATAGCATCTTTCCCCGCAAGAAATGGAAAAGACTGATTGACAATTGTTTGGTTATTTACCAAATCCTTCAACAAGGGTTCTAATTGTCTGAACACCTTGTCGTCAATATCATAATAACTCTCTACGAAATGCCCCAGTTCGTGAAACAATACCACATTGAAGAACATATCCTCGGAAAAATATTTCGGTAGAGCTAATTCTATTGGAAAAGTATCAAAATGTACATGCCAGAATCCTTCTGTAATATTGTTTAAAACATCTAGTTTACATATTGGCAATCGATATAGGTACTCACCGTCCGACAAAGTTAATAAATACTTGTCTGCTTCAGATCCTAGCCAATCGTATAATATTCTTTCTAGACAAATAAGGATTTCCCTGTGAGGCATCTTGTCGGTATTCATACTGATTACCTCCGACCATCTTGAAAACACCTCAAATAAAATCGTAAAATCCTGCTTTAAACTATCGTCCGCCCCTGCAGGTATAGTCCAACCCTTTAATTCTTCATAAAGGCCTTTTAGACTATTATGGAACGACTGGCGACGTGCATCAGTATAAGTATTTGCCTCACAATCAATCCAGTTTGAACAAAATTGATTCTTCAGCAATTCGACATAGCAGTCATTCATAACGTCTCAAAGAATTTAAGCAAAGATATATAATCCTCCCGCATAAGATGACTCGGATTCATTCTGCTCACAAGCGTTGGATTATACCGTTCAATGGCAACAGTATAACTATACACAGACCTATTGATCTGGTGTATTGTTGTTTTTTTGAGATAGAGTTGTTGTGCATCATGCACAATCATACTTATATGCTCATTATGGTATGCCTCTCCCTGCTGTATCGCTAATCGAAGCATCATCATAACAGGTAAATATTGATTTCTTTCTCTATATAACATATGCGTTCTTGTTTTTAAAACTCTTTTTTCTTCGTTCTTCTTTGAGGCACAAAAGGGAACCTGGCAAACTGCCACATTCCTTTAACAACCTCCTTTAACCTTTAAAATGCTTCTCCTCATTCACTACAGTCCTCTGCGCAGCCCCTGCTATCGCCTGCCCCATCTGTATCTGCATCATTACACTTTGATATGCCTCATAGTTCCACATCAGATAGGAATCCCACAGACCCAAGTCTATATCCTTAATAAGCGTATCTAGTTTTTCTTTTATCGGCTGTCCGTTCTCATCAAAATACATCTGGTCGCGCACCTGCTCCCTCAGCACCTGTATAGCTTTGAATTCTCCAAGTGAAAAAATCTGGCTAAGGTCATTCATCGGCTCCTTAAACTGCTTCGTTTCTGGATTAATCACCATCTTCGACAGTATCTCTTTGACATACTTCTTACCAGCATTTCTCATAGCGAACAAAGTGTAGTTAGCAGCGAAGTACGAATCTGGATCTTGATAGAACAAATTATCACAGTATCCCTTTTCAATCTGAAACACAATGCCGTCTATCTCATCCTTATCAATCATTTTATCAAGGAAATGAATCTTTCGGATGTCAAAAACCTCATTGGCTGGCACACCCATTGGAATGCCCAACTTATGCAGAGCCACAATCACCATGCGCTTTTCAGTTATAGAAAGTGACGTGTTAAAATCACTCTCAGCATTCATATACGATTGCTTCGAATACTTCTTTATCACGTCCAAGGCCTTTATTGCAATCGCGCGGACTTTCTTCATCTTATAGTCCTCACGCAGATTCAAGAAGCGTGCTCCACCATAAGTACCAATCAAGCCGCCAACTAATGCAGTCAAGAAAGCAATTATTATCTCATTCATATATTTACCTTTAGTTTAAATTACAAAGTCCATCTACCCAATCTCCTTTAGCATCCCCGCCGGCACATACGCTATCGCCACGCTCGCCACACCTTCTATCTCCACCACTACCCTCTTACACCTCTTCACGCGCCTGATCATGCCCGTCACGCCCTCAAACGCGCCGCCCATAATCTCCACGCGCTTGCCTTCCTTCCCAACGACCGTCTCGTTGTCCAGAAACATCACGCTGTCGTCAGTCCGCGAAGCCACCCGCATAAAGTTCTCCATCTCCCTATCCGCCACTGTCATAATGGTGTGTTCACCAGCGGCCGTATGGTCCATCATATACCTCAGCGGCTCCAGCACCTCGTTCCTTCTCTTCAGCTCGCTCAAGCGCTCCTGTGTCGACCGCACAAAAATCAAGTTATTGATAGCCGGCACCAGAACCCTCCGCAGTTCCGTATCCCCGTCATTCTGCGATTCCACCAACTTATACGGCATCGGAATGAAGCACTCTATTCCCAACCGGTCCAGTTCCGCCTTCACCTTCATCTCCCGCTGATACGTCACCCTCATCGGAAACCACGTCTTGGGGTCACCACACATACTTGTGTCGCGTCCCGATTCACTTCCCGTTTCTTTCGTCGTCATCATATCACTCTGGTCTTCAGTCGCTTTATGACTTCAACATTTCATTATCGATGCAATGTCGGTGCCTCCCGACTTCTTGCCTTTCAAGGCACAAAGATAGTGAAATATTTCTATTTTTCTACAATCTTATGCATTTTTTAACATAATCTCTCATGCCATCCTTTTCCGCTCTCGTCACTCATCGCAAAAACCGTTATAAACAATTCGCCCCTGCAACTCCAACCAGAGTCACAGGAGCTGATTATGCACCATAAGTAGCCATTCAACATGAACCACCAGTATTCCACTTCTCTTCATGCGTAATAGCCTCTATTTTTACAATATTCCCTCTTATTCAGCGTTATCAATTATAGAGTCAACACATTCATTCATGCCCAGGCAACCAAGAGTAACATCAGGAACTGAGATATATCATGTGATGATGCGAGGCATCAATCACCAGAACATCTTCGAGGAGCCAGAGGACTACTATCAGTCCATCAATATCCTCGACAGGATGCGTACTCAGTATGATGATGAGGGTAACCCCTGTGGCACTAACTGCATCTATTACGCTTACTGCTTGATGTCAAACTACTTTCATCTGCTCATTCGTGAGCGTGATGAGAAAGTTGGTGATACCATCAAGAGAATTGCAGGTGCATATGTCTATTGTTACTCAGATCAAGGACTATAAGTATAGCTCCTGGTGTGAATACGATGGCACCGTTGAACCCGTCTTTCAGATTTGTAATACTCAAACAGTAGTAAACCGTATTCCATTCAATGATTTCAGAATCGCAGGCGTTTCCAATAGCAGCGAATTCCAAAAGCTCGACAGAGAAACCCAGTGGCAGGTATTCATTCAGCTTAAGGAACTTGGAGCATCCGTCCGTCAGCTTCTATGCCTAACAGGCATAGACCGAGGAATCATTCAAAAAGCAAGGTGAACTAAACATTTGCCCCAGGGGGCATGTATCCCCCCACCTGTGTCATATCTGTCCCCTGACATATTTGGCTATTGCACTGCTTTCTCAAATTTTAGATGATTACCCCCCGAGTTCCAAACTCCATTCATACACGGGCTGAATCTTCATCTTGTGACCATCCTCCTCTATTTCGCCGCTCTCATGGTCAGTGAGTAACAACAGATTTTCGCATTTGGTCTGTCTAGCGGCAAGCAGTAGGCCATTCTTCTCACGCTTGTAAGTATTTTCAGCAGAAATATCGTATGACACCTGTATGGCTTGTATGACCTGATTACCTTTGCAGACCACAAAGTCGCACTCGCCCGAACGGTCGTTCAGGTAATAGACATCCAATCCCTCCGACTTGCATTTCCTGACAAGGTGAATGGCTACGATGGTTTCCAGCCGATGACCAAGGTTCTCGCCCGCAAAGGCATTCTCGCGTTGGTCCATCATGGCCACGTCAACGGCATAGACCTTTTCCTGGACAGAGCGTTGCTTGCTCTTTTGCGAATACTTCTGAATGCCCACCAGCATATAGGCTTCCTTCAAGTATTTCACGTAGTTCTTGGCCGTATGCTCCGACTTGAAATGGAACAGATCAGCCAGGTCAGTAGTGACGACAATGGCAGGCGATACGTTCAGGAGGTGATGGGCAAGGTTCTCAAATGCAGCCTTGTAGGCAATCTTGTATCTCTGCTCGATGTCGCGTTTCAGAATGTTGTCCACCAATGAACTCACGTAATTTCTGTTGTCGTCTATCATCAGCAACTCAGGGAAACCACCCTGCTTCAGATACTCGTCGAAAGCAGCCCTGCGGAATGCCTCTGCCTTCGTGGTGCGACGTTCTGTGTCCACATCTTTCATCATGCAGAACTCCCTGAAAGAGAAAGGATATAGTGATATTTCCTTGCTACGCCCAGAAAGGTGTGTGGCCAGTTCACCACTGAGCAGTTTGGCATTGGAACCTGTGATGATAACGTGCATTTTCTTTCTCAGCATACGATTGACGAACAGATGCCATCCCACGACATTCTGTATCTCATCGAGGAAAAGATACTGAAAGTCGCCGTATATCTTATACAGAATCTCCAGCACGTCGTTCAGCTGGTCTGCCTTGAGATCAACCAACCGTTCATCATCGAAGTCAGCGTATGCAAACTTCAGGCTGTGATTGTGCATAGCCTGATAGCAAAGCGTTGATTTACCGCTTCGCCTGACACCAATGACTACCTGTGCCTGAGTGCTTTTGAAGTCAATCAGAGTTTCTTCACGCCGCTGGCATAATGCCTCTTCAGCTCTGCTTTCCATTTCCTCCTGCTGGTCAGTAAGGATGAATTCCAATGTCCTTTTGTCAACCATAACGATGATATTTTGGGTGCAAAGATACGAAGAAAAAACGTAAAACGCGATATTTTACATAAAAACATAGCATCATAATACGATATTTTACAAGAAATAACGTTTCAGAACGCGATATTTTACATAATAACGCCACAATTTTAAAAATGTAGTTTTGACATTTATCATTGAAAAGTGTAGTTTTTTTTGCCATCAAAAGTTATTGAAAAGTGTAAAAAAAAAACTGCTGTAAGTGCTTTCAGTTCACTGTAAATCAAGCTCTATCTGAACGATGAGTGCTCACCCGATAGAGGTCAAGTCGGGAAAGGACTACACGGACATAGTGCGCTCAATAATCTCCTGAATAAACTCCGATTTCATATGATTATAGCAATATTTCTATCATTCCTCAAAACAAACAAATTTCACCTAATAATATATAAAAGGTATAGACAAAGGGAACGATATCACATAATAATTCGTAAATTTGCACAGTCGAATTAGAACTAAGAGTGTGTCCGACATTCAACAGGACAAGGCGCGTGTATAAAATATCAAAATGATTTGAGTGCATAGACCTCAGTCAGAATGACAAATATAACATGGTATAATATCAAATAGATGGAACAGAAATTCGGGATTAACAGTTTGAATCTACAGGTGCTACGGGAGTTCTGCGAGCGGGAGGGTGAGGAAATCGCTTACCGCAAGGGTGACCAACTGGAGCGTGAGGGTGACCCGGCTCGGTGGTTCGCTTTTGTCACTGAAGGATGTTTCAAATATGTGAAATATGGCGTGAGCGACGACAAGGCACACATTACATGGTTCTCGTTTGAGAGTGAGTTCGTGTGCGACTACCCCACATTTCTCTATGGCCGTCCGTCACAGGCCACAATTGAAGCCATGGTGCCCAGCCGTGTACTGAGGGTTACAGGCCAGCAACTGGAACTATTCTTCAATCAGAACATGGAAACGATGAAACTACGAGCCATGATTGGCGAGCACATCCTCAGCCAATTCCGCTCACGCTATCTTGACCTCCATTGTACTACGCCCCGTGAACGCTACGAGATGTTGCTGCAATGCTGTCCTGGTATCATGGAGTTTCTTGACTTACAAGACATCGCCTCGTTCTTAAACGTCCATCCAAATACTGTCAGCAAAATACGGCGTGATATTACATTTGGCGACAGGTAATAGTCTATAACAGATAGAAACTCTCAACCTAAGTTGAGACATTTGCCCTTGGCATTCCTTTTTTATATTTAGCCAAGGGTCTATTTTTGTGCCTTTTTGTAACTTTGCGGCTCGGAATATCAATAAAACGAAAAGATTATGAACAAGAAAACCATCATCACCATCCTGCTCGCCCTCGTCGCAATGACAGGGCAGGCGCAGACAACGCAAAAGGGCATTATCAATGGTCACTCCTTCAATGAGTTGCCAGCATCCATAAACCAAAGGGTTAGCTCTATCATAGGGCGACCCTATAAAGCCTTTGACACATCGGCTTTTTGCGTTTATAATAAATTTCATCCATCGCAATATCTTACTGATAATAATTGGGATATTCTTTGTGCATTTGTACAGCCAGGGACTTCTGCAAAATTAGACTCACTTGGTATAAATTATAACAAGAGTCAGTTAAGGCTGCTTGAAGTAGGAGATTTGCTTTCTTTTGATAACGGCATGTATTCAACCTCTATGCCAATCTTTGGCAAGTATGAAACAGATGCTATCCGTAAACAATCCAAAGAGTTTGCCGATAGCATATTCCCAGCAATTGAGCCAGAAATTTTGAAACTTATTTCCAACATTGAGAAATTAGGCTATTCTCAATATACATATAGCCTTGTTTTCTCATATCTTCTGGATGATTATATTTGGGACAATGAACGATTAGCCTCGCCAAAGGACTGTGAAGAGCATGGAACGTGGAGAGGGGCATACTGGGCAATGTTCGACAGCCGTGAGCATGTTAAAATAGGAACAAATGGCTATGGTCCAGTGAAACAGAATTGGACTGACAGCCTCGGATATTGGCTTAATTCAAATAAACTAATGTCGTTTGCAAGAGAGGTAATAAAGACGAGAGGAAATCGTATTGAAAACCAAGATGTAATAGATGCTATTGCAGGTTGGGGACTCGCGGACGAAAACGGCAATATTTTAATTCCTGTAATGCACCGTAACAGCAATGACGACGTCGATATACTTTGTAAGAGCATTACCAACAAGTTAAGCAATGCCATAAAGAATTACTGTAAAACTTGGTATTCTGCTTACAATCTTTCTTCGGAAAGGCTAGGACAAATTGTATTCTATCATGAAGTAATGTGGGATTTGCTTGAAATACTCGAATTTAAGGGATTAATTGCAATGCCACCCATTCTCAAAGGCGAGGAAGTAGGAAAACAACATTTTGGCGACATTTGCTTTATCGTCATAGATGATTCAAATGAATAAATAAGAAACTTGCTCAACGATAGTCACTGGACAGTACATGGGTATGAACTAAAATCGAGAGATAGTATGAGCATGTCGAACCCTCAAACAAAGAATTTGCACGATTTAAGAAGATAAAATAAAAACGAAATGAATATAAAGAAAACCATTATCATCATCTTGCTCGCCCTCGTTGCAATGTCAGCCGATGCACAGAGTCTTAACAAGGATGTTGAGAGGATGCAATATGTCTATGCCCTTAAAATGGTCATCAACGATAGCATCTGGAGTGGATTTGCTGATAAGCAATATGATGTACCTCTACTATATTATGGCGATACCTGTTGCTATGTGGTGAATCCCACGGAGAAGTTCTTGGCTATGTATCCGTCAGTCTTGATACATAGCGACAACAACATCCAGATTTATCAGACGGAGAAAGTCGATGATAAACCATTCCACATGCATGTAACTTTCACAGATGAGGAAAGCAACATCGACTACCGCACACCCTTCATGAGATGCAGTAGTCTGGAGCAGACGAGTGAGACTATTCCAGATGTCACTTCAGTCAACGAATGGGCTACGATGGTGATGCATGAGTATTTTCATGGCTTCCAATTCAAGAACGATGGCTATCTGGAAACTTACGAAACAATCACCAATACGGTTTTGCCAGATACTCTAATCGCATTAGCTGCCTGTCATGGTTGGTACAAAGAAAGCATCACTCAGGAGAACGACTTTCTGCTAAAAGCAATTGATGCCAACGATATTGAGGCGTCAAGAGCCTATATCCAGTCGTTCTTTAAGTCGCGTAACAAACGCAGGGAAAGGGTGAAAAAGAAACTTGGTATAGACATTGTAGCCTTGGAGCAGTTGTATGAAACGATGGAAGGTTCCGCTCGCTATATCGAATATTGTCTGTATCGACATTTTGGAAACTTCAATTTTTCTGATGCCAAATGGCTATACACTGTTGGACGCAAGTATTACTATGCCACGGGATTCAACCTCCTCCGCCTATCAGACAAGTTGGAGATTGACTATAAATACGAGATATTTAAAGACGTGTCAATCGTAGAAAGGAATTTAAGAATACTTATGTCAGAATGAAACGACTAAGATATGTAATAGATATGAAAACAAAGAAGATTTGGGGGCTTGCTTTAATAATAGTTGCTGCTTCAACCCTCGCCTCTTGCTCTATTGTAAGAGGCTATCGAGCAGACGGCAAGAGCGGCCCGGATATTTATAGTTTTGAGCATCATGTTCACGACACCATTGATAATGGGACGTTTCCTTTTCGTTTCCCATACGCAAAGCAACAAGCCATCTGGATTGACACCCTGCATTTCTTCAATCAAGGAAAGCACTACAAGAACACCACATTGCAGGAGGCTGTGACTGGTAAAACTGACACACAGGGCGTTCTCGTCATCCAGAACGACAGCATCATCTACGAGAAATATTGGGGAGATATTTCCGCTGACAGGATGGCAACGGTGTTTTCTGTCTCGAAATCAATTACCTCGCTATTGTGTGGGATTGCCGTTGATGAGGGTTGCATCAAAAACGTGGATGATGCAGTCACCGACTATCTGCCGGAACTGAAGAAACGAGACCCCATGTGGCAGCGTCTCACCATTCGCCATCTACTTAACATGCAGAGCGGACTGGATTTTGACGACACCTATTCCCTGCGTTTGAAGCATTTCAAACGGCTCAACGCGATGGCGAAACTGAATTATGGTCACAACATGATGAAGCAGATTCGTGGCTTGAAGTTCCGTCGCGAACCTGGCAAGGAGTATTGCTATGAGAGTATGACGTCAGAAATTCTTGGCGTGATTATCGAACGGGCTACGGGCCGACGCTATGCCGATTATCTCAGCGAGAAGGTGTGGAAGCCGTTGCAGATGGAGTCCCCGGCCATTATTAATATAGACAGTCGCAAGCACGATGTCGCCCATGCGTTCGGCGGCATATCCTGCACAATGCTGGATCTTGCGAAGATTGGCCGTCTTTACCTTAACCGTGGAGTGTGGAATGGTAAGCGCATCGTCAGTGAAGAATGGATACGCCAGTCCACCGACTATGCAACCGACAATGACGGCTATCATTTCAATTGGTACAACCTGAGCAGCATCGGTGCCGATAAGCCTCAATATCCAGGCTTTTATGCTCATGGCATTCGTGGGCAGGTGCTTTATGTCAATCCCTATAAAAATCTCATTATGGTTAGAATCGGGAAGCATGACAATACCTATGCATTCATACCGTTTCTTTTTGAGCAACTAAGTAATAGTGGTAATTTCTGAGAATAAATGAGCACGAAAAATGAAAAACAAACAATTGTTATTAGTGCGACTTCTAGCATAGGCAGGGCACTCTTCAAGAAATATGCCGCTATCAGCAATCGCATAAGCATCGTAGGCTGACGGACGCATTTACTTGACGAACTGCGCAAAGAGCATCCCGACACGACCGTAACCGCCATGGCTGACATTACCAAGCAGAATGAAACAGGGCGAGCTATTTATGCTACTACAGCGAGATGCAATCCTTCATAACATCTGTTGAGCACGGACATTCAAGCGTCCTCACTGATATTACAACAATTAAACCGACTTACGAAGTCATAATGAGCATAATAGACAGATTCCTATAGAATCCAATGGAAATACACATAGAAGGCAATCTCCAATACAATCGTTATGATTGACAGAAGGGATAATGAACCTACAATGTAAAACAGTTTCGTAGAAATCCATACGCCCTCGTTATTCTTCACAATGTCAGTAAGTCTATGACTCTGCTTCTGCCATAGCGTTTCCTGCTGTTTGTATTGGTCGGCAAGCATCTGTTTCTCCTGTTCCATCCATTGGTTATGGAGTTCTTGCATCTTCTGCCAGTCAGCATCAGAAACATTAACCGTCACCTTCAATTTTGTGGGCGCATCTTCCATAACTTGATCGATGTGCTTGTCGATTGTGTCAACCTTGTCGCTGATTGTGTTGACAGCGTTACCCAGTTTTACCTCGGCGCGTTGATACTGCTGGATGCCAGACTCCAGTTGAAGAGATGCATTGACCCAAGTATTTGTTGCTTTGTCAATGTTCTCACTCAACTTTCTAAGCTCAGGAGTACGGTTGATTACTTCGTCTTCGGCATCTTTCTCCTGTATTTCCTCCTGAACTTCGTTGAACATTACATCGAAGTCAGGCTTGTTCTCATTGTTCTTACTTTTTTTAATCATGAGTATGTGTGATTGTTTTAACGGTGGAAACCGCGTTTAACTGATTTTGGTTTGTACATGGAATGTGCCATCTGAAGGCATCGGCGAGCATAGGCGCGTTCATCCTCGTCATCTTTTTTGCCCCAACCAGATTCAGGTGCAGAACCGCCACCACCTCCGCAGGATTCGGACATGGACGTGGCGGCATCAATGTAGCCAGCAAAGAGAAGCATTGCAGTATGGGCAACGTTCTCGATTGTGGCGGTATCATTGCCATCAGAAACCTGAGCCTCATTGAGAAACATATCCTTGACCGAATTGGGAATCTCAACAGCCTTGCTGCCAATAGGTGTATCGATGTTGAATAAGGTGAATGAAGGAACTGGTTTCGGCTGGGCTGTCTGCTGAACCCTGGTCTTGGTAGATGTTGTTGTCTGGGAAGTCGGACGAATAGGACGGCTGCTTGGGGTAACAGTCGGTGGAGCAGGTTTCACCTTCACTTGAGCAGGCTTCGGATGGAGTTTCTTCCATGTGGCTTCAAGTTGTGATGCCATAAATCTGCGACCGATTTCAGAAGCCTTGAATATAGAGGCATTCTTGCCGATGGTATAGCCAACCAGATTCCTTTTCCGGTCATAACGAGGTGTCACTTCATAGCCCTTCATGCGAAGCATTTTGAAATAGAAATCAATGTCAAACTCCTGCATATTCCGAAGGGTGTATTCGCAAAAGTCCGCAATCTCTTCCTTTCGCATGTCACGTATCTCCTTCGGCTGCTTCCAGCCATGCCGCATGTTGATAATTTCCGCAGCCATCATTGCTCGCGTGTGAATATCATGAACATCATTAGTGTTTCCGTCAAGGTCAACACGGCAGCAGTCCATGTGAAGGTGCAGCGTACCGGACTTGGAATCGGAGTGAAGTCCACCGACGTTCATTGAGTTGCGGAAATTGGTCTTCACTTCCTTCTTCATGCCCTTGGGGATGAGTCCGAGGGAGTCCATTGTTTCTAGACTTTCATCTTGAAGGTTCCGCCAATCCTTCATGCTGAAGTCTTTTGCCTCTTCCTTGGAGGGGGAGATTACAAACTGCACCATGAGGCGTTCCAACTTTCGACCAACCGTCCTGTCCTGCTGATGCAGCTGGCAGTGATGCTTCATCATATACCAGATGGTGGTCGGGGCGATACCTTCAGGCATGTGGTTCACCTTGACCACTTTTGCCTTCTCCTTCTCCAATGCGTACCTTACGGCATTGCCGCCGTAAGGTACGGCTTTAGCGAGCATAATCATGGTTCGCTCCTTTTTTTGGTCAGCACAGGTGATGAAATGTTCTCTTCGATGCTATACCAATGTTGGATGAGTTCTGCAACAGACTTAATCCACCAAATCATGAACTTCTCTGACTTGAAAAGCTTCAACTTTTCCTCATCCGTTTTGTTGGATAAGACGCTGCTGATTTTTATCAGATCCGTTCTCGCATAGACAAGTGAGTTAAGGGCATCGACCTCTTCCTTGGTGAGCCGTTGACGTGGGTGATGCTTCAAGCCTGTCTCGGTAAGATAGCGATTCAGGCTGATTCCACATTCCTTGGCAAGCACTTTGAGTTGCGACCAGACTTCATCCGTACATCTGAAGGCATGTACTCTGGTCGGCGTTTTCTTGGTTATGTTCTTTTTCTTCATTTTCAATAACATTTAATGAAAGGGATGAATATAAATTGGTTAGAAAGAAGGACACGGTCTGCGAGCCTGCGAGTAGCCCGAGAAACTTTTAGGAGTGCAAGAACAGGGTCACCTGTTTTGTACTACAAAAGGATTTCTCGAAAAGTCCCTCTAAAAAAGCGGATCTTTTAACAGCAAAGTTCCCGTCAGGGCTTAGAGGTGCTTTGCAGTTTGTCTGGCAACCTGCAACGGCAAACTTCCCTTGGGATGGTTGGGCGGTGCAGGTCGCAGACCAGAGTCCTTCGGGGCTGTTACTTTTCGCTATGGAGACCATTAGGATTGGAATAGCCATTAGACTTCTGACTGTAGTCTCCACTGCCATCAAGCGAGGCGTTGTTTGATTGTGGTGACAAAACTTCTTGCTGTGATGATGATTCATCATTTCTTTTCCCTTCATTCTGACTGCCATCGGCTTCTACATGCGAAGAAGGGATGTCAGCAGACTGATGGAAAATGTTGTTCTGAGAAGAATCGGAAGTCCTTCCATCCTTCACAGATTTACCCACATTGTTACTATCATTAGATGGTGGTGATGGATGGGGAACCCTGCTATCGGCAGACGGAACTACGCCCACGCTACTTACTTGGGAATTGTCGCTATCAAAGTCTGAATCTTCCGCACCTTTGTTTCTGTCATCTGACAACTCAATAGTGAATACCCTTGCTGGTGGAACTTCCGCGGTGACGATTGCAGTGCCATCGGCATTCCTTCTTGTTGCGAAGGGATTCTTGACAAACATGCCATCCACATACCAGCCCGAAAAAGCATGAAGCGTATGGATGCGGTTATCTCCTACCTTCTGTGAAGAGGAAATACCCAGAGCCTCCATCGCCTCTATCAGTTTGGGAACCGTCTTGCGGTCTTTATCCCAGAGCTTGGCAAGTCGGGTGTTGTCAACCATCACTTGGCCGGGCAAGATTTCAACCTGTTGAGTCTTGCTTATCGGTACCAGTTTTGTTTCGCGTTCAGCAAGTTCTACAAGAGACATGAAGCATTCCATGCGGTCAATCTTGTACTTCTTGCTGCGTAGATACTTCATCTGTTCCTCTGACAGCGTAAAGCAGTAATGAATCTTTTGGTCGTACATAATTGCTTAATTTTAGATTTTATCCCCATCAAATGGTTTTACAATAGTTTCATCGTTCCAACTGGACTTGTTTGGCTTGCGCTTGTGCGATGCAAGGATGGCAGCGTTCTGTTCCTCATCCGTCAGAGGAATGGGATTCTTGCGGTTTGCTTCCAGCCACTTGTCAATCTCATCAAGGTAGATGACCCATCGCTTGCCAGGCTTGGAACCGGGGATTTCCCTGTTTGCAAGTTTCTGATAGATGGTCGCAAGGGGAATGTTGGTGTACTCGGCAACCTGCTCTGGCGTGACAGGGCGGTGTCTGTTCTCTCGCTGCTGAGTTGGTCTGTTCTGAAGGTTCAGCAGTAAAGCCTTCATGCCCGAAACTTCATCCCGAAGTTCGGCGATGACCTGCGGAAGGTCATTGAACGTAAGTGGTTCATTACTCATATACATACACGACCCTTTAGTGAAATCGTGCTGCAAAGGAACCCCGTTATGAATCGGAGGGCAAGCCACTTTTATATAACTGAT
>Ga0256406_1003533_pt1 | contig 19258 bp, 15 predicted proteins | sample RumenRJG_03DNA_FD_185986 | JGI IMG/M metagenome (GOLD analysis project Ga0256406, IMG submission 185986) | Bovine rumen microbial communities from Lethbridge, Alberta, Canada - RJG_03 | ecosystem: Host-associated > Mammals > Digestive system > Stomach > Rumen | place: Canada: Alberta | collected...
AAGGTCGATAGAAGTTGACCCTGAGCGATAATTAGAAGTATAACATTATTTTTAAATAATTTTCAAAATGGTAAGTTACAAGGAATTAGGTCTCGTGAACACGCGCGAGATGTTCAAGAAAGCCATCAATGGCGGTTATGCAATCCCCGCCTTCAATTTCAACAACATGGAGCAGCTGCAGGCCATCATCACTGCCGCAGCCACCACCAAGTCGCCTGTGATCCTGCAGGTGTCGAAGGGCGCTCGCAAGTATGCCAACCAGACGCTGCTGCGCTACATGGCACAGGGTGCCGTGGAGTTTGCCAAGGAGCTGGGCTGGGAGCACCCGCAAATCGTGCTTCACCTCGACCACGGCGACAGCTTTGAGCTGTGCAAGAGCTGCTGCGACTTTGGTTTCTCCAGCGTGATGATCGATGGCAGCGCTCTTCCTTATGACGAGAATGTGGCCCTGACCAAGAAGGTTGTGGAATATGCTCACCAGTTCGACGTCACTGTCGAGGGCGAGCTCGGCGTGCTGGCCGGCGTTGAAGACGAGGTGGCAAGCGAGGAGTCGCACTACACCCGTCCCGAGGAAGTGATCGACTTCACTACCAAGACTGGCGTCGACTCGCTGGCTATCTCCATCGGTACCAGCCACGGTGCCTACAAGTTCAAGCCCGAGCAGTGCACCCGCGACCCCAAGACTGGCCGCTTGATTCCCCCGCCACTGGCATTCGACGTGCTCGACGCTATCATGGTGAAGCTGCCTGGTTTCCCCATCGTGCTCCACGGCTCGTCGTCGGTGCCTCAAGAGTATGTCGACATCATCAACAAGTACGGAGGCAAGCTGCCCAACGCTGTGGGCATTCCCGAGGATCAGCTGCGCAAGGCTTCAAAGAGTGCTGTGTGCAAGATCAACATCGACAGCGACTCGCGTCTGGCCTTCACTGCCGGCGTGCGTGAGACCCTCGCTCTGCACCCCGAGTACTTCGATCCGCGCCAGTACTGCGGCAAGGCTCGCGAGTACATGATCGACCTCTACACTCACAAGATTAAAGACGTGCTGGGCAGCGACGGCAAGGCTGCCGACTGATGCCCCCGTGCGCACCATCGCACTCACACACAAAAAAAAACTCTGCGAGACACTTCCCGCAGAGTTTTTTTTGTCTTAACTTTGTAGTGCAATTATTACACCTTTTATCAACTATTTCATTTTTAAATACTTAAAAGAAACATGGGAGGCTTCTTCGGAATCGTGAGTAAAAAGCCGTGTGTCAATGAGTTGTACTATGGCACCGACTATCACTCGCACCTTGGCACCCGTCGCGGCGGCATGGCTGCCTACGACGGCGACACGCACCAGTTTGTGCGTTCTATCCACAACCTTGAGAACGCTTATTTTCGCAACAAGTTTGAGGGCGACCTCGACAAGTTTGCCACCGCAACGTCGGGCATAGGCGTCATCAGCGACACCGACCCTCAGCCCATCTTGTTCAACAGCCGCTTGGGCAAGTTTGCCATCGTCACTGTGGCCAAGATATGCAATCTCGACGCTATCGAGCAGCGCATGCTCGAGCACAACCAGCACTTCAACGAGGTGTCGATGGGCCGCACCAACCAGACCGAGGCTGTGGCTCTGCTCATCACCGAGGGTCACGACTGGGTGAGCGGCATCGAGCATGTGCAAGAGAGCATCGAGGGCTCGTGCTCGATGCTGCTGCTCACCCCCGACGGCATCATCGCCGCCCGCGACCGGTGGGGGAGAACACCGCTGGTGCTGGGCAGGCGCGACGACGCCTGGGCCGCCGTGAGCGAGACCACCTCGCTGGCCAACCTCGACTTTGAGATCGCCCACTACCTGGGTCCCGGCGAGATTGTGAAAATCACGGCGCAGGGCATGACACAGCTCAAGGCTCCGCAGCAGAGCATGCAGGTGTGCTCTTTCTTGTGGATATACTACGGGTTCCCCACCTCGTCCTACGAGGGGCGCAACGTGGAGCAGGTGCGCTATACCTTGGGCCTCAAGGCTGGCGCTGCCGACGACTGCCAGGTGGACTGTGCCTGCGGCATTCCCGACTCGGGCACTGGCATGGCCGTGGGCTATGCCCAAGGGCACAAGGTGCCCTTCATGCGCGCCGTGTCCAAGTACACGCCCACGTGGCCGCGCAGCTTCATGCCCAGCAACCAGAGTCAGCGCAGCCTGGTGGCCAAGATGAAGCTCATCCCCAACCGGGACATCCTCAAAGGGCGCCGCTGCCTCTTCTGCGACGACTCGATCGTGCGCGGCACCCAGCTGCGCGACAACACCCGCGTGCTCTTTGACTGCGGTGCCCGCGAGGTGCACATGCGCATCTCGTGCCCGCCGCTCATCTACGGCTGCCGCTTCATCAACTTCACCAACTCCAAGAGCGACCTGGAGCTCATCACCCGCCGCGTGATAGGCGAGCTCGAGGGCGACCCAAGCAAGCACCTCGACCGCTATGCCACGGCAGGCACCCCGCAGTACAATGCCATGGTGCAGGCCATCACCCGGCGTTTCGGGCTCACCTCGCTCAAGTTCACCACCGTCGACGACCTGGTGCAGGCCATAGGCCTGCCCAAGTGCCAGCTGTGCACACACTGCTTCGACGGCTCCAGTCATTTCTGATAGTAATATTGCAATTGCATGAAAAGATTTTCACTCCTCATCCTCGCCGCGGTCGCCATGCTGGCATCGTGGGCGGCCGGCACGCCGCGCTACACTGTGGTAGTGTCGCTCGACGGCTTTCGCTGGGACTACTGCGAGGCTTTCGACACCCCGTTTCTCAACTCCATGGCTCGCCGCGGCGTGAAGGCGGTGATGAGCCCCTCGTTTCCGAGCAAGACCTTCCCCAACCACTACACCCTGGCCACGGGGCTCTATCCCGACCACCACGGCATTGTGGCCAATAGTTTCCTGTCGCCCGTCACAGGCCGCCGCTATGCCTTGACCGACAGCGTGGAGCGCACCGATCCCCGCTACTATGGCGGCGACCCCATTTGGCTCACGGCCAAGCGCCAGGGCCTCGTCACGGCCACTGTGTACTGGGTGGGCAGCGATGTGGCCATCAAGGGCGAGCATGCCACCTACTGGCACGACTACATGAGCAAGCCCCTGCTCACTCCTGCCCAGCGGGTCGACGAGGTGGTGCGCTTGCTCTCGTTGCCCGCTGGCGAGCGCCCGCGCCTGGTGATGTGCTACTTTGAGGAGCCCGACCACAGCGGTCACCGCTACGGGCCCATGAGCCGGCCCACACGCCTGGCCGTGCAGCAGCTCGACACGCTGCTCTCTCGACTGTGGGCCCGCATTCAGGCCTCGCCCTGCGCCGGAGAGGTCAACCTCATCGTCACTGGCGACCACGGCATGACTTGGATCGACAGCGACCGCCTTGTGCCTGTGAAGCAGCACCTCAAGCCAGCCTGGGTGAAGGCTGTGGAGGGTGACCTGCCCGGCTTCATCTATGTGAACCGCCCCGACTATGCCGACTCGGTGCTGCTCGCGCTCGGGCACGTCGACCACATCCGCGCCTTCAAGCGCAGCGACCTGCCTGCCTACTTGCACTTTGGCACCAATCCGGCCATTGGCGACGTGGTGGTGATACCCGATGTGGGCTGGCTTTACACCGACAAGCACTATCCTGCCCATGTGCAAGACGGCAGCCACGGCTACGACAACACCGCCAGCGACATGCAGGTGGGCTTTCGCGCCATGGGCCCCGACTTCAAGGTGGGCTACACCAAGCCCTCGCGTTTCCCCAATGTCGACGTCTACCCCCTGCTGTGCCGCCTGCTGGGCATCACCCCCAGCCCCAACGACGGCAACCTCGACGAGGTGGCCGACATGCTGCGCTGAGCCCAGCACCCCTAAAAAGAAACGGGGCGGGCACCGGGAATGGATTTCCTCCCCAGTGCCCGCCCCTGCTGTGGCTGTGTGTGTGGCTTGCGATTTTACCGCGAGGCGAGCCTGCGCAGCTGGCGCCCCAGGCGCAGCTTCATGCGGCCCCATGGCGACAGCCACGAGGCACCATACCAGTGTATCGCGCGCGTGTTGGCCGTCGTGTTGAGCTGGCCGGTGATGTAGTCGTAGGGGTTGAAGTAGTCGTGCGGGTACACCGTGATGCCGTCCACCACCTGCAAGGCATCGACTGGCGCTATGCCGTGCTGCTTCATCACTTGTGTGGCAAAGGGCACGATATAGCCCCTGCATTGCAGCCCTTCCTTTTCATAGAGCTGCAATATTTCTTCATATATGCCCAGCCCGGGGCACGCCCCAAGGCCCAAGCCAGGAGCAACATCGACTGCATCGCCCTCGGGCCTCACGCCCTCGATGCCCATAAACGGGCCTTGGGCCACGATGTCGTCGAGCGGGGCCACCAGTTCCACATCGGTGTCAAAGTAGAGGCCGCCCTCGTTGTAGAGTATCCACATGCGGGCATAGTCGCTCACGTAGGCATACTTGCGCGCCGCATAGGCCCGTGCCGTGTAGGCATTGTGGTTCACGTCGTAGTTGTCCTCGTTCCACTCCTTCACCTCATAGTCGGGCATGTACTGCTTCCACGAGGCTATGCACTTGAGCGCCAGCCGGGGCTTAGCTCCCCTGCCAAACCAGCAGTAATGTATCACCTTGGGTATCATCGTTGTCATGTGTCAAGTAGTTTGTATATTTTGTTCACTTCGCTCTCGTTGCCGTAGTCGTGTGCCGCGAGATAGCTGGTGAGGCGATGCCGCAGGGCGCTGTCGGCCATCACACTGGCAATGCCGCGGGCGCAGCCCTCGTTGTCGAGCGGCACGATCACCCCGTCTACGCCGTCGTTTATCTGGCTGTGGGCGGTGGGGTAGTTGGTCACGACCACAGGCTTGCACAGTATTTGGGCCTCGCGCACGGTCACGCTTTTGCCCTCGTAGCGGCTGGGCTGCACATAGAGGTCGCACGCCTTGATGTAGGGGTAGGGGTTGCTTTTCTTGCCGAGCAAGACCACGTGCTCCTGCATGCCGGCCCTGTCGATGTTTCGCCTTATCAGTTGCTCGTCGCCGCCAAACCCTATGATATACCAGCGCAGGTCGTCGATGCCATGATCGGTCACTATGCGCCTGGCAATGTCGGGCACATTGTCGTAGTTCTTGGCGTGGGTGAATCGCCCTATCGATAACAGTTTCATGAGTTGTTGAGCAATAAAGGGTATGTTTTCAAAATTCTTTTGTGTGCAAAATCTTCCTATCGATAAGATATTCAGCGTTTTAGTACCCCCCCCCCCTGGGCTGGAGGGCGGCATCTCTGCGCTCACGTCGAGCAACCGTGCTTGCTGCCTCACAAAGGCGGGCGAGAGTATGTTTTCAATTTCTATTATCTTGGGCTCCAGGCTGGGAAAGGTCTTGAGAAATGCGGTGGTGCAGTCGTGCGAGATGCTCACCACCTTGTCGTAGCCGTTCCACACGGGCAGCTCCTGGGCTGCATTCACGTGCACGGTGCTGTAGTCGGTGTGAATCCAGCACAGCTTTTTCCGGGCCCTCACCTTGTGCAGCACCACGTTGTGAGGCTGCAGGAAGCTTATGGCCAGGTCATACTCGCCCAGGTCGTAGAGCGGGGGCAAATGCGGGTCGACACAGTTGGCCACATACTGAAACACACTTGCATCCATCTGCCGTTGCTCCGGCGTTAGCCCCCGGGCATAGCGCTCATGCTGCCAGCGAGCCTTGAGCCGAGCCAGGGCGATGCCCAGCTGCCCCTCGCCGGCGATTGTGGCCATGGGGCGCTCGATGGCGTTGTAGCCGCGCCGCTCGGGCAGCAGGTGCACATGCCCGGGGATGAGCGGCATCAGTTCGCCCGTGTGCTGGTTGAGAAACAAGTCCACGTCAACCCGCTCGGGGTCGAGCGCGTTGAGCAGTCCCAGCAGCGCCCTTTCGGCCCCGCCCAGCTCCATATAGTGCATGTTGATAAATATCCGCCTCTTAGCCATTAGTGTTTTTGTCTAACCAATCTTTTGAATTTGCAATGCTCTTCTCTAAAATAGGGTTAACCTTGCTGTAATCGATGTGTTCAATGAGTTGTGCGTCGCTTGCAGTGGGTGAAATCAGTCGGTCGCCCAAGCCATAGTCCTCCAGCAAGTCTTTCATGCGCTGGTTCAGCCCATCTTGTCGGTTCACTACAAAAGTGTCTCGACTATAAATCAGAGCAAACACTGTGGCGTGAAAGGAGTTGCTCACTACACATTGAGCACCTTTTATAAGAGCCACAAAGTCAAGAGGCCCGTTGTTGACAAAATTCTTTTGTGCATAGGGCATAGCATAAGGGCCGACGCTATATATTTTGCAATTTATCAGTTTGGCAAGCCGATCGGCAACTATACTTATTGGGCCTTTAGGCTCAAAGTTGTAAACAAGAATATAGGGTTCTTTTAATTCAGGTTGTGAAGCCAAATGATTATCGCTTAATAGCGCATCCCATTCTTCCTTGCCTAACAAAAAAACAGGATCAGCCACTTGACCTCCAGTGTAGCCAAGACTCTTTAGAAGGCCTATTCCGCTATTTTCACGCACAGAAATTGCATTGAAATTTTTCAGTTTATGTTTTACAAAATTTTCGGTTCCTTCTCGCAATGCAGGGGTTGCAAAGCTGGCAGCGTAGCTTATTTTACGTGCTGTACCAAAGTCGAGATAAAACGCAGCATCGGTACCATTTGGTAACGTTGTGTTCCATATTTGGTCGCTACCTGCGATGTAAACATCAGCCTCAGGCGGGTCTTTTCGTAACTCTTCGACCGAACTGTAGCGCCGGGTGAGATGAAGATAGCGTTGTGTGAACTGGTCAAACGGCTTTTTACGCGCGCGTGCTTTTATCCTATATGGCAATTTTGCCATCCAATAGGCCTCGCGCAACATGGGCTTGTTGTATTTCGGATTTATCGCCCACAAGTTGAAATGATTGCTCAAGTAGTCGGGCTTGTAATCAATAATCTGCACCTCGTGTCCCTGGCTTTCCAGGTAGTGCTGCAGAGCAAAGGCTTGGAGCGAGGCTCCTGAATTATATACATCGTGGCAGGTGATCGTTTTAATCTTCATCGAGCAATTGTTCTACTTTTTTAACTTCGGTAACCGATGTCTGGTTGTATTCTGTTTTTAGATTTTCGACCACGCATTGGCGCAAGTGGGGATCTTTTAACATCTTGATGATGGCTGTGCTTAAACTCTCGGGATTCATTTCAGCAATCAATCCATTTTTGCCATCGATGAGCTGGTTGGTAACCACAGTGAAATTAGTGCTCACAATGGGCTTGTGCAATATCTTGGCTTCTCCCACAGTAAGACCGAAACCTTCGAATCTTGACGTCTGTACATACACGTCGCATGCTTTCATGTATGGGTAAGGATTGGTCCTTACCCCAATAGGGATCACGATGTTGTTTAGTTTCAGCTCGTCAATGCGTGATTTCACTTTGGGCATGTCGGGCCCGTCGCCCACAAAGAGCCAGTGAAAGTCTATGCCCTTAGAGCGCAGTGCACTGGCAGTTTCGACGGCCAGTAGATAGTTTTTTGGGGGGGAAACCCTGGCTACTGTAACAAGAAGCGGGCAGCTGCCCATGTCATGGTTGGGCAGGTCGGGAGGAGTTTCGGCATCGGCAAGTGTAGTGATGAGTTGAGGGTTTAAGACATCGAGTATAGTTACCAGTTTTGGTGCTATAGCTGTCATGTGCTCGGCTATCATGCTCGAGAGCGTTTGCGACACTGCAACTACATGATCCATTTTATTCAAATACCTCAGATTGAACTCTACGTTGTATCCTGCCTTGAACATGTCGACATTCACCCATGCCATTTTGTGTTTCGCATTGATTTTGCTTGCCACAAGATAGGTGGGCAGGCCTTGCTGGTAGGCGATAGCCACATCCCATTCTCCTGGGATTCCAGTCATGGCCCATCCTTTAGATTTCCACAGTGTTTCGGCTGGATGCTCTTTGTGCCCTACACATCGATTAAATCTCAGCATGAAGGAGAACATCATTTGGCCAAGAAAGGATTTGAGCTTTCCCATTGTAGAGCGCCGTGGACCGTGCTCAACAATTACGTCAGCTGGAAGCAGTGATTCAAACTCTCCACCCCGGTTTAGCATCCACAAGTGCAGCTCATATTTTTCGCGGTCAAGCAATGGCAACAGCGACACCAGGCTCTTCTCTGCCCCTCCGCAAGTGAGCGAGTCAATGATAAACAATATACTTTTTTTCATTCAAGTTTTAATATCTTGTGTACCGTCATCGACATAGGTAAATAAAGTTTCTCGTATAATCTTATTATTAATCTGCCTAAAGCCAGGTTCCCTTTTATAGCAATTATCTCTGCTATTTTATATGTATAATTCATTTTCTCTTGGTGAACAAAATTGTAGATTGTGCCAAGCTCATTAGGACAAAGCGAATAATATATTGGAGATGGACAATTGCTACGGAAAGCCACCTTCATTAATACTCGTTTTAAATAAAGATGCTCGCTTTTGTATTGGTCTTCATTCGTGTTTTTTAAAATATAATTTACAAATAGTTGATAGTCTTTTACCGTGTCTGTAGTGAACACTCTCGATAGACTCGATGCATTTGAGTAGTTGTCATAATGATAAAAGGCTTTATCTATATATTTTATATTAAGCAATTTGTCGTGCATAAAGAAATTGCAGTTGAACCACAAGTCTTCACAATAATTCACGCCTTCTGGGAAACTAATATTATATTTTAACAAAGTCTTTCGCCGATAAAGTTTATTACATGTACTTCCGTGTAATTTCCCTGTTAATAATTGTCTGAGGATACTGTCTGATTTCAAAAAGGCGGGCCTTTGTTTCCTTAGATATTCTCTTTTTGGACTCGAAGCAATATAATAATCACAAATTAGCACATCAGTCTCTTCTCCGATGTTTGAGAGCATCGACATTAACATGTTGCTGTCAACCCAGTCGTCGGGGTCAGCAAAAATTATGAATTCACCTTGTGATTTTTCAAGGCCCATTTGTCTTGCAGAACTTACCCCTCCATTAGCTTTATGGTATACAATTGCTCTATTATCGAGAGTTGAGTAATCGTCACAAATTCTGCCGGAATTGTCTGTGCTGCCGTCATCAATCAAGATGAGTTCGAAATCCTTAAAGCTTTGGGCTAGAATGCTGTCGATGCACCTATATAAATATTTTTCTGAATTATAAACAGGAACGATTACTGAAATCTTTGACATATTTGCTTGATATTATTAATGTTTCTCCATATATTGATTAATAACTGATTTTTAGGACTTTATGATTGGATTTGCTGAAATGATTTCATGAAGAGAGATGTTGTAATTGTTTTGAATACAAATACTTGAAAGGTATTAGTTACCTATGAGTAGTAGAATTTTTTCTTGTTTTTAATTTTTTATACATAGAGAAAACCAAATAATCACTTAAAATAATTTTAAGTATTAAACGTGCTCTCAACGAGTATTCGTTAAATTTCATTATGTCTTTATGGCACTCTCTGTACAAGTTGAACCATTCTTTAGTATTGTCGAAAGCAGACATGTAAAACATTTTTGCGTCGAATTTGAAATAATTGCAAGTTGTTTCAAAATTGATAGGGTCAACAGCCATCATAAACGAGCACATTTTGTCTACATTCTCTTTCCATTTAGACCACTTTGAAGTTGTTCTCCGATTATTGGTAGCCGAATTCTCGTTGTTATGGTTATAGTGGTAGAAGGCATCTTTACTGTGGTAAAAAGTATTGGCATAATAAAGAACTCTGATGACCACATTCTGGTCTTCACCAAAGTTTATTCCCTCAAAAGGATAAATATTGTTACTTTTTATGAGTTTTGTGCGTATAAGTTTGTTCCACAGAAAACAACTTCTATGATGTTTGAGATATAGATATTTTAGGCTTAGTCTCGGTGTTGGGCAATACTGCAGAAAGGACTTCCACACTGTACCATTTTTCTCGTGATGAATAATGCCGCAAGTCACGATATCAGCCTTGTGCTCTATAGCTAACAGGTAAAGCTGCTCGTACATGTCAGTTTCAACCCAGTCGTCAGGATCGCAATGAATCATGTATTCACCTGCGGCTGCTTTCATACCTGTTGTGCGAGCTCCAGCCTGCCCTTGGTTATGCTCGTGATTGATTATCTTGACTTGATCCCTACGGGAGGGATAATTACTAAGCACATTCTTAAGAATTTCCATGCTCCTATCTGGAGTACAGTCGTTCACAAAGATGTATTCTATATCGTCGAGGGTCTGTTCAAATAGTGAACGAGCACAGCGTTCTATAAAATTTTCTGCGCCGTAAACAGGAACTATGACTGAGACTTTGGGCATAGTTTGGAATTTAATTTTTTTCTTGTTTCTTTGTCAATCAAGAATGAATATGTTATAATGCCGAGGCATGAGATGTTGACTAAAGTAATCACTACTAAACGTGAAAATGATTCCTCCATTGCACTGTAAACCAGAAAGCAAAGCGCAGAAGATAGTGCTAAAACAAGTGTGTCGATAAAGATGACTTTAATATAATGCAAACAACTGAATTGTGGTACTAAATGTTTTAAAATCACCATATCGCTTGCAACAATGAAGATGTTGGTAATTATCAATGTTGTATAAGCATCATTGGGATTGGCCCTTAGCTTATAGCATACATACAAAAATGGCAGATTAAGCAAATAAACTGTGCCTGTAATGATACTGATATACTTGATGTTGCCTGTTGCATGGATACCTATGTTTATGATGTTGTTCAATGAGGCGATGAGAGAGGCAATGATGAGCAATTTGCAAAACGAGTCGGCATATTTTGGTACTTGCCCTAACCAAATACCCATGGCATAGTGCATCTCAAAAAACAAGGGAATAGCCACAGCCCCCATTAGTAGTATATAATATTTAGCTGCATTTTGCATGATTTGCTCCATGCCTTTTACATTTCCTGCAGCATACTGTTTAATGGCTTGAGGCTTAAAGGCCTGTGTAACTGTAGTTGTCAGTCCTTGCACTACACCATTGACTGTGGTGGCGATGGAGCTGGCGGCGTTGAGGGTGACGCCAAAAAACATGTTGATGAGGAAGTTGATGCCCTGCTGGCGCGCCGTGACACAGGCGTTGCCATAGAGGTCCCAGCCCGAGAAGGAGAGCATGGGCTTGAGAATGGTCTTGTCCCACACCCAGTGGAAGCGGGTCTCCTTGAAGTGGCGCAGGCAGTACACACGGTAGATCATCATGATGGTGACCGAGACGGCCAGAGTGAGCACGGCATAGAGCTTGAGCTTGTCGAAGTGGCCCAGCACGAGCAGGTAGACGATGGCGAGCTTGAGCAGCGAGTTGAGGATCTCGACATAGGCATACACGTTCATCTTCTCGTGCGAGATGATGCTGGCGTCGTAGGGCGCCTGGGTGATGCCTATCATCGAGCTCATGATGCTGAGCTGGTACACCCAGTGGGCGGCCTCCATGCGGCTGGGGGGTATCACGAGCTTGTTGCACAGGAACCACAGACCCACGGTCTCGCCCAGCACCATCACCACGAGTGCAATGCCCATGTGGATGATGAGCGCGCTCGAGAAGGTCCTGGCCAGGCGAGCGCTGTCGCCACGCCCCAGCTCGAAGGTGAGGAAGCGGCTTGTGGCACCGGCCATGGCGGCGTTGAGAAAGCCCATCATGGCTATCACGCCGCCCACCACGCCATAGATGCCGTAGTCCTGCACGCCCAGGGTGTTGAGCACCACGCGCGAGGTGTAGAAGCCCACGATCATGGTGAGGAACATGCGCAGGTAGAGTGCCACGGTGTTTTTGGCGATGCGGCGGTTGCTTGATGCTTGTGTTGCTGCCATGCTACTGAGTGTGTGAAGTGCTCACTTCGAACACAAGGCAATGCCTTGGGGCTTGGCAATGAGCATAACTTGCTCGTTGTCAATAAGTTTTGAGATGTTGGGCTTCGATGTGCGGCATGAAATCAATTCTAATCCCATTTTCTCCTATCTTGTGTTTTTTTCGTGCTGCAAAGGTAGAAAAAAAAACTTAATGTTTAGCTCTTTGCAGCTCAAAACATTTGTGCTGCCCAGATGGGGCGGCCTGCCAAAACGAAAAAAAACGCCGAAAATCGTGTTCCAGATTTTCAACGTTTTTTAAAAACTGGTCGGGATGACTTGATTCGAACAAGCGACCCCTCGCCCCCCAGACGAATACTCTAACCGGACTGAGCTACATCCCGATCGCTGCAATCGTGGGGTTGCCCCCTCAATTGCGATGCAAAGGTAGCAAGATTTCTCAACACGACAAAATTTTTTTACGTTTTTTTGCTCCCAGGTCGTTTAAAATTTCTAAAAAAATAGTTCAAAAAAAAGCGATGAGGGGTGAAAACAATGTGAAGAAAAATTGCTACATTTGCCCAACTCTATACCTTTATTATAGATACACCCCAAGCGCCCATGTGCAGTTTTGAAGCAGATTACTATCTAAATACTAACAAATATAATCAAGACGAAGAATGAAAAAACTGTTATTCTTTCTTGCGATAGCTTGTTGTGCAGTGGTCACAGCGCGCGCCTACACGGCGGCCGACTCGGCTGTGATGGCTGGCAAGCTGTCGGTCACGACACAAATGTTTCTCAACGACCGCAGTGCGGCGGCCTCGCAGCAGCAGCCCGAGAAGGCGCCGGCCATGCCCCGCGGCCTGGTGCCCGCCTCGCGCGACATGGCGCGGGCTGTGCGCGTCTATGCCCAGCCCGAGCAGGTGGGCGGACGCCAGTATGTGCCTTGCTTCATTCGCCTGGCTGCCGGCGGCAGCGTGGGCAGCCTTGAGGCCAAGGGTGTGCAAGTGCAGTGCACCTTCGGCAACGGGCTGCTCACCGCCCTGGTGCCTGTCGACTCGATCGAGGCTGTGGCCCTGCTGGCCGGCGTGAGCCGTGTCAACGTGTCGTCGGTCATGCGCAAGGCCACCGATGCGGCCCGCACGGCCACCCATGCCGACGATGTGCTCACCCGCTCGCTCGACGCTGCGGGGCTGGGCATCGACTCGGTCTACGACGGCAAAGGCGTGGTGCTGGGTGTGATCGACACTGGCATCGACTTTCAGCACATCGCTTTCAAGGATGCCAGCCTGAGCAGCCGCATCAAGCGTGCCTATGTGTACAATGGCACCTCGGCCCGCGAGTACACCTCGATCACCAGCAGCAGCCCCACCACCGACGACAGCGGTGAGGACCACGGCACCCACACCAGCTCTACGGCTGGCGGCTCGAGTGTGATCATCGACGGCAGCAATGTCACTGTCACGACCGACCACAGTGCCGCCACCTATGGCGGCATGGCCCCGGGGGCCGACCTCTACCTGGCCGGCATCAAGGACTTGACCACGACCTACATTGCCAATGCCTTCCAGAAGATATGCAACTATGCCGACGGCGTGGGCAAGCCCGTGGTGGTGAGCAACAGCTGGGGCTCGCAGATGGGGCCTCACGACGGCACCGGCGACGTGGCCGACGTGGTGAACCAGTACTTCGGCGAGAGCCACCCCAACCACATCTGCCTCTTTGCTGCCAGCAACGATGCCGGCAAGTCGAAGGACGACGAGGGCGGCGGCTTCTACGTCACGGGCACTGCCTCGAGCGCGAGCCCGCTCAAGACCATCATGCGCTGCGCCAGCTACAGCAACACCGATGCCGGCTACTACTACGCCGGCGTGATTGCCAACGCCTGGAGCCACACGCCGCTGCCCGCTGGCAGCAGCCTGGCCTGCCGCATACGTGTGCTCAACGCCACAACCGGCAGCGAGCTCACCTCGGTCACCGTCGCCCCGTCGACCAACGGCACCCGGGTCTCGGGGCTCGGCTCCTACTACACGGGCACGCTCATGGTGTATAAAGACTATGTTGCCTCGTCGAAGTCGCAGATTGTGCTCTATGCCAGCGGCCTCACCTCGCGCGGGGTGAGCTCATCGACCAAAAACGGCGAGGAGTATTACAAGAGCAACTACACCCTGGCTGTCGACTTCTATCCCACCCAGGGCAGCTGCACTGTCGACGCCTGGGGCGGCTCCTACGGCTTTTTCACCAACTATCTCAACCTCGACGGCTACACTTCGGGCAGCGATGCTTCGAGTGTGAGCGACGAGGCCACCATTGCCAACGCCATCCCCATTGGCGCCTATGTGACGAAAAACACAGTGACCGACCACAACGGCAGCCGCCACACGCTGAGCAGCCTGCCCAACGTGGGCGACATTGCCTACTTCTCGAGCTACCAGGAGAGCGGTGCCGGCGCCACGGGCGAGGTCGTGCCTGTGGTTGCGGCTCCCGGTGCTACCATCGTGGCCGCCGTCAACCACTATGACAGCGACGGCGACTACAGCTATGTGAACGACAACGGCGCCGACTATGACATGTATCGTGTCAACAACAGCACTGTCAACCCCTATGGCAACATGAACGGCACCTCGATGGCCACCCCGGCAGCTGCCGGCATCGTGGCCCTGTGGCTCCAGGCCTCGCAGGCGAAGGGTGCCAAGTATACCAATCTCACGGTGGACAAGGTGAAAGAAATCATGCGCTCTACCGCCATTACCGACACGTGGACCACCACGGGCTCCAACCGCACCCACTTCGGTGCCGGCAAGATCAATGCCCTGGCCGGCCTGCAGATGGTGCTGGGTGCACAGCCCGGCCCGCGCCTGGGCGTCGAGCCCTCGACGCTGGCCTTTGGCACCGTCGGTCTGGGCACCGACAGCGTCAAGACGTTCAAGGTCACCGGTCAGCGCCTCAAGAAGAGCGTGACCATTGCATCGAGCAACAAGGCCTTTGCCGTGTCGCCTGCCACCATCGCCCTGCCGGCCGACTCGACCCTGAGCCAGACCGTGAGCGTCACCTTCAAGCCCGACAAGAGCGGCGACTACAAGGGCTATATCGTTGTGACCAGCGACAGCCTCACCGACACGGTTGCGGTGAGCGGCACGGCACGTCTTGTGACTGTGGCTCCCGTCATGTTGCCGGCCGACTCGGCCCGCATAGGCCTCACCCAGTTCCAGGCCCGCTGGACCCCTGCCACACCGGCTGCCCATGTGGCCAGCTACACCCTCAGTGTCGACGCCAAGCCCGAAACGGCTTGGACCAAGCTGTGGACCGACGACTTCTCGGGCCTGCTTGCCTCAACAAGCGCAGGCACCAACATAAGCAACAACCTCGACAACTACACCGATGTGAAGGGCTGGACAGGCTCCTACGTGTATGGCAGCGGCAGCCGCGGCGTGTTGCAGATTGGCTCGAGCTCCAACAGCGGCTACCTCTCTACACCCGCGCTCGACCTGAGCAGCAGTCGCGGCAAGGTCACCGTGAGCTTCAGGGCCAAGTATTTCAGCTCTACGTTCATCAACGATGGCTCCTCGGTGGTGGTGTCGTGTGGCAACGCGTCGCGCACGGTGGCCCTCTCGCGCACTATGGCCAACTACACAGTGGTGCTCGACTGCAATGCAGCCCAGGGCCAGACGGTGCGGTTTGCCACCACGGCCAAGCAGAAGCGCGTGCTGCTCGACAACGTCGCCCTCTACTCGGGCGACACCACCGTCACCGCAGCCAGCGCACCGCTGCTGGCCATGAGCGAGACTGGCGACTCGACGAGCCGTGTGATAACTGGCATTGCCGACACTACCTGCCTTGTGACAGGCTTGACTGCCGGCGGCACCTTCACCTACCGTGTAAAGGCCCTGTACACCGACGGTACCGAGAGTGGCTACTCCAACGTCGAGACGGTGACCCTCAGGGCACAGAGCGGTGACCTCGACGGCGATATCAACATGGACGGCCTCGTCGACGTGGCCGACGTCACCACCCTCATCAACTACATCCTGGGCCTCAACCCGAGTCCCTGCAACCTGGCCCATGCCGACCGCAACGGCGACGGTCTCTACGATGTGGTCGATGTCACAGCCCTCACCGGCGATGTGGTGGGCAAGTAGTGCGTCATCTCATTGCCGACGGCAGCGCCGCGGCGCATCTCTCACAGCGATTCCCGCTCCAGCCTGTGTGGCCGGGCGGGAATCGCTCGTTTTATACCAATTGGAAAGATTGAAATCGAGTTGCAAGATTTTAAAGCGTTCCGTCGGCATAGCATCCTGCCCCAATCGGGCATCACTGCCGTAAAAGAGCAACCCTTTTCAACAAGCCATGAAATGTTAAATGAAGGAGCTTGCTAAAACTTTTCGACTCTTTTTTTTCTGTGTCGTAAAATTTTGCGAATCCAATGCTTTTCTCTATATTTGTGCACAGCCATAAACAATTGTGAACAATGAGAAGCCGTCAATCACTGCTTTGCATCCTTGCTGCGGTTGTGGTCGTCATCACAGCTGCGGGCAGCAATGCGATAGAGCTTGTCGGCCGTGCCACGATGGTGCAGGCCGACTCAATCCCTATGGGGCTGCCAGGTGACACGGTGTGGGACTTCTCGGGGGTGCGGCCATTGCCAGGGAGCAAGACCTGGGTCGCCAGCAAGATGGGTGACTCGGTGCTGGCAGTGGCCTGCGGCGACAGCCAGCTCACCTATTTGGAAAGGAACGACAGCCTATATTGGCTGGGCTTTGAGAACCCGAGCACTGAGATGCGAGAAACCGGGACTGTGCGGGCTGCCCGGCCCGAGCGCCATTGCCGCCGGCGTGCAGCCCTGCAAGTACACCGGCAAGGAGCTCGACCGCGAGGCAGGCCTCGACCTCTACGACTTCGCCGCCCGCCAGCTGGACCCCGCCCTGGGCCGCACCACCACCCAGAACCCGATGGCCGAGAAGTACTACAGCATCAGCCCCTACGCCTGGTGCGCCAGCAACCCCATCCGCAATGTCTACCCCACGGGAAATTTCCTTTTAGAAAATATGGATATCGAAAACTATAATTATCCTTTAGTAGCTGTTTTCTTTTCAAATAGAGATAAAGTTTTGGAAGACGATTATATGGCAGCAAAAAATGCTAATATGCCTATTATGGTAGTTGATAACATGGGAGGTGACTTCACTAATGCGATGAGTTGTTTTACCAATATGCTTGGATGCTCAACGGACATCTATACGATAGATAGCCATGGAAGCCCTGGGGCATTGTCTGTTCCAAATGAAGATAATAGTGACTTTGTAAATATGGACTTTACTTCTGATTTTACAGCACTAAAAGATGGGTTGTCCGATAAAATTGTTTTTATTGGAGCTTGTAATGTAGGGGAAGGATTTACTGGTTCAACTTTCACTCAGTTGATGTCTCTTCAAACCAATTCAACAGTAATCACCTCAGAACAACCCATTAAAGCGGGTTATAAATATGATGGAGGTCCTGATTTGGTGCCATCGTCTTTCCAATTTTATAATCATTATAAAATGTCTGAAAAAGGTTTATTGCCATCAGAAATCACCGATGTGAAGATGGACAAAAATAGAGGCATCACATGGCGAGAGAATTATTTTTGGAGCAAGCCATATAATAGCGATAATAAAGTATCTACATTATGGTTTCAACAATAAAATTGCATATCACGTGTTTCTTTGCGTTATCCTTGCTCATCCTCTCGTCATGTGCCAAAGGCAAGGGTGATATTTCGCCGTTGAGTACTTCAACTGCGGCAGCAGCGAGCCTGGAAGGGTATAAAAGATACCAAACCTTCGATGAGTTCGCCATGAAGGGGGAAGGGGCAGTGACGGCCAAGCCATTTGTATATGTCCTGGACAAGGGCGATGAGATCAGCGTCAGGAGGTCGGACGACATCGACATTGAATATGTGTATCATCACCGCAAGGACAACGGTGGATACTGGTTGCAGGTGGTGTCGCGCGACGACACGGGCAAATTTGTTAATTCCGATGTCAGGAAGGATGTCTTCTACAGGTTTTTCTTTAATGACAGCATTGTTGAATGGAACTACAAGAAATTTGATTCAGACGGAGGTATCGTTTCAAACGCCGTCTATGTGAAAACGAGAAATGAGTTTGTCTTGATAAACTTGGATTTAAAACGCTTGTTTTCAACAGAAAGCAACCTGCAAGCGAAAGTGGCCAAAGTGGCAAGGAATTACCATGCGATGAAGAACTTGGCTGCCGTGGACAGGCGCATTGGCGTCTATGGGAATGGCATGGCAAACACCTATATGACGTATCATGTAGACAATGAGAAAGATTCCATACATGCCACATTCCAGGGGCTGAAGCAGACTTGCAGCTTGACGTTCAATGGCGGGCCCTTGGCAATGCTCAACACCAACTTCGGCTTTGAAAAAGCCGTATCCAAAAAGGTGACTATAAACCGCAATTACCCGCAAGAAACGATTGATGGAGCATACGAGTCCAAGCACCTTGACACAAAGCCAATCCCAGCCGACGGGGATGTGACGTACACTCGGAACGGACTAGAGACACACCGTGTGCCTAATGCCCCTTTCCTTGCCAAGCAGTTCTTTGTCTTGAAGCTGAAAGTCGACGAGTCCGGGAAGGTTGAAGACGCTGTGGTGATACTAAGCGACGGCAACAAGAGCCATGAAGAAATGGCTAAGAAGGTCTGTGCGAAATTCAAATATAAAAGAGCTGGGAAGAGAAAAGGCGGCCCCGTGAAATCGTGGAATTATGTGAAACTTGTGGCAGGAGATAAGTAAAGCTGAAAAAGTTTGATTAAAAAAATTATTAAAAACACAAGAAGAAAACAATAAATGATGAAAAAGATATTACTAACAACATGTCTACTGCTCATTACGGCCTCGGCAAAAGCTTATAATGAGGAGACTGAAGAGATTTACAACAACATCATTGAGTATTTCAAACAGGGTTTAGCCCCTTGGGGAGATGATGAACAAGTAAAAGATATTATTCAATATGAACATGGTTCAGGTAAAAATTTTTACAATATATTTAATGTTGTTGATGTTATTAGCGGGAAAGCATTGGCCTGCAATCCAGATGAGAATTTGAATATGGATTTTGGCGTATATAAACTGAATTTCTTTTCAATGGAAGATGATTGTTTTTATATGATGCTGATTTATAAGCACGAAGTGTGGTTCTATATAGGCTCGAGCCGTTTTTTCACAAGGCGTTTGTTCAAAATAAAAAATGCTGACGACGGTTTGATTTCAGATTCTGATATGTTGAAGATTTTGCGAGCTAATTTTTTCGAGGATGAAATCGAGTATAAACGCGATTTTGAATATTTTAACCGTCATGAATTGATGTTCAGAGAAATTGGCAACGTCAGATATTTGCCAAGCGACGATTGAAAACTGAGAAGAGGC
>Ga0256406_1003534_pt1 | contig 19250 bp, 18 predicted proteins | sample RumenRJG_03DNA_FD_185986 | JGI IMG/M metagenome (GOLD analysis project Ga0256406, IMG submission 185986) | Bovine rumen microbial communities from Lethbridge, Alberta, Canada - RJG_03 | ecosystem: Host-associated > Mammals > Digestive system > Stomach > Rumen | place: Canada: Alberta | collected...
CGCTCCGCGCGTCAGCACGCGGCCGAGGCCCGCACGATACGCCTTGCGGCCCGCCGCAATCGCGTCCTTGAATGCCGACGCCATGAGCGGCAGGTCGCCTGCCGTCGCGAGCGCCGTGTTTGCCATGATGGACGCCGCGCCCATCTGCATGGCCTCGCATGCCTGTGCCGGACTGCCGATGCCTGCATCAACGATGATCGGCGCGTCGATTTCATCAATGAGAATCTGGATGAATTCTTTTGTCACAAGCCCCTTGTTCGACCCGATGGGCGCCGCGAGCGGCATGACGGCCGCCGCGCCCGCATTCACGAGGTCGCGCGCCACATTGAGGTCGGGATACATGTATGGCAGGACGACAAAGCCTTCTTTCGCGAGCGTTTCCGTCGCGTGGATCGTCGCCTCGTTGTCCGGCAACAGATACTTCGTATCGCGCATGATTTCGATTTTGACGAAATCGCCGCAGCCGAGCTCCCGCGCGAGATGCGCGATACGCACGGCCTCGTCCGCCGTTCGCGCGCCTGACGTGTTCGGCAGCAGCGTCACGCCTTTCGGGATGTAATCGAGGATGTTCTCATGTTCCTTCGTATTCGCGCGGCGCACGGCACACGTCACGATTTCCGCGCCCGCATCGCGCACGGCCGCCTCGATCAGCGCAAGCGAATACTTGCCCGAACCGAGGATGAACCGCGAGTGAAATTTGTGCCCGCCAAGCTCCAGGACATCTTCCTGCTTTTCATTTTCTGCCATCAAAAATCGCTCCTTATCTTCCGCCGCCCATGAAGCAGACAATCTCGACGACATCCCCATCCGCGAGGATTATCTTCTCATAATCCGCTTTCGGCAAAATCACTTCATTGTATTCTACGGCAACCGCACGGCTGTCATAGCCCGCTTCCGCGAGATAGGCCACCACGCTCTTTCCTGCCGCCGCAACCGGCTCGCCATTGATTTTCACCATCCGCCTCACCTCTGAACGCCATAAAAAATAGAGGCCGCCCATTTGGACGGTCTCCTCGACATCGCTTTTCAAAAGCTCTCCCTACGTTGGCATTATCCAAATCAGGTTCCGGGTCGGCAGTTCCACTGCCCTCTCAGCCTGCTCGGAGACATCGTCTCTGCAAGCTCCCCTGCTATGCTGTTGTCTTTTCCATTATAAAGCGAAAACGCATGAAAATCAATGCTCATTTCTCGATGGTCGTCGTGCCTTCGGCCTCGACTTTCGAAAGCAGGAGATTCGCGGCCGTATCATAGGCATCGCCCGCGTTCAGCACATCATTCCTGCGCTTCGGATCATACGCATGCTTGCGCTTTTGCGGCCCTTGCACAGCCTCGAAATCATCCTCCGGCAGTTCCTGATACGATTTGTCCTTTGCAAAGTGATTCCACTCGTCCTGCAAGGCACGCATCTGGTAGATGAACTTCGTATCGAAATCCATCTTGCTGCCATCGCCGCCGCGCTCGAGATTTTCGAGTGTCTGCTGGCGGTTCCCTGCGGTCTTTCCGGCGGTTTCTTCATCACCAGCAACGCCGTCTTCAGCTGGCGCTGCTGCTTTGTTGCTCTCTGCCGTTCCGTTTGCTTCGCCCGTCATTCCGCCGGCGGCTTGTCCCCCGTTCACCGCTTCCTGCGTTCCGTCTGCCGAAGTCCCGGCCGCTGACGTGTCACTGCCCGTGAGATCGGCATCCACGCCCGTATCCATCGCGGCTGCGCCCGTCGCTTCGCCGCCGGGATCCGAAACGCTTGCAACTTCGCCCGCAGAGCCTGCTGCTACCGCGCCGCCCATGCCGGCCGTCGCACTCGCGCCTGCCCCGCTGCCGTTCTTCGCTTCGAGAATCGCTTCCGTCGAGACTTTTGCCTGCGCCTGCACGAGCGCCACGCGGGCCTCGCTCTTCGTCTTCGCGCGCTTCAGGGCACTGCGCAGTTCGTCGCGCACCTCCTGCGCCTTCTTTGCCTTGTTGTACAGGTCTTCGTCTGTGTCTTTGAGATACTTGAGCTCTGACGCCGAGAGTTCCTTGCCGCTGCGGAGCTTCTGCTTGATGCCCGCGATGCGCGCTTCGTCTGTCTTCTTGCTGACCTTCGTCGTCATCTGCCGCCAGACGTCGTCCGCCACCTGCTTCTGGATCTGCTTCTTCATGTCCTGCCCGGTCTTCATGCGATACTTCGCCTCGACCTTGAGTTCCTTGAGCTGGACATAATCGCCGATTTTTCCGATTCCCTCGAACATGTTCTCTGCCTCCTTGGCCATTGCCATACATCCATTGCCTTCTCATCCTTTATATCGGATAAAATCGAAAAATCTTAAGCGAAAATAGAAATTTTTCAAAAAAAGAGCAGGCACGCATCTGCGCACCTGCCGAACGTCAGAGAAAGAGCAAGAGAACCGCGCCGAAGAGCGTGACGATGCTGAAGCCTCGCATCACATTCGCAATCGGCACGCCAATGGGGCCGAAAATTGCAGGCATAATGCGCCGCACCTCGTAGATGAGGAACGCTGCACCAAAGAGGATGAACGGTGCGATGCCCGTCCAGAAGCCATAGCAGAACGCCGCGAGTGCGACAATCATGCTCGCAATCTCACCGCGCGCATACCTCGGCGGCTGTCCCTGCTCCTCCTGCTTGTCGAGCAACGCCCGGCTGTGCTTCACACCGAGCTCATCCGTCAGCTCCTCGTCATGCGAAAACCAGCGATAATGAAACGCCATGACTTTCCCTCCCCCAAAAACTCATGCGCCGTAATACGACTTCACGCCCGCGATGACGTCTGGTAGCATGTCATAGAGGTTCTGCCCTGGGCACGCCGTCGCATTGAAATCGCGATGCCCCTTGATCGTGCGGCTGCCCGGCCGCAGGCCATACATCTGGCAGAGCCGTGCGACGAGATGCTCTGCCGCGTCAAGCTGCGCATCCGTCGGCACAGCCTCTTCGAAATTCCCGACGATGTTCACACCGATGCTGTGCCAGTTTTCTCCATAACAATGCGCACCGACCGTATCACGCGGCCGGCCGCGCTCGATCGTGCCATCCTTTCGGATCAGATAATGGTAGCCGATGCCAGCCCAGCCGTTCGCGAGATGCCAGCGGTGCACCGTCTCCGCCGAAACATCTGCATTCGTATTGCCGATGTGATGCAGGATGATGACGTCCGTCGCGTCACGATTCTCGAGCGAACGAAAATGCAGATACGTCTCCCGGATCGGCAGCCCCTCGCCGCCACGCGTCTGCCAGGCCGCCTCCGCGAAACGCGGCAGGGCCATCGGCAGCAGCAGCGCCCCAGCCAGCACGCGTCCGCCATTCTTGATAAACTCTCTACGATTCATGAAACAAAAATCCCCAGTCGAAACCTTGCTAACTTTATATTATAGGGAATCCGTCTGAAAAAATCCAGAAGACGCGTTCTGTACTCCTACATCTTTCCATTTCCGGTTTCATGGATTCTTGTTGCTTTTACAAGATTCCTCTTGTATAATGAAAGAAAGCAAGATAGAGCATGACTTTTCAAAGGGGTGAGGCATCATGCTGGGCATCGAGCGTCGTCGCAAGATCATGGACAAATTGAATGAAGAGCGGAAAGTCTACGTTTCCGAACTCGCAAAGCTCTTCGGCGTCACGGAGGAAACCATCCGCCGCGACCTCGAAAAACTCGAAGGCAAGGATCTCCTGCGCCGCAGCTACGGCGGCGCCGTGCTCAACGAGCATGCGAAGGACGACATTTCCTTCGTCAAACGCAGCACCATCCTCAGCGAAAACAAGCAGGCCATTGCCGAGCGCGCCGCCCGCCTCGTCAGCGACGGCGACACCATCATGGTCGATGCGAGCACGACCTGCCTCGCGCTCGTCAGCGCGCTCCAGAAAAAGAAGGGCCTCACGATCATCACGAACTCCGTGCGCCTCGTGCATGACTACCTGCAGGGGCCGTTCCACCTGATCTCGACCGGTGGTGTCGTGCGACCGAACTCCTGCGCCCTCGTCGGCGACGTCGCGCTCGCAACGCTCCAGCGCTACAACGTCGATCTCGCCCTCGTCAGCTGCAAGAGCCTCGACCGCGAGCACGGCATCATGGAGTCAAACGACGCCGAGAGCACCATCAAAGTCTGCATGGCTTCCCGCGCCAAGCGCGTCATCCTGCTCGCCGACCACACGAAATTCGGCAACACCGCCTTCGTCCACGCCCTCGACTTCGACCGCATCGATGCCCTTGTCACCGACGAGCCCGTCAGCACGACCTGGCGGAACTTCCTCGAAAAAAAGCAGATCGAGCTCATTGACTGAGCACAGACAAAGCCCCCCCTGCAACACCGGCTGCCGCAGGGGGGCTTTTCTGTCAAGATTCAAAAATTAACGATTTCCTGCTGCACGCAGACGCTCTTTCCACAGAAAGCAATTCCATAGTGCAATACGGATGCAACATCCTGCGCACGAAACTCAGCATCATAGTCTCGATCCAGAATCTGCTGGAGGGCGGCTTGTGCTTCCATTTCGAGTGCGTCTTCGTTCTCTGCCGTCTTGCACTCAATCATCATGCCGCGCATTCCCTCCTGACGCGGGAATGCGGCAATATCGTAGCGGCCAAAGCCAGACTCGCGATTCGAGCGAATCTGATAATCGCCCGTCAGCGTCGCTGTCATGCCAAGAACGAACCCGTGATAGAAAGATTCCTTCCCTTTCGCCGCATCAAAACTGCTCGTGAGAATTTCCAGATATTGTCTGAGGCCATCGCGAACGGTATCAATGTCCCCATCAACAAAGGCCCGCATCAGGTCTTCCACATCCATATCCATATCATCGCTATGATACCGGTCGAGCACCTCGATACGGAAAAGCGAACGCAGCTCGCGGTTCGGCAGGATCAGTTCTGCCTGTTGGCCGATTTCATCATCGACCACGCGCTTCGTCGTAAGATATCCTGTCGTGACCAGCATGGTATAGAGCGCGTTTTCATTCTTGTAAATTTCGCTGTAAATGACATCTTCGCGCACGCGTGTGACAATGGAGCCGCCTTGGAGGATGGTTTCAAATTTATCCAGAACCCTGCTGCGGGAATGACGCAGCATCTCTCCAAGAATGGAATTCCCAGACGTATTTACCCAATAGGGACGTGGTTTGCAGTCATTATCGAAATAATTCACAACAGACCACGGATTGTAGACTTCCTGTCCGGAAAAACGATAACCATCATACCAATCCTGAAGTTCCGGCAACTTGTCTTCGCGGCCAAAATCTCTCGCAATCTGTTCAACTTCTGTTGTCGTAAAGCCGAATGCTTCCGGATACTGCAAGCGGAAAATGCTATCGACTTTCAGATTGTTCAGCGCAGAAAAGATATTTTCTTTCGTGATCCGCAGAACTCCTGTCAGAACAGCGAAATCCAATGAAAGATTCGATTTCAGCGCAGATGAGAGAAATTCACGGAAAAAGCCCATGGCATCTTCATAGTAATGATGCTCCCATGCCGATTGGATGGGGACATCATATTCATCCAGCAGCAACACCGGCTTTTTCCCATAATGCGCTTCCAGAAGGCGCAGCAAGAACGTCATCGCATCCACGCGCTCGTCAAACACGCCCGATCCATCCAGGATCAGCTGAAAATACTCTCGATCGTATGCATTCAAATCATCATCCAGCAAGAAATCATATTCACGGAACAAATCGCCAAGCCGCCGCCGCACACGTCCCTGCAGCATTTCCCATGACAGCCCGTTCCAGCCTTTCAACGTGAGGAACAATACCGGCCGTGTTCCCTGCATCGCCATCGCTTCCGCATCGTCTACGATCTGCAATCCATCGAACAATTTTCGGTTTTCCTCCGCATGATCGATAGAAAGAAAATACCGGAACATGGAAAGCGTCAGCGTCTTGCCGAAACGACGCGGACGCGTAAAGAGCGTCACCTTGGCGTGTGCCTTCAAAAACGAACAAAGAAATGACGTCTTGTCCACAAAATAATAGCCGCTCCGCACATCTGCGAAATCATCCCGGCCAATCGGCATCACCATCCGCATCGCACTCACCTCATCTGCTCCATACTGAAAAAACTCGTGCCATAAATAGTATAGCACGAGTTTCCTTATTCTGTATATTATTTCCTGCACGCGAGCACGATGTCGCAGATGCGGTCGACGTCCTCGAGCGCGAGATCTGCGTAGAGCGGCAACGTCAGGACGTGGCGGCTCAGGTGGAGCGCCACGGGCGTCTGTTCCACGTCAAACGCCCCGTGGAAGCACTCGAATGTATTTGTATATTTCCGCGCTCCGATGCCCTGCGCTGCGAGCGCATCTGCCACTTCATTCCGTGTCGCGCCGAAGACCTGCTCCTCGAACACGACGGGGAAATACGCGTAATTTGGCTTTACGTCCTCCTGCACGGGATTCAGCCGCACGCCCGGCACGTCCGTCAGACGCTCGCGATACCGTGCGACGACGCGGCCGCGTTTCGCGATCTCGTCTTCTACATGGCGCAGGTTGCAGAGCCCCATCGCCGCACAGAACTCGTTCATCTTCGCATTCGCGCCGATGCCGTCGACACACTCCGCATTCTTGATGCCGAAATTCTTCAGCTGATAAAGCTTCTTTCCGAAGTTTTCGTCACGGAAGCAGGCCGCACCGCCCTCGATCGTATGGAAGACCTTCGTCGCATGGAAGCTGAAGCAGCTCACATCGCCGAACGCTGCCGTGCTCTGCCCCTTGTACGTCTCGCCGAACGTATGTGCCGCATCGTAGAGCACCTTGAGCTCATACTTGTGCGCGATGCGCTCGATCTCCTCCACATTGCAGATGTTTCCATAGACATGCACCGGCACGATCGCACTCGTCCGATCCGTGATGAGGCTCTCGATTTTCGTCACATCCATCGTGAAATTCCGCGAATCCACATCGCAGAACACCGGCGTCAGACCGTTGCGCACGATGGCATGCGTCGTCGAAGCAAACGTGAACGGCGTCGTGATGACCTCACCCTGAAGGTTCATCGCCTGCAGCGAAAGTTCCAGCGCCATGTGTCCGTTCGTAAAGAGGTCGATGTTCGGCACGCCGAAGAACTTCCGCAGCGCCGCCTGCAATGCTCGATGCTTCGCCCCCATGTTCGTCAACCAGTGCGTCTCCCAGATGTCTCTGATCTCGTCGATGTATTCCTCAAAAGGAGGCATGGATGAGCGCGTGACTAAAATCTTGTCTTTCATACCGACCTCCGAAGTTCCTTGAAGCGGTTGACCTTCATCTCTTCCCGATAAGTTTCAAAAAGGCGCTTCACATCATACTGCGGTTCATATCCGAGTTCTTCTTTTGCATTTGACACATCCATCAGGAACCCACCACCAGCTTTCTTTTCTGGCCGATAAACGACCTCCGATGGATGATCTTTCGGCGAAAAGACCTCGATGATGGTTCGAATCTGTTCTTCCAACGTCACTGGAACGCCAGTGCCAACGTTGTACCATCCGTAATCACGATCCACTTCGACCGCTTTGCAGATCATCTGCGCGCAGTCATCGACATAGACCATATCCTTCGCATAATGCGGATCTCCCCAGAGCTCGATGGGCTCTCCTGCTATCGCACGCTCAATCATCAGATAGACCGGACGCTTTGTCTTGACGCCATTTGGGAAATAATAATGGTATGGGCTATAATTGTAGATTGTCGGAAAGCGAAAGATGAAATACTTCAGCCCATATTGTGCCAGATAATGCTTCATGAGCTCGATCGCCGTATTCTTCGTAATGACATAGACAGCATGATCGCCCGCATAATCAAAAAAGTACGGAAGGTCTGGCTTCAATACCCGTTGCGGCTGCTCTTTTGTATAAAGCGAGATGTCGAATACCGTCGTCGAAAACAGGATGCGATCCGCATGAACGCGGCGACAATATTCGAGTACATTGCAAGCGCCCAGGATATTCGACTGGATATAGCTTTCCGGGTGATACCCCTCCATATACGATGGAATCTGCGCAGCCAGGTAGATGACAGCGTACACATTTTCCTTCGGAAGAACATCAAAATTTTCTGGACACGAAATATCTACCGAATAATACGGCACGCCTCTCTTCGCAAAAAAATCTGTCTTCCGCCGCCCCGATGCAATAACTTCGAAATCTTTTTCTGCAAAGTAAGTTCTTGCATAACGAAGCACATAAGAACCAACATTTCCCGTTGCCCCGAAAACCACAATCTTTTTCTTTTCCATGACATCATCCCCTGTCAAAGCAATCGCTTATCCGCTACAATGATCGATTTCTTCCATGAGCCAGGCCATATCCTGCGCATCATACCGCTGGTCAACTGGCAACGGCAAAATATTGCGAGCCAGTTCTCCTTCCCATGAACCTTTCGGCGCATCTTCCAAAACGTTCGGCCAGAGTGTCGGGATATAAATCTTTCTGGTAATGAGCTTTTTCCGTATCTCATCCCCATGCGGAACCATGAGCGGATAGGCAAAAGCTCCCTCCGGAACGCGAAGTTTCAACGCATTCCGATCATGAAGCGCCTTGTCAAGAATCGAGAAATTTTCCGTTCGGCGCTCCCGAATGAAATCATCATCCGATCCACGCAGAATATTTTCTGTCAAGAGCGACATCTGCTTGATGTCTTCTTCATCAAAAAATGCATTATTTGATGCATACTCGTGATAAAACTCCGATGCCGGGCGCTCAAAGCGGCCAAGCAAGAAGTGCATCCTCTCATGGCTTTCATCCTGTGGCAAATCTTTCAACGGCGAGGCGTCCGTTGCCAAAAATGCACCATCTGGCACGCCGTAAAACTTCCGGCAGGTATAAAGCGTATCAATTCCAGCTAAAGGTTCCTCAAAATACGCTTGTGCTTCGTCGAGAATAATCTTCCTATATCTTGCCTTGAGCGTCAAAATCTGTTTCTGCGTCAGCTGCCCATATGCATTGACAACATAAAGCCATTCGCCCTTGTCAAGCTCGAAATGCTTTGGCATCCAGTCTTCCCCGATGGAGAACTGACGGATGTCAACGCCTTCTTTCTGACATGCATTACGAACCGTGTCGCAGCAAAAGAACGGCAATGCGATTTTCTGAATCTTCCGTGCCCGGATCAGGTAGCGAAGACACGATCGTCCGCAGTTCAGAGCCAACAACCCTTCATGCACCATCGCCCCATGAAATTGTTCCAGTTCGATATAGCCGCCCATTTCGCGCATACAGACTGCCTCCGATCCTGCTTCATTCAATGATGACGGTGATAACATCCCGCAACTTCTTCATGTATGCATCCGATAGTTCCGCACTTGGAAACTTCAGAACCAGTGTCCCAATGGCCGCATTCGCTCCCGTAAAACGATGAACAACATCGCCCGGATGCACCCAGATATTCTGTTCTGCCACGTAAGGCTGAAGTTCTGGCGCAATCTGTACACGACGGAAGACACCATCCTGTCCGCCATGCAGAATAACTTCTGCCCAAGCCCCATGATACACTGGATCCTGCATGAACGGAACTGTCATGCCGAGTGCTGCACGGATATGTGCCGTAATGAGATCTATGCCGCAAGCGCGTTCCAGCATTTCTGACAGACAGTTGCCGCCGCCGCGCGGAGAAACTTCCATGATATAGGGCTTTCCATCTGTTGCCAGACGCGTCTCGACATTATAAATGCTCGTTCCCATGTGCAGAAGATGCATCAAACGGTCAAGCTCGCTCCGCAGCTCTTTCTGAACTTCGGACGGCATCCCGGAAGGCCAGCTGTAAGCAGCAGGCGTATATGGATTGGCTGCACCGTCATCAAAATATTGATTGTCAAAGCTCGCAAAAACCAATGCATCATCCACAGAAAAGCAATCCGTATCAGAAGAACATCCAACTTTTTCCAAGAATTTCTCGATGATGATACGGCCGCCAAGAGAACGTTGAAATGCCATATTGACGGCTTCTGGCAGTTCTTCCGCCCGATTAACGCGCGTCACGCCCTTGCTCCCAGCAGAATCCGTTGGCTTCACGATAACAGGATACTCCAGCATCTCCGCATCCTGCAAAGCTTCGTCCTTGGATTCATAGCCTTTTGAAAAAGGAACGTGAAACCCATGCTTCTGCAAGAAATGGCGAAATTTATCCTTGTGCTGAAGAATGTCCACGGATGCATAAGGAGGCGTCGGCAGCCCCAGGTGTTCTGCGACATAGGCCGCCGTCACCACGCCCGGATCCGTCGCAAACGAGCTGATGCCATCGACCTGAAGCTTGCGCGCAAGATGCAACACATCGTCCTTCTCAACAATGCTGACATTGTGGTATTCATCCGCATACCGATGCCCGGCATTCTCTGGAAGATAATCGCACGTAATGACATAAACTCCCATTGCATGCGCTTTTTGAATGACTGGAACGATATAATTCGAGCCACCCAAGATGAGCAACTTTTTCATACAGTTCACCTTCGAAAGATCAAAATGCAGTCTCACGTTCTCATTCCTGCATCCGCACACAGACCCGTTTCCCACAGAACGCAATGCCGTAATGCAGCACTTCATCCACGGCCTTCGCACGGAATTCGGCGTCATAATCGCGATCTGCAATCTGCTGGAGCGCCGCCTGCGCTTCTTTCTCCAGCGCGTCCTCTGTTTCCGCTGTCTTGCATTCGATGATCATGCCGCGCCTTCCCACCTCTCTGGGAAAGGCTGCGATGTCATAACGGCCAAAACCAGATTCACGGTTCGATCGGATATTATAATCCCCAATGAGCGTCGCTGTCATGCCTAGGATGAAACCATGATAAAAGGATTCCTTCCCCTTAGCAGCATCAAAATTGCTCGTAAGCACTTCCAGATACTCAGAAAGCCCGGCACGGACGGTCGCGAGATCCCCAACCGAAAACGCCCGCATGAGATCCTCGATTTCGACACCCATGTCATCGCTATGGTAACGATCGAGCACCTCGATCCGGAAGAGTGATCGAAGTTCGCGGTTCGGCAGAACGAGCTCCGCTTGGATGCCGAGCTCGTCATTCACGGTGCACTTTGTCGTGAGATACCCTGTTGTGACAAGCATCGTATAGAGCACATTCTCGTTCTTATAAATCTCGCTATAGATGAAATCCTCGCGCACGCGCGTCACGATGGAGCCGCCCTGAAGAAGCGTCTCAAATTTGTCCAGTACCTGGCTGCGCGAATGACGCAGCAGCTCGCCAAGGATGGAATTGCCGGACGTATTCACCCAATACGCCTGTGGCGTACATCCACTGTCAAAGTAATTGATGACGGACCACGGATTATAGATTTCATGTCCTGCAAAGCGATAGCCATCGTACCAATGCTGAAGCTCCAGAAACTTGTCCTCGCAACCAAAATCCCGCGTCATCTGCGCAACTTCATCTTTCGTGAAGCCGAACGCTTCCGGGTATTTCAGCTGGAGAACGCTGTCCACCTTCAGATTGTTGAGTGCCGAAAAAATATTTTCCTTCGTGATGCGCAAAACTCCTGTCAGTACTGCAAAATCCAGTGATGGATTCGACTTCAATGCAGCAGAGAAAAAACGACGGAAGAAGCCGATGGATTCCTTGTAATAATGATACTCCCAGGCATACTGGACAGGAGCATCGTATTCATCGAGAAGCAGCACAGGTTTTTTTCCATAATGCACTTCCATGACATGCAGCAGGAACGCAAGCGCCAGCTTGCATTGATTAATGTTTTTCTGTGCATGCAGGTACTCCGAAAATTCCTGCTGATCATACGTTGGCAACGCGTCATCCAAGAGCACAGCGTATGAACGAAAGATATCGCTCACCAACTCAGGAACTCGTTCCTGCATTTCCTCCCAAGCTTCGAACTGCCATTCTTTCAATGTGAGAAATAGCACCGGCCGCGTCCCCTGTTCGGCCATCGCCTCTGCATCGTCAGCAATCGAAAGTCCGTCGAACAACCGCCGATGCTCCTCTGCATCCTCGACATCAAGGAAATACCGCATCATCGAAAGGGTCATCGTCTTGCCAAACCGGCGCGGCCGCGTGAACAGCGTCACCTTCGCATGCGCTTTCAAAAAATCCCGCAAAAATCCCGTCTTATCGACGAGGTAATAACTTTCGCGCGCTTCTGCGAAATCCTCCGTTCCGATCGGCATCGCCGTATTCATCGCTGCCACCTTCCACCTATTTCTTCCTTCATGCCCCTGTATCGATATCGAACTCGATCTTGTACCCGTTCGCCAGCGCTGTCGCCATTGCAGCATAGACGGTCAGGAAATCTTGGAACTGCGGCTTGCTCCAGAGCTCTGGCTGCTTTGTGAAGCGCTGCAAAGCTTCGGATGCAAGCGCCAGCCAGTGCACGACGGCCTGACGCTTGTCTTCTTCGTTTCGCAGGAAGATGCCGCGCGTCAGCGCCTCCCGGAGCATCATGCTCCAGCAGATCATGCCAGCCACGTACGTGAGATCATTTTTCACTTGCTGCCCCGGATGCTGGCGGAAACAGCTCAGCGGCTCGCGAAGATAGATAAGGTTGCCATGTGACAGGGCGCAGAGCCAGGTTGGGAAGTCGGAAATGAGATACTTCCCCTCCTTTCCCGTCCAGCCGAGGCGATGGTTCTGCATCGCAGATTTCTTGACGAGAGCCGTTGTCGGCTCGCCGACAAGGTTCCAGGTATGCACGAGCATGGCGCGCCCCATCTCATCGCCTGCGACGTGCGAAGTCTCCTCAAAAACCGGCCCTGACCACGAAGCATCGGGCAGCACGTTCCCATCTTCGTCGATAAGCTCGCGATAGGAGGTCACGAGCGTGACGTCGGGATTCTGAAAGAAGCAATCCATCATCGTCGCAATCTTTTCCGGACGGAAGAGATCGTCATCCATGAGCCAGTTGACATAGTCGGCCGCCGGATTGTCATACGTGATGGCACGCTGCCAGTTTCCCCCCGCATCGAAATCGGGATGATGCTCATAGCGGATGCGCGGATCATCTGCAAAATGCTGCTCGTAGACCTTCTTTGTTTCATCGTTATGGCTGTTGTCCGTGACAAAAATGTCGAGGTTGCGATACGTCTGCCCCGCCGCGCTCGCGAGCGCCTGCTGGAAGAGCGCGGGGCGCTGGTATGTCGGGATGACGATGGAGACGAGCGGGTAAAGATCCCGTGCGTACTCCTGGAGAAACGATGCCTGTTCCCGATCCTCTGCGGAAAACGAAGCCCCGAGCAGCTGGCAGACAGGCGCTGCCTGCGCGAGGACGGCAACGCCGCTGCCTGCCCGGCGATATTCGCAGCTGGCCGAAGCACCGAGGAACAGTGCGCCATGCACAACGTCCCGTCGCCAGTCAATGTCCTGCTGCGTCGCGAGAAAATATCCGTCGAGCGCCTGCACGGGACAGAGCTCCTTCACGGCCTCCCCAGGCAACAGCGTCCCCTCGGCCGTCCGGGTGAGGCCGACACGCTGCGGCGAAAGGTAGGTAAAGCCCGATGTCAGAATCCGATTGGTGCCCGAAAGTCCGAGCAGTCCGACGTCCGGATGTGCGCGAAACGCGGAGACGACTTCCACAAGGATGTTGCGCTGCAAGAATTCAACGGCCTCACCGAGATAGATCTTGTAGCGTGACTGCGACTGACGCATCGCCCGTTGGAACGCGGCCGCGAGATTCCCACGCGGCGGGACAGGACAAAGCTGCACGTCCATTCCCTCGGGCACATGGAGTGCGCGCAGGCACTCTTTCATGCCCGGTCCGTCTGCATAGATGATTGCGATGGTTTCCATTTCATGCCTCCGCCTGCCGTATTTCTACCATCCCGATCAGAACGTATGCGCGTAGCCGAGCGAGAAGCCGACGCCGTTATAGCCCGGATTGTGATCATGCATACCATTCGAAGAATGATGGAAAAGATAGGCAAGGCTCACAGCGTCCTTATTCGTTGCATGATAGATCAAGCGCAGACCGATGCGCCAGAGAAAGCCATAGGCGCGGCCGTCGCCCGGATGTGCCTGGTTGTAAAAAAGCAGTGAGCCTGTGCCATCGATGCTGCCCGTATATCTTCCCGCGAGCGGCCGCTCCCAGCGCAGCATCATCGACGGACCGAGCCCGACGGCCTCCGAGTCGCGATAGATACCGTCTTCTGTCGTATAGCCGACCGGACGGCTCAGCGTCCCGCCGTACCAGACAGAGATATGATTGACATCGCGATACTTTCGATAGATGTGGAGATTGTAGTCATCGATATGGCGTTCCTTGAAAAAGCGGCCTTCGAGATATTCCGCCTGAATCTCCCAGGTGCGTGTCGGCTTTGTCGTCGTTTCTGCAGATGCCTGTTCTTTCGCTGCCTTCGCCGCTTCCTCCTGCTCCCACGGCGTCTTTGCACGCTTCACCGTCGCACCGGCAGAAGCATCTGTTTCATAGGGCGCCTCCACGCCTTCCACCGTTTTGGGAACCGCTGGCGCTTCTGTTTCTGCTTTTGCGCTTGCAGGAAGCATCGGGGACATCACCATCATCCCCGAAAGCAGACCTGCGACAACCAGGCTGGCATTCTTCTTCCGATTCATCATCATTCACTGCCTTTTCTGAAAGATACTTCTATCTTACCACAAATCGCGCAGTTTTGTTGAACGGCCCCCTGTTCAAGGCAGATCGATCAACTGCGTTTTCTTGCCATAGAGCAGCATGTCGAATGGATCGTAAAAAAATGGAGCACCGGTCGCGAAACGATTGACGGCATCCCAGAGGGGCAGTTCCTTTCCGAGCGCCTTCGTGTCGATCTGCCAGGAAGAATCCAGTTCCGAGCGGAACGGCACAAAGCAGACTTTCTTGCCATATGGCAGCTCGTCAAACGCTGCCGCGATCTCCGGGCGCTCCGTGTACATGACGGCAAAGAGATTGTACCAGTTGATACGATGCACGCGCTCATACCAGACCGCCTCAGCCTTTCTTCGGTCTGGATAATGGTTCATGTGGATCAGGACATCATCGCCGAGACGGTAGACGGGATAGTCGATGTCAAGACTTTCTTCGTGCTCCGTCCGGACGAACGTCAGCGAACCATCGAGATACGTGCGCGGATGGCGCAAAAACTGGAGGAATCCCCCTTCCTCGAAGAACATGTTGATCGTCGGCGAGCGGAAACGCAGGCCGAGCGAATGGCTGATGATGCCGCCAAAGCAGTGGAATGACAGAATGGACAAGCGGCTCTTGCGGAGCATCTGATATTTCCGCCACGAAAAACCGGGCGTGCAGGCGATAAAATCGAACAGGAACGTGCGTTCGTCGAGGCCGAGTGCCAGCAATGCCTTGCGCGTGTCGCCGGTCTTCTTGCGATGCTTCAGTCCCGAGAGGATCAGCAGGATGTCGAACTCCAGTCGCGGCAGTTCCTCAGGTTTCAGATACGGAACCGCTCCCCCTGCATTTTCCGCCTGCACGGGAAATGGCCCGGAAATGCCGACGAGCTTCACGGTGTCCGATGGCTCCGATTGGCGGAGCGCCGCAAGCGCATACGGAAACAACGACGTATCGTCCGGGTCGACGACCCATGCCATGACGTGCAATTCTTTTTCCATGATGTTCCCCCTCTCTGCCCGTACAAATATCCTCAAGATGGATATTCGACATCGAGCAGGTATAATCCTCTTGCTGGTGCCGTTGCACTTGCCTGCTGGCGGTCGTGCGAGGCGAGGATGCGCTCGAAGTCTGAAACCGTCAGGACACCGAGGCCGACGTTCACGACCGTGCCGATAACGTTTCGCACCATGTGATAGAGAAAGCCGCTGCCGTGGATGCGGCAGGCGAGCATGCCGGGATATTCTTCTCCGATCGTCGCCTCGTACATCGTGCGGACTGGGTTCATCGGCGCACCGCCCGAGGCGCGGAACGCCGAGAAATCATGCGTGCCGAGGATGACGTCGAGCGCGGCCTGCATGGCGGCGATGTCGAGCGGACGGCGAATATACCAGGCATAGCGCGCTGTCATGGGGTTCGGCGTCTCGCCAGTCTGGATGCGGTAGAGATAGGTCTTCGAGGTCGCCGAGTGACGCGCAGAAAACTCGCGGTCGGCCTCCCATGCCTTTTTGACTGTGATGTCATCGGGCAGCAGGCTGTTGACGGCGCGTGCGATGCGATCCGTCGGAATCGTGCCATCCGTAAAGAAGTTCACGACCTGCCCATAAGCATGGACGCCGGCGTCTGTACGCCCAGCTGCCGCAAGCTCGATGGAATCGCCGAAAATCGTTTCGAGCTTTTCCTCGAGCACGTTCTGCACGGCGATGATGGGCGGCGTCTGGCGCTGGAAGCCCGCATACGCCGTGCCGTCATACGCCACCTGGAGCGCGATGTTGCGGCGGCGCGCCTTCATCATCTCTTTGTGTTCTTTCTTCATGAATCAGAGAAATCCTTTCGGGAACAAGATGGCAACGGCCGTGAGCGCGATAATCAGCGCGGCCGTCGCGCCCCATGCCACATAGTCGAGCGGCGCAAAGCGCAGTTCCTTCATCTGCGTGCGGCCGATGCCGCCGCGATAACAGCGTGCCTCCATCGCCATTGCGAGCTCGTCAGCACGGCGGAATGCAGAGATGAAGAGCGGCACAAGAATCGGCACGACATTTTTGAGGCGGTGCAGGATGCTGCCCGTCAAAAAGTCCGCGCCGCGCGATTGCTGCGCTTTCATGATCTTGTCTGTCTCCTCGATTAGCGTCGGCACGAAACGCAGAGCAATCGTCATCATCATCGCGAGCTCGTGCGCAGGCACGCCGATGGATTTGAGCGGCGAGAGAATCGCCTCGAGCGCGTCCGTGAGCTTCAGCGGGCTCGTCGTGAACGTCAGGAGCGAGGACAGCAACAGCAGCAGTGCGAGGCGCAGGCAGATAAAGAAGCCGCGCACGAGCCCTTCCCATGTTGCCGTGAGAATCCAGAGGTGGAAAAGCAGCCTGCCATCTGCGCTGAAAAGGTGAATCAGGAACGTGAACAGGATGATCCACCAGAGGGGTTTCAGAGAGCCGATCTGCGTCTTCATCGGCACGCGCGAAACGACCATGCAACCAAACGTCAAGAGCGTCAGTACGAGATAAGCGACGGGCTGGTCAAAGACAAAGATGGCGATGATCAGGAAGAACAGCACGGCAATCTTTGTGCGCGGATCGAGCCGGTGCAGCACGGAGTTGCCCGGAAAATACTGGCCGATCGTGATGTTATTGAGCATCGTTCCCCCTCCTTCCCTGTCTTGATTTCAGTGCCCGCTCGATAGCGCGGGCCGCCTGCTCCGGCGTGCGCGCGAGCAGGTCATCCGCCGTCAGCGGCACGCCAGCGGACTGAATGCGCGTCAAGAGCGTCATGAGCTGCGGCGGCCGCAGACCAGCCTTGGCGATGGATTCCGTCTGTGGAAACACCTCGGCTGGGCTGCCGGAAAGCAGCATCTCGCCCTGCCGCATGACGACGACGGTATCGGCGAGTTGGAAGATGTCATCCATATTATGCGACACGAAGATGATCGTTGTTCCTTCCTTGCGGTGCAGTTCCCCGATGGTTGCGAGCAAGTCCTTGCGCCCCTTCGGGTCGAGCCCTGCCGTCGGCTCGTCGAGCACGAGATATTTTGGCCGGAGCGCCAAGACACCTGCAAGCGCGACGCGGCGCATCTGCCCGCCCGAAAGCTGGAACGGCGAGCGGTCACGGTACGTCTCAAAATCAAGATGCACGAGCGCCATCGCCGCGCGGACGCGCTCATCGACCTCGGCTTCGTCACAGCCGAAGTTGCGCGGACCAAACGCGATGTCCTCGAAAATTGTCTCCTCGAAGAGCTGGTGCTCGGCATACTGGAACACCATGCCGACGCTGCGCCGTGCGGCCAGCGCTTTCGCCTTCTCAGACTTTCCTTTTGGCGAAAGATTGACGCCATCGACGAGCACCTGCCCCGACGTCGGCGTCAAGAGACCGTTGAGATGCTGCAACAGCGTCGATTTGCCTGAGCCCGTATGACCGGCAATTGCGACAAAGCCGCCCTCCTTGATGGAGAGCGTCACATGCTGGAGCGCCTTGCGTTCATAGGGCGTGCCCGGCATATAGGTATAGCTGATGTCCTGCAGTTCAATCGCCAAGAGCCGCGCCCCCTTTTCCTGCATGTCCTGCTGCCGCGCCGAGCGCCTGTACGAGGTCGTCCTCCGTTACGATGGCCGGTGGCAAATCGATGCCGTCCGCTCGCAGACGTGCACCGAGCTCGACCGAAAGCGGCACGTCGAGCCCGAGTTTTTGGAGTTCGTCTGTCTTTGCAAAGACCTCGCGCGGCGTGCCGTCCATCGCGAGTTTCCCGTGGTCAAGCACGATGATGCGGTCGGCGGCCGCCGCTTCTTCCATGAAATGCGTGATGTAGACGATGGTCTTGTGCTGTTCCTTGTGAAGCTGCCTGACAACGGCCAGAATTTCCGCACGTCCTTCCGGATCGAGCATGGCCGTCGCCTCGTCAAACACGAGGCATTCCGTCTGCATCGCGAGCGCGCCGGCAATCGCGATGCGCTGCTTCTGCCCGCCTGAGAGCAGGTGCGGCGCGAACGAACGGAACTTCGTCATGCCAACGACAGACAGCGCCTTATCGACACGGCTCCGGATCTCCTTCGGCGGGATGCCGAGATTCTCCGGACCAAATGCCACGTCATCCTCGACGATGGCAGCAATGAGCTGGTTGTCGGGATTCTGGAACACCATGCCGACCTTCTGCCGGATGCGCCAGACCTGGTCGACATTCTGCGTGTCCATGCCGTCGATGCGGCAGACGCCGCTCGTCGGCAGCAGCAGCGCGTCGAGGTGCTTTGCAAGCGTCGACTTGCCCGAGCCATTCGACCCGAGCACGGCGACAAATTCTCCCGCCTCGATGGAGAGCGAGACATCCGTGAGCGCCCGATGCTCGTTTTCCTCGCCTGCATGGTAGACATGCGAGAGGCGGTCGAGTTCTATGAGAGCCATAAGCATTCTTTCCTTTCATATAGACATCTCATATTATACGACAGGCGGCAGGCAAAGGCAAACCCTGCGACGTTCTGGCGTTGACGGTACAGGAATATATAGAAAAAGCCGCCCGCTCCATGCTTTCGCACAGAACGAGCGGCTGAAATCTCTATGAGATTACACGAGCTCGATGATGACCATCGGAGCTGCGTCACCGCGGCGGTTGCCGAGCTTCAGGATGCGCGTATAGCCACCCTGGCGATCGTTGTACTTGCCTGCGATTTCGTCGAAGAGCTTTCTCACGACATCTTCATCAGCGAGGGATGCGATTGCCTGACGGCGGGCGCTGAGGTCGCCACGCTTTGCGAGCGTGATGAGCTTGTCAGCGAACTTACGGAGCTCTTT
>Ga0256406_1003535_pt1 | contig 19242 bp, 12 predicted proteins | sample RumenRJG_03DNA_FD_185986 | JGI IMG/M metagenome (GOLD analysis project Ga0256406, IMG submission 185986) | Bovine rumen microbial communities from Lethbridge, Alberta, Canada - RJG_03 | ecosystem: Host-associated > Mammals > Digestive system > Stomach > Rumen | place: Canada: Alberta | collected...
ATGACTTAAGCGTTGCTGCGGTTTTGAAAGGCGAAGCGAAATTTGGCTACAACGTTTCACCAAAAGACAAACCCGCCGGCGATTACGTCGCGCTCCAGGAAGATTCCACCCCAAACGAATAATTCGCTTCACCACTTCAAGCAGGGTTAACGCCCTGCTTTTTTATTTCGATAAAATCTCTATTTTCAAAAGATAGGAAACTATTTATTGCTTTTTTAGTTTCCAATGATTAGACGATGCCGCAGGGGGTAAGAAAATGGAGCTAGAGAAAATGGATCGTCTCGATGCATTGGCCATCGAACGTTTACGGGAATCCGGGGTGAAATTCACCGTCGATAGCCTTTGCAAGGAAGCCAAATGTTCGAAGAAAACGTTCTACGTCCTTTATCCGTCGAAAGGGGATTTTGCCAAACACGTTTATCAATATGCCTATGCCCAATATGAGGCGGCGGCTTCATCGTTTCACGAACATCCTTCGCGAGAGACGTTAGAGCATCTTCTATCCTGGGCGATGGATGTCATGATGATCACTTCGCAAACGACATTCAATCTTTATTCGATGAGCGCTCTGCTACAAAAAGCCGCCTTACAAGAACGGGCCAAAATCAAAACGGATTTTGTCTCGACGTTATCGCGCGCTTTCCCTTCCTCTGTTACGGAACACCCCGCTTTCTTCTATGCCTTAGAAAAGACACTAGTCGCCTTAAGCCACGAAAAGAACCGTGCGGTTATTCTTCGTGACTTATCGGAGGCATTAGGAACATGGATGCGTTGACTGTGACAAAAGAAATCCTAGGATTCTTTGCCATTTTAGCGAGTGCTTATGTACTCGGAAAACTCTTAAGCAAAATCAAACTGCCTGCCATTTTAGGCAGGTTAATCGCTGGCATTGTCTTTGGCCCATATCTCGCGGGCTTAGTTCCTGTTTCTTTTATTAACCACCCCAAAACGGTCGTTCGTTATCTCGGCTTGACTTTGTTACCGCATTCCGGTGTCTTTTTGGTATTTACCGGCATCGCTTTAAATACGTTACAAACGGCAGATCCGAACTCGGCTTCGCTACTACAAGGAACGATTGCCGCTGCGGCGATCATCAACGAAATCATCGCCATCATCTTAGCTAAGGTGGGATTCACCAAAGCTGGTGAACTCAATCAAAGAGGCATCTATCAAAGAGAAACCGCCCAGAATGTGTCCTCCTCGACCGCTTCTAAGTAGAAACGAAAAGAAAAAATCATATTATTACCTTGAAAATAGGTAAATAAATATTTCGATTAATTCTAAATAATATATATTTTTAAATTTAGAGATTTTCAAACAATTTTAAAACGATCTGATCTGTACAAGCTACGGAAAAGCTGCTACCGTAATAAACGGATCAAATGACGATGGAGCCGCGGTTTTTCACGAATTACAGTCAAACGACTTTTTTAGCGAAGATTCGCGCTTCTTTAAAACGTTGCACTTCATTTTATTTTTCCGTCTCTTTTATTAAGGATGCGGGATTAGTTCTTATTGCGCATGATATCGAAGAAGCGTTGCTCCGCGGCGCGGAAGGTTATGTCATTACCTCCAGCTATCAAAATTTCACGGATTTGGCGTCATTACGTAAATTCTATGCCTGGACGAAACGTTTTCCTTCGTTTCACTGTCACTTTGACTTAACGACATTCCAAGATGGCGGATTCCATTGCAAAGGCTATTTGTTTGAATATGGCACACAACAAGAATTAATCGTTGGTTCTTCGAACATCACGCGCTTTGCGTTGTGTAAAAACGTGGAATGGGATCTATCCGTCTCGGAGAAGGGGATGAATCCGGCTTATCAGACCGCTAAGGAAGAATTCTTCCATCTTTACGCTTTGACATCTGAATTAGACGAAGCAATCTTGCAACAATACGAAAAGCGGTTAGAGTACGCGATCGATCGCTGGGACATGGATTATATTTCCCGCTACGACGAGAATGCAGTTCATCCCAACCTGATGCAACGTGCTGCGTTAAAAGACATTGCGCGTTATCGCGCGATGGGTGCAAACAAAGCTCTTGTCGTTGCGGCGACAGGCTCTGGAAAAACCTATTTAGCCGCATTTGATGCGCTCTCGATGGATGCCAAACGATTGCTTTTCGTCGTCCACCGCGAAACGATTCTAGAAAGCGCCTTGTCTTCGTTCCACCAAATTTTCAAAGAACGGAGAACTTATGGGCTTTATACGGGGAATCGTCAAGAAGAAAACAACGATTTTGTCTTTGCTTCCGTTTCCGAATTAACGCGACATTTAACCCATTTTGATCCCCACGAATTCGACTACATCGTCTTAGATGAATGCCATCACGCGACCGCAGATTCTTATCAAAAGATATTATCTTATTTTCATCCCGCATTTCTATTGGGATTAACCGCCACGCCGAACCGTATGGATAACCAAGATGTCATGGCCCTTTTTGACCATAATGTCCCCTACCAATTAACCTTGTCGGATGCGATGCAAAATGACTTGGTGGTTGGTTTTCGGTATTATGCGGTCCGTGACCCTCACGTCGATTACAGTCTGGACGAGATTGACCCCAAAGAAATGGTCCGACAAATGGTCTCGGCCAAAAACGTGGATTTCATCGCAAAACAATTGGAACTTCATCGACCGCAAAATGGAAAATTAAAGGCAATCGGTTTCTGCCGTAACGTCACGCACGCCATGGAAATGAGCCAAGCCATGAATGACTTAGGCTATCACACGACATATTTAACGGGATCGGACGAAACGGGGATCCGGGATAAAGCCATTACGGAATTAAGCGATGAATCCCATCCGCTCGAAATGATTTTCACGGTAGATATCTTTAACGAAGGCATCGATATTCCAGCAGTTAATATGGTGCTTTTCTTACGACCAACCCAGTCACAGACGATATTTTTGCAACAACTCGGTCGTGGCTTACGGAAATATCCTGGGAAATCTTATCTAACCGTCCTCGATTTCATCGGCAACTCTTATCTTCGTAGCGTTCAGATTGCCTTGGCGTTCACCTCCTCGTTAAATCCTAACTTGGCCATCGAGAAGCCTTTGATTCGCTCGCTCGTAGCCAACGACTTTGCGGGGCTTCATTTGCCGGTGGAGATTCATTTTGATGAGAAATCGAAGGAAGAAATCCTCTCTGCGATTGAGAAAACGAATTTCAATCGAGCTGACTTCTTGCTGAACGATTATCAAAAATTCAAAGAATATGCGCGGATTACACCCTATCCAAACCATATGGATTATTTGAATCAAGAATGTGCGCCGGATTTACTTCGTTTCATCAATGCACGTATGTTGGGAAGGAAGAATGGCTGCTACTATCGATTCTTAACCATCGCTGAGAAAGACCATGTGCCGCATTTTAGCGAGAACGAGGTTACGCTTTTAACGTTCTTAAGCAGTTTCTTGCCACTTCCTCGCGCGGATGATTTCGCCATCTTGATGGCTTTATTGTCGGGCGACAAAACAGAAGCGGAATTAAAACATTTTGCCTCTTCTTATGAGCCGTTTGATTCAGCGTCCTTTCGACACGCCTTGCTCCTTTTAAGTGGAGGTTTCACGTTTTCAGAAGGCCCTTGGAATATTCAAAAACATGGTGACTACTATCACTTTGATACCCAGTCATACTCATTAGAGTTTATCCATCATTTAGAAGATTTATTGGAATACGGATTAGAACGGTACCGCGCAGAGTTTGACGGTAACGCCTCGCGATTCTTGCTTTACCATCCTTATTCTACGATGCAGGTGCTATTACAGCTCCATGCCCGTTCGAATACCTATATGAAAGGAACGTGGATCCAAGGGAATTATGGTGTTCTCTTCGTTGGGCTTAAGAAAGACGCAAGCCGCGATGAAAGACTTCAATATAAGGATAAGTTTTTGTCCCCTGCCGTTTTTCAATGGGAATCCGAGACAGGATGCACTTTTGATAGTACAAAAGGAAAGCGCGTTTTAGGCTTAAAGAAAGTTTCCTTATTCGTTCGCAAAGTCAAAGAAGAAGATGGCATTACGCTTCCCTTCTTATACGTCGGCGATGGCGTTTTAACGAATCCGCGGCTATCCTCCAACGTCGGTCAAACCTTGTTATTTGACGTGAAACTTGATCGTCCCGTTGAAATTCCGTATCAAGCGGACTTACTCGTTCCCGTAGAGAAGAAAGGATATGACGCATGAAGCATCTTGAGGTTGTGGCAGCCGTATTTCACGACGGACGAAAGGTATTCGTCACGCAGCGCGGTTATGGCGAATTCCAAGGAAGATGGGAATTCCCTGGTGGCAAAATTGAACCTGGAGAAAGCGCTGAACAAGCGATTCAACGTGAAATCCAAGAAGAGCTCTCTTCCACGCTTGACATCGAATGCTCCCTTGGAAGCGTTTCTTACACGTATCCAAATTTCTCGTTGACCATGCAGGTGTTTTTGGTTCATCTTGAAAACGGCGCTTTGACGCTAAACGAAGCTGAAGACGCCAAGTGGGTGGATGTAGACGCCCTATCGACTATCGATTTCTTACCGCCTGATCGCATGATATTGCCAAAAATATTAGAAAAATTAGGTAATAAATAAATTAGTTAATAACAATAATTTTTGTTACCTTTTTATATTGAAATTTTCGCTTTGTTTCCTCCTATAGGCATCACCTCCATTTCTTTTTTCACTCCGAGGGCTTGCAAAAATCACGTCTCTTTTTCTTTGCCATCGTTCTCTCTATCTTTTTATAGGCCTTACTTTTAAAATAATGACACTATGATTCAAGCATTTTCTGACGGATACATGCTTTCTACCAAGTCCACCTCTTATGCGATTTTTATCGCGGAGAATGGCAAAGCCGTTTTGGCTTATTATGGTCCTAAAATTCCGACTCCGCTTCCTTCAGTATTAGCCGCTTGTCCTTCAAACGTCGGACCGGTGGCCCCGGGAAGTTTCTGCTCGGAAGCAAGAATTCCCAGCGAATTTTCTCTTCCGCTTCGTGGCGATTACTACATTCCCTCGATTCTTTTGCAAACTGAAGATTCTTCGGTCTTTGACTTCCGATTCCAAAAAGGCGAAATTCGTGCCCCCCAAGGCACTTCAAAATCTTCCGACCCCTCATGGTGCCACGGAAGAATTGGTTCTTACTTTCGCTTGTCAGTTCCCTGGCATCACGATGGAACTTCATTATCTTGTTTTCGAAGAAAATGACGTCATTGCAAGAAATGTTGTGATTCGGAATGATGCCGAAAAAGAACTCCATGTGCAAAGAGCCATGTCTTATCAGCTCGCCATTACGAACCATGAAGATATTTTGTTATCTAATTATGGTTCTTGGTCTCATGAAGCCATGCGTGAAGAAATTCCTTTGCCCCATGCGCGAGTAAGCTTTGGAAGCATCAATGGCTGGACTTCCAACCGCCATAACTCCTTCTTTGCCATCAAAGAAAAGAACACGACAAAAACCGATGGCAACATCTATGGTTTCCATCTCCTTTGGAGCGGCAACTATGAAGTTTCCATCGAACGCGACTCGTTCGACATGCTCCGCGTGCAAGGCGGCTTGGATTCAACGTTATTCGGCAAAGCCTTGAAATGCCATGAATCCTTTGAAACTCCTTGGGGCATTTTGGCCTACTCTCCCAAAGGAGAACAAGGGCTTTCATTGCTCTTCCAGCATTTCGTGAAACAAAATATCCTTCCCCCCTTAGCGCGTACGAAAACGCAGCCGATTGTCTATAACAACTTCGATGCCACCGGCTTTGCTTTCGATGAAGACAAGATTCATTCCTTAATGAAAAAGGCGGCGGATTTAGGGATCGAGACCTTTGTACTTGACGATGGCTGGTTTGAAGGACGATTCGATGATTGCCATGCCTTGGGCGATTGGATTGAAGACAAGAAACGTCTTCCGCATGGTCTTCGTGGTTTAGCTGATTATAGTGCTTCTTTAGGCATGAACTTTGGCATCTGGATGGAACCCGAAATGGTCTGCGACGACAGCCATCTCTATCAAGCGCATTCCGATTGGGTCATTCACGATCCTTCGATCGCACCTTATAAAGCCCATGGAGAATGGACGTTAGATTTACGAAAGAAAGAAGTTCAGGACTATGTGATAAACGCGGTGGAACGTGTGCTTTCCGAATTCAATGCCACCTTCTTAAAATGGGATTGCAACCGCGCGTTAAGCGATGTTCCTTTAACCACAAAGAACAGCTCATTCTATTACGACTATATCGTGGGCTTATATCGTGTCTTAGACCATATCCGGCAAAACCATCCGAATCTTTGGATGGAAGCATGCGCTTCCGGTGGCAACCGTTTTGATTTAGGCGTCTTATCCTATTTCACTTCTTGTTGGCTCAGCGATGACACGGATTTCTATGAACGTTCTTTGATTCAGGCGTCTTTGTCACTTGGCTATCCAGTTTCTATGTTCTCGAACCACGTCACGTTACGCCGTAGCAACGTCATGCACCGTTATGGGAGTCTTGATTCGCGTTACGATGTTGCCTTCTTTGGCTTACTCGGATACGAGCTTGACCTCGATAAGCTGACGCCGCAGGAATATCAAACGATTCAAGATCAGATTCAGACTTACAAGAAGTATCGTCATTTAATTCGGGAGGGTGATTTCTACTTGGTGGAAGACTTCTACACTTCTAATGACGCCACCTTTGAAATCACCGATGGCAAAGAAGCCATTGCTTCAAAACTTATCAAACTGATTAATCCTACCCTGGTAGAACGTCGCCTCAGCCTCAAAGGGTTAAAAGACGATACGCTTTATACTTACCATGACCGGCAAGAACGGCTGACGGAACCAGGCAAGGAAAACGAAGCGCCTTTCTCAGAAATCGATGAAGGTGATGCCTATGGCGTTACCTTTGCTTCGCTTGGTATCCCTCTTGCCAAACAATGGAATGCCGACAGTGCGACGGGCAAAGAAGCCTACTTGTCGGATTTCTCGGGACGGCTCTATTTCGTTCAACAAAAAGAGTAATATTTCTTCAAAAGATAGTTATTCCGGAATTATCGACATTAATTAGGTAACAAATTTATTAATATGCATGTTAATATTTTGTTACCTTTTTTATTTCATATATGATATAAAAGCCCTTTCTTTCTTCCTTCAGGTGATTCACCGGATACAAAAGAGCCGTTTCTAAAGTGAATCAGATTCCTTGTCGGTGCAGTCGATCAGACACGGCGAATCCTTTTCTTAAACACCACTATTTTTTAAATTTTCTTACGGATGGTTAAAAAATACCGTTAAAAATATAAAGACATTTTGTGGCGTAATGATTCGATTACATCTAGCTTTTCCATTGACGTCTTTTGCATGATTTACATTTTATTTACATAAAAAATGCGTTTTATTGACAATGAAAACGCTTTCATCTATACTTGTGGCAGTCAAAAAAGAGCAAGGGAAAAGCCATACTTATCGTAGTTTTTCGTTTGCTCTTACGTGTCATGTAAGGAGGTTTATTAAACAACATGAAGCACGGAAACAAATTAGTTTTGCTGAGCGTCGTCGCTTTCGCTGGCGGCGTGCTGGCAGGATGCAACGACACGAGCAAGAATTCCAAAGGAGATGGCTCTGACGAAAAAGTCGATTCCGTTGAAGTCTCGGCGGTTCAAAAGGTCATCAACGAAGCCCAAGAAATGGACGAAGCCGATCTTTACAAGAAGGCAGTCGATGAAATCAACGGCAAATCGTTCACGGTCGTCGCGAATTCTTCGCGTATGAAGGATGCCTTCCCAGCCTGGGTCGACTACATCAACAAAAACTACAAAACCAAACTTGGCTTGACGAGTGACTTCCAAGCCGGATTCTCGACCACACAGCCGAAGAACAACCAAATCTTTAACACCATCAAAGGCGATGTCACGGGCGCGAACCACTCCATCTCCATGACGTTAATTCAAGATGGCTCTCAAATCTCCACGAAGATGATTAAGACGGGCTATCTTCTGAATTACATCCCGAAAGAATGGAAAGCCAGTGGCGCCAGCGAAGCAGCCGATGGCCATCCGTTAGCACTGCAATCGCTTTCGAAAGTCTTTGCCTATAACAGCATCGGCACGGCGGAAGGCGCCTTCAATAACGTCTTTGACTTCACGATGAAAGACGATGGCACACCGTTCTCCACGCAATTCATGTCGCCCGCTTCTGAACCGGTCGGTGCAAACATGCTCTACATGTTGACGAACCCGACCTATACCAAAGTCGTCAAAGAAGCCTATGACAACGCCACGGATACGCAGAAGAAAATCATTGATGCGATTATCGAAGAAGACAACAAAACGACCTTCAATTGCTTCGGCGATAAACCAAAGACAGTTGTAGCCGCTTATGGTGCCTCTGGTATCAAGGCACAAATCGAAAACGCCGGTTTAAGTGCCGATCCGAACGCGAAATAAGCGTGGGCTTGGGAATTCCTCTTCTTAAAGAATTACCAAGTGGTTACCGATGACGGCCCAATTTGCACGAACTTAACGCAAAAATCAGCCGCAGGTGCCGGTGGCTTGCTCGTTTATTCGAAATTCCGTTCCATCACGGAATCGGACACCGTCACTTTAAAGGATATGCGTGTCGCTGCCTATGATAATGGTTACAGCGGCTTTGGCGGATATATGTATAAACACTATCTCCAAGTCCTTTCCACTTCTCCTTATCCATGGACTTCTTGCGCGATCATTCAATTCATGACCTGCCACGCCGAAGGCTTCAAACCATGGGGCAAAGATATGGGCGGCTATAGCGCCAACCCGCAAGTGCAAGCCAAATTCGATCATAGCAGAGATGGCTATAACGAGGATGGTACGACGATTGACTATCCGATCAAGAACGATAAAGGCTACGACTGGTGGACGAAAAACGAAGCCGGCAAAGGCCGCCTCGTTCTCGAAGATGGTGCCTATTGCTCGAGTGTCGCTACAGCGATGTCCGACTGGATCTCGTATCTTCGTTAATCGATTCTGACTCAGAAAGAGGGCGGCTACGTGTTGTTGCCCTCTTTCTCCTTTATCAAGGGGATAACCTATGGGGAATGCATCAAATCTAACGGTGACGCCAACGCCAAAGACTTCTTCTTTTAAGAAGAAATGGCGTTCTTTTGTCACCTATATTTCCAAACCGCAAAATGCCATCCTGATTATACTTGGTATCATTCTTACGGCGCTGGTCTTTATTCCAATGGTTGATGTCTTTTTAGACACATTCAAACTGCATAAAGGCGCCGCAAGAGAAGACCGTGGCATGACGTTAGAGAGCGATCAATGGTCGACTTATAGCTGGTCGTTGCTCTTTACGCAGAACAAATTCCAAGCCGCGATTGTGCGGAAGAATTTCTGGGTTCCGCTCGGAAACACACTAGCGTTAGCGGCGCTAAGTTGCGTCTTTGCCATTTTATTCGGCGGCATCGTCGCTTACTTGGTAACCCGAACGAATTTAAAATTTAAAAAGTACATCAGTTCCGTCTTTATTTTTCCGTACATCATGCCCCAATGGACATTGGCCATGGTATGGAAAAACCTATTTGACAGCATAGAAGTCACCGGAACAAAACAAGGCATATTTGCCGCATTCTTCCATATTAATATGCCGGCTTGGTGGTGTGGCGGCCTATTCCCCTGCGCCATGGTGCTTGGCATGCACTACGCCCCTTTTGCCTATATATTAATTGGCGGCGTATTCCGGAACATGGACGCGAACCTCGAAGAAGCAGCCACCATTTTGAATACCCCAAAATGGAAAATATTCTTCCGCGTTACTTTGCCGATGGTCATGCCGGCGGTTGTTTCAACAATTTTGCTTGTCTTCTCAAGCGCGATGGGTTCTTACCCGGTTCCGCACTATATCGGTAGCACGAAAAGCACAGACTTCCCGGTATTGGCCACAAAATATATGGAATTACAGAGTGATAGCCCTGCCATGGCATCAATTATTTCAGTCGTCATGATGGTCATCGGTGTCACGATCCTTTTAATCAACATGAAAATGACCTCAGGACGGAAGCAATACACGACCGTCACGGGCAAATCTGGTCAAGCGAGCAAAGTGAATCTTGGCAAAGTCGGTGCTTGGGTTTGCACGATCATCCTTTTGATTACGACATTCTTCACTTCGATCTTCCCAATGATTTCCTTCGCGTTAGAAACATTCTATGAAAACCCAGGCGACTACAGCGCTTGGACGTTAAAATGGTGGAATAACAACGCCGTTGGGGAAGAAAACGGCATGTATGGCCAGTTAGGAATTTGGCATAACACTGCATTCTGGCGAGCGTTTGGTGGTTCTTTATTCACGGCTACTTTTGCCGCTTTGTTGGCTGGTACCGTCGGTACGTTGGTGGGCTATTGTGCCGCGAAAAACCGGAAGAGCAAGTTTGCGAACTACGTGAGTGGCGTTGCCTTCTTACCTTATCTTCTTCCTTCGCTTTCCGTCGGCGCCGCCTACTTCGTCTTCGGGAACAACATCGGTTGGTTTAACACGTATCGTCTCTTGATTTTGGTTGGGATGATCAAATATATCCCGTTCGCTTCTCGTGCTTCGTTTAACTCCATGATTCAATTGTCTGGTGAAATCGAAGAGGCTGCCATCATTCAAAATATTCCGTGGTACAAACGCATGCTTCGGATCATCATCCCGATTCAGAAGTCATCGATTCTATCGGGTTATTTGCTCCCCTTCATTACGGGCATGCGGGAATTGACGTTGTTTATGATGTTAGCAAGCTCGGACAAACTTGCCACGTTGCAACTCGACTATTTCGATGAAATGGGCTTATACGCCTTCTCAAGCGCCATTAACTTAATCTTGGTCGTTACCATCTTACTCGTGAACGGTCTTGTCAACCGTCTTACCGGCGCAAGCTTAGACAAAGGCATTGGAGGAAAATAATATGCCGAAAATTGTATTAGAACATGTGACAAAACGCTGGGGCAATTTCTATGGCGTTGATGATTTGAATTTGGTCATGGACGATGCCTCGTTCGTCACGCTATTAGGTCCCTCGGGTTGTGGCAAAACCACGACGCTTCGTATGATTGCGGGGCTAGAAACCCCAACGAGTGGCAAAATCACGATTGGAGACCGCGTGGTTTTCGATAGCGCAGCCGGCATCAACGTTCCTGCCAGTAAGCGGAGAGTCGGATTCTTATTCCAGAACTACGCCCTTTGGCCGAACATGAAAGTTTATGACAACATCTCCTTTGGCTTAAAGAATGTCAAAGACGATATGCCGTTATACGATGAAGATTATCTTTTTCATCTCCATATCGGCCACGCCTTATCGCGTCCAAAAGACATCGTGAAATGTGTGAATGACACGATTGAAAAAGACGAGAAAATCAACGAAAAACGCGCCATTTCTCACTTGATTGACTTACTTGATCTCACTGAAAGCGAAACGAAGGTCATCTTTGCCTATCATTTGGAAAAGGAAGAAGACCCTGTCGGTGCCGCGAATACATTAGCGAGCCAAGAACTGGCGAAGGCCGACGCAATCAAAGCGAAACATGAGGCGGAAGGAAATCCGTTAGGGCCAAACGGCGAACTGACGAAAAACGGCGTAGTCATCATGAAGAAACGCCATTTGACCCATGAAGAAATCGATTTGGCGGTACGCCGTTCTTCCCGTGTGGTCAAAATCGGTGACTTTATGGACCGTTATCCTTCCGAACTTTCCGGTGGCCAGCAACAGCGGGTTGCCATTGCAAGAACGTTAGCCCCGAATCCCTCGGTCTTGTTCATGGACGAGCCGCTTTCGAACTTGGATGCCAAGCTTCGGCTAGAAATGCGGGCAGAACTCCAGCGTCTTCATCGTGACCTGGGTTCAACATTTGTCTACGTCACCCACGATCAGCTTGAAGCCATGACGTTAGCCACTAAGATTTGCTTAATTAACAATGGCGTTTTGCAACAATATGAAGCGCCGTTAGCCGTTTATAAAACCCCGGCGAATGTCTTTGTGGCAGACTTTGTTGGCAACCCCTCCATCAACTTTGTGGAAGCACGGGGCAAGCAAGAAAGCGATGGCAGCTTTGTTTTGACAGGCTTAGGCGGTAAAAAGCTTAAGTTCGTGCCGAAAGCGCCCTTCTCTTACGAAGATTGGAAGAAACAATTGGCAGAGAAGGAAGAGAAAATGTCCGAAATCGAAGCGAAGAAAGTCGCCGCGAAAGATTATGTGGAAAAAGCCAACAAAGACGGCTTATTCCATTACCACATCAATAAAGTCGATGAAGACGCCGTGGAAGAAGAATATACCCCGGACGATCAAGACTTCATCCTTGGGATCCGTCCAGAAGCCATCACGATTCATGAAGGGGCAGACAATACGAATTCCTTAGATGGAAAGATCTATTCCGCCATGCCTACCGGGATGGAAACGACCATTCGGGTCAGCATCAATGGTTTCTTGCTAACCGGTGTCATTTTCGGCGCTTCTTCCTTCACACTCGATGAAGACGTCAAAATCAAAGCCGTTGGCGAGTCCATCATGTTATTTGACCGGAAGCATCAACAGTTTATGACGTTAGGCTCACTCGAAGTGCTGTAATATCTTTCGTCCCCCCAAGAGAAAGCATCCCCTCAAAAGGATGCTTTTTTCATTCGCTGATCGAAAAGAAGGGAAATCCAATAAAAATTAGGTATATTATTAGGCGAAAGAAGGTATTTTTATGTCGCAAAGCAAAAAGGTACGTGTCCAAGACGATTTATATCAATACGTGAACGGGCAATGGATCGTGAAAGCGGTTATTCCCGACGACAAACCACGGGTCGGAGGCTTTTCTGACCTTGATACCGGCGTCGAAAAAATCCTGATGAAAGACTTCCGGGCCATGAATGCTGGAAGCAAGCCAATTCCTTCTGCTTATATGGAAGAAGCCATCAAACTCTATCGAAAAGCCCGTAACATCAAAAGGCGGAACGAAGAAGGCTTAACGCCAGTGAAGAAAGACTTGGCTTTCCTTCAATCCTTAGGCAACATCCAATCCTTTAATCGCCAGCTAGAAAAGCTCTTGATGGGCGGCTTTCCCCTTCCTTTCTCGCTCGGTGTCACGGAAAACATGCATAAACCAACCGAGTATTGCTTGATATTAACAGGTGCAAGCATCTTATTGCCCGATACCACTTATTATCAACCTGCGCAAAAGCAAGACCATGACTCTTTGCTTGGCTTATACGCGACGATGGCGAAGCAACTACTTGCCAAAACGGATTTGACGAGCGAAGCACAAGAACAATATCTCAAAGACACTTTGGCCTTTGATGAACTCTTGGCCAAGTACGTCAAATCTCAGGTCGAATGGAGTGAATACGTCAAGTGTTTTAACCCCAAGAGCCTCACTTCGGTATGTCGCTCCATTGCCCCGGTGAAGTTCAGACGGTTACTCACCAAGATCTACGGAGACAAACTTCCTGAGACCATCATGGTGGCAGAGCCACGTTACTTTGAGAATTTCAAAGCCATTTTCAATGAAACCACCTATCCGTTATATCAACACTGGGCCTATGTGACGACTTTGGTTGACGCCACGTCTTGCCTTTCCGAAGAATTACGGGATATCGGATCGATGTATCGCAATGCGTTAAGCGGCGTCCAAAAGAATCCGGACATTGAGAAACAGGCCTATCGGCTCGCCAGTTCGTATTTCTCTGAACCCATCGGCCTTTATTACGGACAAACTTATTTCGGTGAAGAAGCAAAGAAAGACATCACGGCAATCGTTCACGAAATCATCAAGACTTACGAAAAACGGATTGAAGCCAATACTTTCTTAGCGGAAGAGACGAAGAAAAAGGCCATCGTGAAATTAGAAAAGATGACCATCCGAATGGGTTATCCTGACCGCGTGGAAGAAAAATATGCATTACTCCACGTTTCTTCGCGTGACAGCTTGTACCATGCCGTCGGGGCATTAAGCCAAGTCTTGACCCGTTATGATTTTTCGCGTCTTTATACGCCAGTTGACCGCAACCGTTGGCCGATGCCAGGTCATATGGTAAACGCCTGCTATGATCCGTCTTCGAACTCCATTACATTCCCAGCCGCCATCTTACAAGCGCCGTTTTATAGCATCAAACAATCCCGTTCAGAAAACTTAGGCGGCATCGGTGCCGTCATTGGTCATGAAATCAGCCATGCGTTCGATAATAATGGTGCCCAATGCGATGAAACAGGGGCTATCCATAACTGGTGGACGAAGAAAGACTATCAAGCCTTCCAAACTAAGACGAAACAGATGATCGAAGAATTCGACGGCATTGAGTACCACGGTGGCAAAGTCAACGGCGAATTGGTCGTGAGTGAGAACATCGCCGATAATGGCGGGATGGCCGTCACGCTCGAAATCATGGACGAGATGCCTGAAAAAGACTACCAAGCCTATTTCTTAAATTGGGGTAAAATTTGGCGCAACAAATCACGGGAAGAATTCATTAAGTTATTGCTTTCCATCGATGTGCACTCTCCAGCGGAATTACGGGCGAATATGCAACCGCGGAACTTCCCTCAATGGTATGAAGCCTTTGATGTGAAAGAAGGCGACAAAATGTATCTTGCACCTGAAAAACGCGTTGTCATTTGGTAAAGTGCAAAAATGAATGAGGAGATCAAAGTCGTTTTGATGGCAATTCGACCATCACCCTTAACGATTGCTCCTAGGATAGATTTCGTTCCATCAGGCAGACTTCGGTCTGCCTTTTATTTAAAAATAAAGCATCTATCGATAGTTTAACAATTTAGCAAAAGAAAAAGACGGATTGGTTTTAGTCAATCCGTCTTTTGAAAGTGTTAAATCAGTCGAAAGTAACGTCTAATTCCTTTAGCACATTGCGGAGTTCTAATGCCGATTTCGTGAAGGCGTCTCTTTCTTCCATGGAAAGAGGCAACTCCAACACTTGCTCCGCTCCGTTCTTCCCAACGATTGTAGGAACGGATAAAGCCACGCCACGGACCCCATATTCTCCTTCGAGTAAGACACTGACTGGCAACATTGTTTTGGCGTCGCTTAAGAGGCAATGGACGATATGACGCACCGCCATGGCGACCCCATAATAGGTCGCCCCCTTCTTCTCGATGATTTGATAGGCAGAATCACGAACATCGCGATAGATCTCGTCCATGCCTTTTTGGTGATCATGGAAGCCGCGTAATTCGCAGAACGAAGAAATTGGGATACCGGCAACGTTTGTGATAGACCAAACGGGCAACTCGCTGTCGCCATGTTCCCCAATGATGACACCATGGACATTTCTTGCATCGACAGAAAGATGACGTGAGATCAAATATTTGAAGCGGGCGGTGTCTAAAACGGTGCCACTGCCAAAGACACGATTCCGCGGCAATCCCGTTTCGTGAACGGCATAGGCCGTTAAAACATCGACTGGGTTAGAGACGATCAAAAGGTATCCTTCCGGCTGGATCCGTTTGATTTCTGCTAACACGGAATGCAAAATCGCAGCATTCTTTTTCGTCAAATCCAAACGGGTCTCCCCGGGCTTTTGGGCAGCGCCTGCGGTGATGATAATCAAGGCCGCATCTTTTAATTCGTCGTAGGTGCCGGCATGAATATCCATCGGGGTGGCATAAGGAATGCCGTGGCTGATATCCATTGCCTCCCCTTCCGCTTTATTTTGATTGGCATCGATTAATACCAGCTCATTGATTTTGCCACCCTCCATCAACGAGAAAGCGATCGAACTTCCCACAAACCCGCAGCCGATGATGACAACTTTTTTATCGTTAATCATAAAAATTCTCCTTTTCCTCTTTAATCATAAGAGAGAGAAGCCAAAAGAAAAGCGATATGCCCTATTCTTTTCTTTCATCATGATAAAATATCGATATTCATGATGAAGATGAGGGAATTCCGATGAACGATGAAAAGCCATCTTACCAGATTTTTGGTATTGATTTTGGAACCAACAAAGAAGAGAAAGAATTGATTCGGGCAATTCGCGAAGACATGAATCGCGCTCCAGTGGTGTTTTGCCGTGGCGCTGCTGGGACAGGCAAAACCTTTACGGCATTGGCAGCCTCTTTGGATTTGGTTCGTTCTCATGGTGCCAAGAAAAAATACAAGAACATTTATTATGTTCGCGAGCCAGTGGAAATTGGGCATCGCCTTGGCTATTTAAAAGGCACAGAAGAAGATAAATACGGCCCTTATTTGGGACCGTTGCTAGACAATTACAACCATTTGATGAATGCCGCTAGAGAAGCGGGTTTGACCATTTCTGCTCCAAAAGCCAAAAAGCGTTTAACGCATGGTGATGAAGAAGAAAATCCGATTTATTCGCATTTGCCATCGGATATCTTTCCTTTGGCACCAGAATTTTTACGTGGTCGCTCGTTTGAAGATTGCATTATCTTGGTCGATGAAGCGCAGAATTTGACCCTGGATGAACTGCAGACTTTAGTGACGCGCATCGGCCGCTTCACCAAGATGGTGATTTTGGGTTCGCCGAATCAAATCGATGTCCCTGGGCAAAGCGAAGATAAGAACGACTTTTTGACGGCTTATGAAATTCTCAAACCAACTGGACTGGTTCGCTTTGTAGAGCTAAAAACGCCAATGCGGTCGGATTTTGTCGTTGATTTTGACTGCCGCTTTAGCGCATACAAAGCGACACTTTTAAAGAAATAACGCATCATTTTTCAAAAATGTAAGCATTTTTGTTGCTTGCTTTTTTTACGCCTATTTGATTGATTTCTTCGACCATAGGCGCACTTTTTGATATTCAACAAAAATGAAAATTTGTGAAAAAAAATCATTGAAGATGAACGAGTGCAAAAATAAATTCAACCGATTTTTAGGGGGTACCAATTATGCGACACAAAATCGGATTGCCATTATCGCTCGCTTTTCTTTTAGCTGCTTGCCAAAGTCAGTTGCCTTCCGCTTCAAAAGGCACATTTTCTTCTGACGTTGTTTCTAGTGAAAGCAGCCTTCCTTCTTCTACCTCTAGCACTTCATCTTCTTCAACTACGACCTATTTGATCCATTTAGAAAAGAATGTCACCTCGTTAGCCGTCGGGGCAACGTTGCAACTTTCTTACCAAATTGAACCGGCTGCCGAAAAAGAAGTCGTCTTCTCATCCTCAAACGAAGATGTTTTAACCGTTTCCGCGAAAGGATGGGTAACCGCCATTGCAAAAGGAAACGCCGCCATCACGATTGCTTTCGCCGATGATCCAACAGTGAATGACTCCCTCACCTTAGAGGTAGTCCCCGCTCCGTTGACGGTAAAAGATTTTCAAGCCAAGCTTACTTCTTTGCGAGAAAAGGAGAAGACATCCGCAATTTCAGGAAAAATTGCTTATCAAGCGAAAAATCTTTCGCAGACTCGTGATTTCACCGCTTATAAAGATTCCTTACAAACTGTGGATTCTACCGGAGCAACAACGTTATATACCAAAGTTGGAAATGATTTGACCGCATTGACGTTAACTTCGACTTCCGTAGCGGAAAATGTACTGGGAACCATCGGAAACGATACCACTGCCGAAATCGTTGACAATGCGATTCACCTTTGCCCTTGGGGTTCTTTTTATGGCGTTAGCGGGGTCTTGCTAGACGCCTTGACCTCTACTTCTTTTGCCACTGGCGATCTTGCCAAAGAAAACTTGACTTTCACAGTGACGGAAGAAAATGGCAAAACCACTTACGTTGCTAAGACCTATTATCCAAGCCAAACCAATGCGGATGCTTTGCAAGTCAATGCCATTACTTTCGTAGAAGAAAATGGCACACTAGCAAAAGGCGAATATCGTTATCTTTCTTATCTTGAAGGATTTGATAAAACGACGTTTGCTTTGCAAGAAGGCGCCACGCCCGCTTCACAAGAAATCTTTGAAGCGACCTTGCAATATGGCGAACGGGTCGAAAGCGATGATGCCCGTTTGAATCGTTCGGATTATTTGATCAAATCTTACGATATTGATACTAGCGCCTGGCGAAAGGGAGAAGCAAAGCTCTATGTCGGCGATAAAGTACCGCTTGCGATGACTAATGTTTCTCCTGCCCTTCACTTAGCGGACGTTCTTTCTGTGCCCGATGGCGGCATTTCGAATCCTTCCATCGTGGCTTCCGAAAAGAGTGGCGATGTCACTTATTTGACGGCCTTAAAAGCTGGCACTGCCACGATTACCACGACGACATATTATGGAAAAACGAAACAACTGACCGTCACCGTCAGCGAAGTACCACCCGAAAGGATCGAAATCAATCCCAACGCTTTAAAGACGTTAGAAATTGGTCAAACTTCCCCCTACAAAGTGACCATCACTCCTGCCGGCTTATCCGATTCTACGTTTACCGCTTCCTTTACCAATAGCAGCATGGCTGAGCTTGCTGAATTGACTCTGAACCAAGAAAATTCTTATTTCCAATTGAAGGCCTTAAAAGCCGGAAGCGTCACGGTTCGTGTTGCTGCCCATTTAGACCCATCAATTACCGATGAAATCACCGTCACGATTCCTGAAGCTTCTTCGATTGTGATCGATAAGAAAACAACTTCCATTGAAGTCGGATCCAGCGCCTCTTATGCCGTCAAAGTACAGTCTTCAGTCTTTACCGACCTTAGTTTCACGGCTGCTTTCCAAGATAGCGCCATGAAAGAATTTGCAACCCTGACTCCCTATGCCGCCAATTCTTCTTTCTCTTTAACCGCATTAAAAGAAGGAAGCGTCACCGTTGTCGTCACCTCTGTTGCCGACCCAACTTTGACCGACTCCATTACCGTCGCGATCACTCCTAAAGCCACTGTTGAGCCAATCGATGCCTTACATCAAGCGATGATTGGAAAGACCTATAACGGCGCTTACGGAAGTACTTCAGTTTCAATCACATTTGCTGAGGCAAGCGGAACTGTAACGTTAGGCAACGGAAATAAATATTCGTTTGCCTATACGCTTGGAACATATGGTACCTCTACTGGTAAAACACGGGTTAATTTTTCTAATGTGAAACCAATAGCAGACGTTGCGACAAACAAGATTTTTGATGGAAGTGACTATAATTCGAGCAAACGCAATGCCATCACGAACGATGCCAAGAAAGTCATGTTGAATATCAAAAACAAGACCACAACAGGTTCGTATGGCAGCAACTACACCACCCTTACCGTCGTCAGCGAATAATTCCCAACCCTAGTGAAAGGAAACTTTAATTCTTATGAAAAAATCAGTCGTTCTTTTAAGTTCGTTATTCTTACTTGCTTCATGCGGAGGGCC
>Ga0256406_1003536_pt1 | contig 19235 bp, 16 predicted proteins | sample RumenRJG_03DNA_FD_185986 | JGI IMG/M metagenome (GOLD analysis project Ga0256406, IMG submission 185986) | Bovine rumen microbial communities from Lethbridge, Alberta, Canada - RJG_03 | ecosystem: Host-associated > Mammals > Digestive system > Stomach > Rumen | place: Canada: Alberta | collected...
TGGCTACGGTGTTCGGATGATAGTTCAGGTCCCTTACGGCCTGCTCGACCTTCCTGATCGTATCCTGACTCAGGTATCCACGACGGTTCAGGACGTGCGAGACCGTTGCCTTCGACACGCCGGCCAGTCTGGCAACGTCATCCAGTTTGGGGGCTTTGTTGTTCTTCATTGATTCACCAGCTTCCGCTTAATTTTCCGTACGTTCATTTTAGCATAAAATTTTGATAAAACATAAAATTCAGCACAAACTTTCAATGTGTATTCCAAATGCCTTCAATAATGGTTATATCTTATTTCAACCGATTGAAATAAGATGCAGAGCTGCACATCACCTGCCTGATCAGTGCACAAGGCAGGATTACGGGTAAAGACCACATTTAACGCTGCATACACAAACCCCCGGATGAAATCAAATCATCCGGGGGTTTCGTTCGAGGTGGCAATTTCCCCTACCTCTTTCACCTGTATCTTATCTTGTAACTGAGAATCGCCGACGCAAGAACCAGCGTGACGGAATTGGCGCTGATGACATTGTAGACCTTGATGTTGATGCCATGTATTATCCACAGAAATACACCGATTACGAAGGCTATGTACATCCCAAGGGAAATCCAAGAAACGTCCTTCATCCAACCCTTCCTGATCGTTGAGATCACGCCGATGTGCTCAATTATTTCATACTTAAAGTCTGCCATCTAATCCAACTCCTTATGTTCATCGTGCCGTGCATCACGAAGTCAGGCTTGTCAATCATCCTGAAACCGAGCTTCTCGTACAGGGCAACCGCAGCCGCAAGATTCGTGTGCGTTTCAAGATTAAGCCGTCTGCAGTCTGCTTCTCCGCCCCGGACAAGGATGACGCCGATGAACAGAACGCTTATGCACGTTTAATCAAGGTTACCGCTCCATCTCGTCTCACCGTTCTGTCAATATAGCACAGCAAAACTGCATTTCCCATGGCGATTTTCTGTCAAATGCAGAGCCTAGCCGGGCTTCTTCGGAGAAAACCTCCTGATGCACCACCACGAGGCGTAGCCGCATATGATTCCGCATATGATTCCTCCCAAAACATCGGTCGGATAGTGAACGTAAAGATACATCCTTGAAAATGCGATCAAAATTGCCAACGCAAGCGCTGCCTTCCAAATTTTATTCTCACCCGAAAAATAGAGTGCGGACACAGCCGCAAAAGATGCCGACGTATGTCCCGAAGGAAAAGAATACCCTAAAGGCCTTGGAATCAACAGGTTGATCGCAGTATTCACATCGCATGGTCTTGGCCTTAGAAAAATATTTTTCAAAATAACGTTGCACAAAACCGAATCCAAAATCACGGCCACCATTACCGCCAAGCCGATCTTTCTTGTTTTGGGAATCAAAATCAAAACCAGCGCAAGCATTACCCATGCTATCGAAAAATTTCCAAGGCTTGTGACAAATCGCATCGCCTCGTCTAAAAAAGGCGTTCTCAAATGTTGAATCAGATTTAAGATTTCAATTTCCAATGCTTTTTCTTCTTTCTTTTATTTTCTGCATTCCAAACAGATTTTTAAAATTTCACTATCCATCTTTCCTGCTCTTTACCGTCGAAAACGTTTATATTATATATTCAATTTAAGTTTTAGTCCATTGAAAAATGCAAAGCTCCAATCAACATTTTCTGCACTGCATTTTACAAGATCATATCTGATTTTCAACTTGAATGGAAGTCATGATAATGAACACGGACTGAATCGATTCTATGATTCGCTTGACGAGCTCAAAATTTCTGACATTCTTGAAGATGATTGCCTGTCAAAACGTTCAACTTGCGAATGACTTTGTCCGGCATTTTTTCATATGTGAGACTCTTTTGCCGAATGCAGTGCTGCGCATCGCATGAGCAATCATTGCGCCAAGTAAGGATTACGACCAAAGGCCCCATTTTTGATGATTCGCCCGTAAGCAAAAGAGATTTTGCCAAATAAAGCGCCAGCTCAATCAGTGACTGGAAGAAGAAATAATTTGCACAAAGCGGGAGTTGACTAGTTCTTCTGACAGCATCAAGCTATTACATATTTTTCCTTCAAATTATTCAACATATTGAATCTTATAATGCCTTCAACCTGCATCCTTCCGACGACAATCCCTGGAGCAATTCCTTGCTTTTGAGCAAATTGGAGCACGCTTTTTTCTGAATAATCATTCCCGTTCTTAAATCTTTCAAAATCATCGTTCGGTATAAGAATGTCTCTGGCCCACATATCAGCTTTTTTCTCGTCATCTTCAGTCGTTCCGTTCGGCTGACCTATATGACCAAGAACAATATGCGCCAATTCATGGAATAAGCTGAACCAAAATTTGTCAGCATCCTTCCCTCTTGCCGTCATTCCGACAACAATCTTCTTACCATCCCAAAAAGTAGCACCGTGCAAGAAGGATCCTTTTAGATGCGGAAGAAACACCAGGGCTATCCCGCACTCGTTCAAAGCACTCCGTAACAGCGGACAAAATTCTTTCGGTTTAGGCAAAGTCATCTTTCGTATCTCAGGCATCTCTGAAATCAGCTTCTTTATATTGATTGGGGAAGTCTGAACATGACATGCTTCTATCTTTGCTTCTTGAGCCCATGCCATCAGGGCCAAATCGCTTTTTTCCGTAAAGATTGACCTCCACTTATCCTCCACATCCAGTCCAAATTTTTCTCAATCCGTGCCATATACAATGGAAAATCTTAAGTTCTGTTCGTTCGAGTGTATAAATCTTTATCTGCTCATAGGTTTGTTTTACCATTGAACTATGATAAGTCCATATCCTCTAAAAAGAAGTCTGCATTCAATTTTCTACCGTCAACCATCGAAAGTAAAACAACAGTTTCAACATGAAATTTTTAGTCTACCTTAAGACTAAATGCAAAGATACTCCAAATCATTGATATTACTAAGGTTTTTGCATCAATATTGACATTACACGCTAGTAGGATATTTTCACTTGATTAACGTGTGAATCACCTTGATGATTGTCAGTCCAAAGTCAACGAAAAAACTTTTTTGTTCCTCAGAATAGGAATTTCTTTCTTTGATTGCTTCATTTGTAGCGTGACGAAAACATTGCATTTTCTTTCTATAATTGGTCACAGTTTCGTCTGAAATATAGTCAAAGCAAACCGAGGAATAATTCATCGTGATAAATCTCCCATTCTTCTTAAGCATGTTTTCTATTAAATTAGCAATCTCAGAAAGTTTCTCATCAGTACTCATATTATTAAAAGACGCTTGCCTATTTGAAATCTCAATGAATTTTTGATCTATAGAATTATCAATATCTATATGGTTGACCTTTAACTCAAAGGTTAAGTCCGCAATGAATTTTCTTCTCGTTGAGTATCTAACAGTTCCGTTAACATCGCCTCCTTGGGCAATAATTCTGTTTCTTATTTCATCACGGGCAAAGACAATAGGATTAATAGGTGGTCTTGCCAACAGTCTAGGGAATTCCTTTATCTCATATCCCATTTTGTACAAATAATATGTTATGAGGTAAAACCAACATTTATTTTCGCCACTGTCAAAATTCACGTCAGGTTGGCATAATTCCCTGAACTTTGTTACTGCCTCTTCTGTATCAAACACTTCAAATGCATAATCATCAAATTCCGTATATCCACCAAAGTTATATACCATGTCAACGTTCACATTTTTGATGGAATCATAAAAACGGTAATGATACTCTGATTCTTGAATGTTTTGAAAATAAAACTCCTTTATATCCATTGAATAAATAATTCTCCCTAATCTGTCGCTTTTAATTCGTACCTACTTCCTAATTCACCCATGCTAAATCAAGGTTCGTTTCCTGTTCCAAGGTCAATCCATTCATGATTTTTACTCCTTCCCGCTCAGAAATGTCAGATACTGCTCGTACTTCCTAATCATCATGTTCTTGGCGTATTGCTCCATATATTCGTAATCAGGCTCACCAGAATCAGTGATGGGGAGCATAATTCGTAGTCGTTTTGCTCGCGAATTCGAAATTGAAAGTCCATGTCCAAAGAATCCATGTAATCCCGAAATGCATTTCGCAATAAACAACATAACAAATGCACTCATATCAATAAGCGGAATTAATGCTGTAACGTGACTATCAAGAGCCATGTTCTCGGGTTGATAATATGCGAGACCGGCGCCTCCATCGCCATCGTTATTTAGCGTAATACACCGCCCATCAATAACCTTTTTCGGACTATGGACAAATCCTTTTAATCCATTATTGTTTGCTTTCGCGGAAATCAAAGGAATATCACCGTCTTCAAGCATGGCCATGTTGTTCTCACGACCTCTTACAAATTCAAAAATATCCGAAATATAAATAGGCTTCCATTCCTTCTCATCTAGCTTCGGAATTTCAACGTATTCGCACAGTTCTGCAATGCGCGCTTCGACATAGGCACGATATTTAGCGAGCATCGCATCACGCTTCTGCTGTGAATACTCCGCCATATATGCGTAATCAGGCTCGCCGGAATCAGTGACGGGAAGCATCAACTTGGATTTCACCATGCGGATAGGTCTCCATTTACGAGCGTATTGAAATAACTTACCTTGCTCCTCAATGGCCTTGATTAAAAAATCCGCTTCATCGCGGCTCATCTCATGGTCTCTTAGATACAATAGATTTATATCGTGAGAACAGGTAAACGGGGTTGCCTGATAGTAAGCATGCCCTACTGAGCCATTATTCGTAACAGCAATCGCATGTCCTGGAAACAGCTTCTTGTCAAGAGGGTAATTGGGCAACACGCCCGTTTTCGTGCTATTCGCAATTTCATCCAATGTAAGAAATCGTGTCACTCCGTTGTTCGAATCCGTAGCCCCAAGAAACGGTATCGTTCCATTGCCGGAATCCTCTGGCTTTTTGTTATAAAAGCCCTTTTTAATATCAAAGATTTCCGCAAAATCGAACTCACGCCACTCCTTCTCATTAAGACTCTGCATCACCGTCACCCCCTTCAAACAGGTACTCACGGTTCTGCATGACCATTGAGAACTCGAACGTCAGATAATCGCCGATAGCCTTCTCAAAATCAGCATCAGTAGGAATCTCGTCATTGAAGTAGTAGAACGAGTGCAGCCACTCATCCTCGGGTTTCACCGTAGACTCAACGCAGAACTTCGACGGTGCTTCAGCGCGTCCATTCCAGACGTCCAACATGTGCTGCTTCTTATCCTTTGCAGAATCACCCTCGACAAGACCGACATGTGCGCGCACCTCGTACCCATCATCACGGAAGTCGATGAATTTGCACACCTTATCGGCATCGTGCGGCTCATGAGCCGTAAACACAGCAATAACCGGGTTCGTTCCCACGCCGTAGAACGTATCCGTGTTGCACGTGATGACACCTTCCAGCGTGTGATTCTTCATAATGTTCTTCTTGAACGCTTTCTCAGCTTTAGATTTGCCAGTCATGGCGGACTGCGGAACAATGACTGCTGCACGTGCTCCGACTGTCAGGGAATCCAGCAGGTGCTCAATGAACGAAAGCTCATACTGCTCGGGGTCTGCTTGCGTGCCCTGCGAGTATGGCGGATTCATGAGACCGACTGTCGCGCCTTTCAGTTGCACTTTCGCCGGATTTTTTGCGAGGAAATCGCAGCACTCAAGGTTACTGTTACCGTCACGGCGCAGAATCATATTTGCGCATGCCACGGCGAACATATTGCTCTGAAGCTCAAACCCGTGAAGTTGCTTCTTTTTGATATTCCTGCGCTGCTGGTCAGAATCGGCCATAGACAGCATGCGATGCATCGCAGAAATCAGGAATCCCGCCGTTCCACATGTCGGGTCAAATACAACATCATCAGGTCCCACATCGACCAAATCACACATGAGGTCAGTGATATGACGAGGCGTCAGGATGATGCCGAGCGTCTGACCGTCGCCACCTGAATAGCTCATGAATTCGCCGTAAAAACGACCGATGAAGTCCTCGCTCGTCTTCTGGTATTTGATGTTCTTGAACACCTTCTCGTACAAGAACTCCGTATAGTACTTGAGCGGTGTCTTTCCGAGCGTATCGTTCTTCTCGTTCAAACGGAAGCTTGTCTGGATGATGGAGAACTCTGACAGCAGCTTGTCCTTCTTCGCATCCGGGCCGACGTTCGAGCGCGTCAGACGGCCCTTGATGGCATTCATCATCTTGTCGCCATCGCGCATTCCCGGCGTCTGGTCACCAGTCAGGCTGTTGACACTGAAACCGCCATACTCAATTTCATCAAGCGCAAGCAGAATACCGGCGACGACAAGCGGCTTGTCTTGGTCCTTCAGCGTCCCATACGTGCGCAGGTACTCGTGTAGCTCGGCAGCGTCCTTTAGAATCTGCTCCGTAGTCTTCTCAACATCGGTCTCTTCCCCCAGAACATAACGCGTGTAATACTCGCGAATGTTATTAGGCGAGAATGACACGAACGATTCAAGGTTCGGTAGTTCCTTATATCCCTCGCGGTCATCAACGTATAGCGGTGTAATCTCATGATGTTTCTCGTTGCCAGACACACCAACGGCAAATACCTTCTTAAACGAACTGTTTTGAGCGATGTGCTTCGCATAGAAATATGCCCCGTTAACCGCATAATCCGTCACTGCCTTGACATCAACATCAATAATACCTTCCTTTGTCAACTTCTCCTGTTTATCAAGGTCGGCCTTGTCCTCGATGACAATCACATAATCATCTACGACAGACACGTACTCGGGATAGCCAGCCTTGCCAGTTCCGCGCTTCGATGCTGTTTTTAAAGTTTCGTCAAGTTCTTTTACATTGCTTCCCTGCGCATCATAAGAAATACCACACTCTTTGAGCTGAGATGCAACCCACAGGTCGGTCTTCACTTCTTTCTTTGCCATTAATATATCCTCCCAATATTTAACGTTAGTAAAATTGTCAACTGAAATACTTAATATAATTCAAATAATGAATTATATATTTTTTCATTTTTTTCGTCAAAGTCAAGAAAAAATTGACGTCTTAGCTTCAAGTTACTTTTAAACTCATATGCACTTCTGCATTTTCCAACAATTTATGTATATGCAATCTTACTACATATTTTAACACAAAAGGAAAACCACAAAACTTTTCTTCACCAAACAATCTGGTGTCAGATACTAAGAAAATCGGCATTGCACTTCACATTTTAAAAATAACGCAAATAAAAATCTCCCCATCACCTTCCGCCCGATGATAAGAAGATTTATTTTAAAATCATGCTTTGCTTTTTCCAGAAAATATTTTCTTACTTTGTTTTCATTAAGTATGATTTCTTCCGAACTCGAAAAAGAATCTCTACGATAAATCTCTATTTTGAAAAAGCTCCTTCTCCCACTCTTCTTGTTCCAGCAAGAAACCTTTCTTTTTCAGCGCTTCTTCGATCATATCCAATGTATTTTCACTATCTGCTTCTACCACATGATAGTGATAATCGGATGTGATATTTTTCAATGGAGTTGATTTTCCGCTTCTGATATCATCAATGAATTCTGCTGCTCTTCGTCTGGAATTGATATTTAGTGTGGCCTCAATATGTCCGTAGACTCTGTGATTCACCATCACATTACGAACTATTCCGCCGAGATCTACGATTGTGTAAAGCTCGTCCCTGATCTGTTCATCGGTGTGCTTCACTTTGAAGGTTCTTTCCACTGAACGTGATTCGTGAAAAATATATCCTCTGTTCGTAGAGATAATATCGTGTCCTGCGGCACGAATGAGCGCAATATCCTGCACGATTACCTGACGGCTTACTCCAAAATGCGCAGCCAGTGCCTTTCCCGGTACCGGCACTGAGCTTGTCTTTATCTGATTTATAATGTCAGTTCTTCTCTCTGGTCCTGTCATCATGCCGCTTCCTTTCTAAATTGAAATCTCTACTTGTAATTGTTATTTTACCGTCACATTTACTCTACAGCGTGAAGATTTTTCATAGAGATATCAAGGATTGGTGCAGAATGTGTCAAGGCACCGCTGGAAATATAATCAACACCAAGAGCTGTCAGGCGTCCGATATTTTCTTTTGTTACATTTCCGGAACATTCTACCTCGGCTCTTCCGTCAATGATCCTGATTGCTTCCTGCATCTCTTCTGTTGACATATTATCAAGCATGATGATGTCTGCACCGGCTTCTACTGCTTCTTTTACCATTTCAAGATTCTCAACTTCAACTTCGATTTTTCTTACAAATGGGGCATAGTCTTTTGCCATCTCAACAGCTTTCTTTACGCCTCCTGCTGCTCCGATATGGTTATCTTTCAGGAGCACTCCGTCGGAAAGATTATATCTATGGTTGTAACCACCACCAACACGAACTGCATATTTCTCAAAGATTCTCATGTTTGGCGTTGTCTTTCTTGTATCAAGAAGTTTTGTTTTGCTTCCTTCAAGAAGTCCTGCAACAGAATGCGTATACGTTGCGATTCCGCTCATTCTCTGAAGGTAGTTCAATGCTACGCGCTCACCGGAAAGAAGCACGCGAATATCTCCCGTTACTTTTCCCATCAGTTGCCCGTTTTTTACTTCATCTCCGTCTTTGCAGTACAGTTCTGTCTTTGTATCTGCATCTAACAGTTCGAATACTCTGCGGTATACTTCCAGTCCGGCAATCACTCCGTCCTGCTTACAGATCAGTTCTACTTCACCTTTCACGTAATCCTTCATAACGGAATTTGTTGTTACGTCTTCGCTTGAAATATCTTCTTTGAGCGCTTCAAGGATCAAATGATCTGCCTGAAGCGTCATTGTAATATCGTTCATCGTTTTTCTCCTGCTTTTATCTTTTTTATCATAACTATGTTTACATTTCACGCACTTTTACTTCATTCTCTGCTCCGGAAATCTTATTTGCTGCACGCTTTGCAAATACAAGACTCTCCAGAAGCGAGTTGCTTGCCAGACGGTTCGCACCATGCACGCCGTTGCAGCTTGTCTCTCCTACTGCATATAAATGTTCCATGGATGTTTTGCTGTCTGAATCAACCCAGACTCCTCCCATGAAATAATGCTGTGCCGGAACAACCGGAATACATTCTTTTGTCACATCATATCCTTCTTCCAGGCAATGCTGATAAATATTCGGGAAATGACCCATGATTGTTTCTTTTCCAAGCTTCTCCATGGACAACCAGACATGATCCGTGCCTTCCTTTTCCATCTCTTCTCTGATTGCCTTTGTCACAACATCTCGCGGAAGAAGTTCATTTACAAAACGTTCTTTCTTGCTGTTGAGAAGAACTGCACCTTCTCCTCGAACAGACTCGGAAATCAAGAAACGTCTGCCTGGTTTCTTTGAATACAACGTTGTCGGATGAATCTGTACATAGTCCAGATGTTCCAGACGAATTCCGTATTTTTCAGAAATTGCAAGTGCATCTCCTGTCAAATGCGGGAAGTTTGTCGAATGTTTATAACGTCCACCGATTCCACCGCTCGCCCAGATCGTATTCTCTGCATGGATCTCGAATTCATTTCCTTCTTTATCCTGCACAAGAATTCCTTTACATTCCTCATTTTCTACAATAATATCTGTCATCGTTGTATATTCAAGCAGCGTTACATTTGAAAGCTGTTTTACCTGTGCGAGCAGTTTACTTGTAATTTCTTTCCCGGTAATATCTGCATGGAACAAAATTCTTGGCCGAGAATGTGCCCCCTCGCGAGTAAATGCATAAATATCCTGAATCTCTGCATTTCCATCTTTACCTGCAGCTTTATTTTCATGATCATATGTATCTTGTTTCTGGAAATCCACTCCGTAATCGATCAGGTCTTGGATAATTTCTCTTGAACTGCGAATCATAATATCAACAGATTCTTTTCTGTTTTCATAATGTCCCGCTTTCATTGTATCTTCAAAGTAACTATCATAGTCATCCTTGTCGTGCAGCATACAGATTCCTCCCTGAGCCAGGAATGAATCACTGCTCTCTAAATCTGACTTTGTAATCATAATGATTTTCTGATCTCTTGGAAGGCTAAGTGCGCTGAAAAGTCCTCCGACACCTGTTCCGACAATGACTGTATCTGCTTCCATTTTCATAATAAATATCTCCATTCCGACAGCGTCTGTCGCTTTGATTCACATTTTCTGTGATTTTTGATTGTAGTCAATCCTATCTGACCTCTGTTTACTTAGCCAGCTCCAACATTCTCTCCAACGGCTTCTTGGATTCTTCACGAAGCTTATCATCTACGAACACTTCATTCTCACCCGTCTTTAATACATGAAGTACTTTTTCAAGCGTAACTTTCTTCATATCTTTGCAAATCGGAGTTGTCTTTGTAAAGTAGAATTTCTTTTCAGGGTTTCTCTTCTGAAGTTCATACAGAACTCCGCTTTCTGTGCAGATGATGAATTCTTTCGCATCTGATTTTCCTGCCTGATCAATAATTTCTGAAGTACTTCCGACAAAATCAGAGAGTTCCAAAACTTTTGCCGGACATTCCGGATGTGACAGAACCTCTGCTTCCGGATGTGCTTCTTTCGCTGCTTTGATTTCTTCAAGCTGCATATATTCGTGCACAATACAGAATCCTTCATTATATATAAAGTTCTTTTCCGGTACCAATTCTGCGATATAATGCGCAAGGTTACGATCCGGGATAAAGAAAATGTTCTTATTTGGGAGTGATTTTACGATTTTTACTGCATTGGATGAAGTTACACAGACATCAGAATGTCTTTTAAGTTCTGCTGTTGAATTGATGTAGCAGACAACAGCAAGGTCATCATACTCGGAACGAATTTTCTCGATCGTCTCTGCTGATGCCATATGTGCCATTGGACAATCTGCTGCCATATCCGGCATAAGCACTGTCTTCTCAGGATTAAGGATTTTCGCACTCTCACCCATAAATGAAACACCGCAAAATACGATTGTTTTCTCTTTCAGTCCAACCGCAACTTTGCTTAAGTAGAAAGAATCTCCTACATAATCTGCAATCTCCTGTACTTCCGGTCTCACATAATAATGTGCCAGAATTACGGCATCTTTTTCTTTCTTTAACTGTTCGATCTCTTCTCTGATCGTCATTGCACATACCTCTCCTATTCTCTCCTGACATAGATTTCCGCCATTGTGCAGCTCTATGTCAATCAAGCTGTTGTTATATTCTCGCCCATTATAACACTGTCGTTTACAGGTGACAAGACACTTATTTTGCAAAAAACTTTACCCCAAAGGGGCGAGAATGCCCGTTTGGGGTAAAAAAGAGTTTCTTCCAACGAAATTAAGCCGGTATACATAGTTTCGTATACATTAATAGATTGAATTTATCATCAAGAAACCGCTATATTTCATATTATTCTAGCACATCTGCCAGAACCAGCAACCACCATATCGTGTTTTTTCAAAAAGTTCATCAAAACTTTTAATTTCCATGATGCTGAAAAACAGAGCCTGAAATTTGCATCTACCCTCAGATGATGACATCAAAGCACTGCATAAGAAAACCGGGCTTTTTCAGAAGTCAGGCTTCAAATCTAAACTTCCAAAAAAGCCCGGAAATACGCCACTTTCTGGCACTTATTTATCTTTTCTTGACATCAATACTACTGTCTCCACATGGCTCGGTTGTTCCACGAAAAAAATACTCAACCCCTATTGTACAAGGGAACGCACCTTTTTCCTTAAAATCCAGTGGTTCGAGCCTGTGAGAACCATGAATCGTCCTATAATTTGTATAGGCAAACAGGATAAAGCTCTGTTCCTTAAACTTCATTTTTCATGTCATCCCTGCAAACTGGAATTTCTATTTGCGTTGCCATGTCATTACATAATCTTTTTCTCCGGTAGCCTCATCTAAGCCACTATGCTGAATCTCAAATCCTTCTCTCTTATAAAAAGATATTGCCCGTGTATTCTTCTGGTATACGTTCAAGTGCAACTTATTCCTTTTATCCTTTGCATAATTCAGCAGAATTTTACCTATACCCTGCGATTGCATTTCATCAGAAACAAAAATGCCCTCAACATATTCATCATTTAACCCTATAAAACCCTGTATTTCTGTATCATACTCATACACATAAACCTCTGCCAGCAACAACGCTCCCTTTACCGATTTGAAATTGCCTTTCCAGTATTCGGCGGGGATAAAATTATGCGCCTTTATATTTGTATCCAACCATATATCTGCAACTTTATTTATATCATCCCTTTGAAATTCTCTAATCATAACGGTGACTCTCCATAAACTTGAATTTAAATCCAGTGCGCTGACCGATACGGCGCTGTGGAATTGAAATGATGCCGGTGACAAACGAGCACGCAAGAACAGGGACGAGGAACAGGAAGATCTGATTCCAGTTGAATTCATGCAGGATGACGAGCCTGATGAAGTCGTCCTCCGCAATGTTCCTCGTTTCAAGAACTGTTGAATAAAGCAGAATGAAAGCCCCTCCCTTCTGTCTGATTCAATCATATCTCATTTCCGCCAATAAAAAAAACACCATGCAGACACGCAAGGCACCCCCGGCGATTCATGACTGAAAGTCAACGGTAAGGCGGCAATTACATACTCGCTTCCCCTGCAGTGGTCGTCCGGCTGACCATTCGCCCCGTCTTAACTAAAAAAATCTCACTTGGCAGGTCAAGCCTGCCGGCGTTCGAGCAGTCCTGGTGATCGGGGACTAACCGCTCGGCTTCACACCTTACATAACCGGGTTACACCTTATCCCATATGCTTTCTGAAGAATTCCACCTCGTCCTCATTGCATTGCCTTGCGGTTTCGTCCTTCTGATTCATCAGGAAGACGTGCGGCTGAGGGTTGTCCTTGTCGCCGTATGATCTGCAGACGTGCTCAACGCCGCGGGCTGTCAGGAAGCCGTCAAGCTTGATGGTCTGGTCTTGGATGAAGTCCTCATTGGCCGTTGAGAGGTAGCAGGGCAGGAAGTCTTCCGTGATGTAGTCCTCGGCTGAAATTCTCCTTCTGTCCTTCTCAACAATGTCCTTCGGGAAGTATGCATTCAACGTGCCGGCAATCATGCCGGGGTCCAAGAGGAAGAACGCACCGCTGTTCAGGGCAGCGGCTCTGAATTTCAAGTCAACGGGCTCGTAACCGAACATGCTGCGGTATTCGGGGTTGGTCAGAATTGCGATGTACTGCTCTGCCATCTGACCGCCGGCCGAATCGCCGGCGATGAAGACATTGTTCCTGTCGAGGCCGTACTCGTCAGCGTGGTCGCTGAACCAGTGCATGTAGCGGTCGACGTCGTCAAGTTCGCCCGGAAACACCACTTCCGGAGCGAGGCGGTAGTTCGGGTTGACGAAGGCAAAGCCGTGCGCAGCCAGGTTCAGTCCGTAGAACTGGTATGTCTCCTTCGTTCCGTAGCAGTAGCCGCCGCCATGAACGTTGATGATGACGGGAATCTTGCCTTCCACGTTCTCCGGCAGGTACAGGTCAAGCAGGTGCCACTTCGGGTCAGGGCCGTAGCTCAGGTCATCGATTCTCCTTACGCCGGGAACTTCGCGTGGCAGTCCGGCATCGCGCGCATCGTCGTTCTTCTTGCACATGCGCCTCATTTCAAGTACTTCTTCCATTGTATCAGTCATGTTAATTCCTCCTAAGGAGATTTCGCAGGGCATCTTCTACCCCGCCGTCCTTCATTGTATGCGATTTCATTTTTGAGGTCAACTGTAAAATGCAGAGCTTTGAATCAGCTGTTATCTCTGACATACACAAAAAGACCGGTCCGGCACGATTCCGGATACGGCCCCTTACAGCAGAATGTCAGCTTTCAGTCCATGCACTCAGAACTTCCCGTGCCTTTGCCTGAGTTTCCTTCCCTTCGCTATATTTCCTCCAAATTTCACCCCTTTGAACTACATTTGCTGATTCGCCATTCATCGACATAATTGCAAACGTCATTTTCGATATGACCTGTCGTCCTTCACCTTGTTCTCCGCGGCCTGAATCATCTTCCTTTCTTCCACTACAGCATAGCTTCCAAGCCTTTCCACCGAATCGTCGTACCTTCCGGCAATTTCTCCGATTGCTTCTTCAGATGATTCAAGGTCTCCGCAACCTCGCTCATGTCAACTCTCACTGGTAATCCCCCTCACAATTCTTAAAAGCGCAAATAACCATTTAAAATCGCAATCCTTTAGCAGCTCTTTTTTAATATATTTTATAAATATATATCATTTTTATCTCTTGGTAGCTTGTAATATGTGTTTTATTTGTTCTTTTTATGACTTAATAAGTTTCATCGGCAAAACGCTTCCTCCCTTGACGCCATATGCATACACGAATCTGCGCAGACGGCGCTGATAGGACGCCGCACAGCAGCCACACAACGGCAACCCGATGAAGACCGTCACCCCGATTCTCCTCGTCCTCGGAATCACCATCAGCACCACCGCGACCAGCAGCCAGAACACTCCGAAGTTGCCAAAGCCCGTGATGAAGCACATGAACCAGTCCAGCGCCGGATTATTCAGCCTCTGAATCGCATCGAGAATTCTCGGTTCCATTTTCTCACCCCACATTCAATACCACCGGTATACCATCTCCCTGCCCCCTCCGATTACCATTCCGTCCGCGCCCGTTTTCCCCATTTCCGGAAATGCAGGGCTCCGGTCCCTGAATGGTTCCCCTGACCTCCATTCAGTGCTACAATGACATCAGATAAATTCACCCGGGAAGTGACCGAAATGACAAGCGAAGCAGAAATATCGCTGCTGAAGAAGAAGAGGAGAAAGCTTGAAAAAAGAATCGACGAACAGGAAAGCTTCATCAGAAACTTCACCCAACTCCTTGAAGAAGGAGAAGACAACCTGGCCAGGGTTCAGCCGTACCTCGCCCTGGACGAATACGGCCGGAAAAACTACACCTTCACCGGCTGCGGTGACTTCGGCGGCCTCCACTTCCAGTGGCAGGACGTGTTCCAGAAGATGATTGACGACGACAGCATGCCGGACTACCAGGGGATGCACGACGAGGACTTCACCTTCAGACTGTACATAGACAGCGACACCCGCTTCAGCGTCAGAATGCCGTACTTCTACTCGCACGAGGAATTTCTCAGGGACTTCCGCTCATTCGAGCACGCCTTCGAGGAATACGACCTCAACTGCCACCTGCCGGAACTGCGCAGAAAAGAAGAAAAAGAGCGAAGAAATGCTCAGCATAAGGCCCTGCAGGAAGAACTGGAAGCAAGAAAGCGCGAAGAAAACAAGTCATTCAGGGAGCGCCTGGCAGAATTCATGGCAACTCCCATCAGCAGTGAAGCCACCGAAAGATTCGGCAACTTCCTGATTACGGCGGGACTTTCCCCCCTGATCTGGTTTGCGGCCGGCTATGAAGGCGGCTGCCTGACGCTTTTTACGGCGGTCTTCGTCTTCATCACCGCATTCATCTTCATGGCATTCGTATTCAATTGCTCAATTGAAACATTGCTGACCGTACTGTTCATCTTCTTCGTCACCCTGCTGATTATCGGCTGCCTGATCAAATTATTCTCCGTCTTCGTCGCCGATCCGCCGAAGAAACCTGAAAAGCCGGCCTCCCCCGCACCTCCGACGCCAGAAGAAGAATACAGAAGCCACACTGACACCCTAAGCGGCAATTCGTCTCATCCCGTAATCTCCGACGAAACCGTCCTTTCCTACTACGACTACTACATCGAGGGCATTGCCTCCCGCCTTCCCGGAAGAATCGCCGAGATCAAGGCCGCCCTTGCCGGCTACAGGAGCAAACGTGACGAACTTCAGGCAAGGCTAGACAAGGTAACTGAGCAGCTTAGGGAGCTGGGGGAGGATTGGGAAGATGATGAGTAAGGAAGAATGGCAAGCTCAGTGACCAGCCCCTATGATTTTGCTGAAAAAAGCTTTTAATTATGCAGAAAATGTGTTAACATGACATCAGCCTTACCGGTGGGACAAGGTGAGCGTACAAGTCTACGCTCGATGACCCGCTAAAGAGTCTCCGGTTTTCATGCCGGGGGCTTTTTTGTTATGCGGATTTGAATGAAGCGGGAGAAAATAGGTAAATTAAAAGCATCCCGAGGGGGGATGCTTTTTTGAGGGGACGATAGTATCAATATCTAAATGTTCTTTTAGCTTCCATTCATATTATGGCATTAATTTAGCGGTAAACTCATAAAGCTCAATCTATTTCTACTGTTCACTTTGCAATTTGGTCACAATAGCATTCACTATTTCCTCGACTTTAGGCAAGTCAATTACAAACCATTCCCTGGGTGTTATCACCTTTCCATTAGGAGCTTTGATACTTATATCAAGTTTATAATCTTCAAGCACATGATGAATCGTTGTTTCCAGTTTTCCAGGATCAAGATTGATTACCTGAAACTGCTCTACGACCTTAACAGGTGCATAAAGATATGTGGATTCATTCTCAGCATTTGCAATACGTTGCCGGACACTGTTTTTTGTAAAACCAATCTTATAAAGTGATTTTATATTTGCTATCTGAGGATCTTCGCTCAAGGATTTCAGAACATAAATATATCCGGTCCTGTAATCATCTCCCGTTAAATTCACCTCACCGGTTTCAATGTCACTAATGGCTTTTCCACGTCCATACAGAGAAGCACCCAGCCCATGATACCAAACATTATTCTCAGTTCCGTTCTCGTAGACAACATGTACCCGTCTGTCGTCATATTTTCTGTTTCTATCATATTTTTGAACATCTTCTCCAAAGGATTCAATGTATATCAACTGGTTCTTCAACAGATAATAATGATGAAGAACTATGTTATAGTTCTTGAAGGGAATGAACTTCCTCAAGCCGCTGGCAAGCTCCCTTTGAACCTGCTTGAACATCTTCTTGTATTCCGAAAAATCGTCCACTTGATTTCTCTTGACATTTGCGCCTGAACCATTCCTTTGATTGCGAGTTACCTTTGTTGTATTGAAAAAATTAATCTCCTCGGAATCAACATCGTCCAAATCTTCGAACAACACAGAGTCATCATTCAGAACATCATCCAGCGAATTGAAGCCCCCCCCGTTAACATCCTTCTTGATTTCGTCCTTCAACTTGTCATAAGCAGTGTATTCCTCTTCAACCAGCAATCCCAGAGAATCGTACTCCTTAAGCTCGTTGCCCTTCCTTTTCAGTCCTAGCAGCTTGTGATACATGCTACGCTCCTTGAGATCATTCCTGCTGTTCTGCGGCATACGATTGTTTTTTCTGACCCATTCCTCTATTTCCTGTAAAGACTTAACATCATAATTTACAGATACCCGTTTCTTACTTTCTTCAACAGGTTCTATTAAATCATCTAAATCCGGATCATTCAGAATGTCATCAATGCTTCGATATTCCTTAATTTCCATTTTGAGCCTTCTTCCGTGCTTTCAAGTCTCTAAGCTTCGCCAGTGCATAAGCATACCTGACTTCAATTTCATCATTTGAATCCTTGCCTGGCTTCCTGTGATTCGCCAATACCCACTCCTTAATCTTGGGATAAATAACGTAAAGTTCCTCCTCTGAGAATTCCGACTTGGTTGCATCTATCGACTGCTGAATCCGGCGAAATGCCTTGCTGTCAATATTGCTTGACATGATTTCATATGCACGCTGGAACGGGTTAATTGAATCTATTAAATTAATGTCAAGATCATCAACATTGATGAACTTATCTGCCAGTCTTATGAATTGCTTGCCGTTTCCAGATCCATCACTTGTCTCTTCTTTTTTCGCCTGTTTCAAGTTCATTTCGGCAACTACATATTGACGTACATCTTCAAGCTCTTCATCATCCAAGTCTGGATTCTGCTGTAAAATCACCTTAGGAATCAAATCCCTGTTGATTATTTCCGGTTTTACATTTGCAACAATGGCCTTCTGCACATCGCTATCCTGCAAAATGGCAGCCTTCAAATCAGGAAGATCGTTCTCAATAATATCTCTTGTACGCTGTGTCGATGGTTCACGCAATCCTTTTACAGAAATAGAAGGCCCCTCATTTTCGGTGCCGTCAACTATAGCAGAAGGTCCTTTTTTCCTTGTCCCGTTTCCACCGCTCTTCAATTTCAATTCAGGAGCCATTACCTGCTCCATCAGCAATGAAGCCGTGACTGCCTTGAGAATTGTATTAACGGCAACTGTAACGTCATCATCATCTACATCAGGCTTGGCAATCAAATTGGTAAACTGAGCATGAGTCTTGTTGTCACTGTCACGAGTCACCCTGCCGATAATCTGCACTATTTCCGTAAGCGAACCACGATATCCGATTGTCAATGCATATTCTGCCCACGGCCAGTCAAATCCTTCCTTTGCCATTCCAAGAGCAATTATGATATCAAGGTCATCAGCAGAATTCATATTGCGCAGATATTCCTGAACTTTCTCACGTCCTTCTTCAGTAACAAGATCGGCAACCTTCAACACCTTGCCGTCACCATTGCGCTTTATATAATCGATTCCCGTTTCCGGATCCTTCTCCATGAATTCACCGATGGCATCCTCGATATGCCCAACCTCCTCATACTTATCCTTGGTTGATTCCGAAGAATTAACATTTGGAATGTGTATGATTGTCTTCTTATCGGTATCAATTGCCTTATCCAAAGCATCCAGATATGTACCCTGATAAAATTTATAATCAATTCCAAACGACTTCAGGTACTTGTATCCATCAAGCTGCTCATAGTAGGAGTAGTTAACCTTATCGAATAAAAGTTCATCCTGCATGGTTAGGATTGGCTGTGAATCCCCACGGAAATAAGAACCGGTCATCGCCAGAATATGTGCTGTTGAATTGTGCATGATGTTCTTCAAGGCATTTCCCAAAACGGAATTGTCATTCGCAGAAACGTGATGGAATTCATCAATGGCAATCAACGTGTCATCAAATTTGGCATCATCCGCAACTTCCTCATATGCAAATCTTAACGTTGCATGCGTGCAGATAAGGATTCTGGCATCCGGATTATTTAGAAATTCCACAAAGCGGATGACATTGCTCTTTTCACCGCCTGACGTCAAATCGTAATGCGGATCGATTTTCCAGTCTTCATAAAAGCCGAAACTGGTCAGGTCAGTATCCCTGAAAGAACGGCCGATAGAACGTTCGGGAACAGCAACGATAACCTTCTTGATTCCCTGATTGGCAAGCTTGTCCAATGCAACGAACATCAGAGCCCGAGACTTTCCGGATGCCGGAGGAGCCTTGACAAGAAGATACTTCGAATTCCTCTTCTCATATACTCTTGCCTGCATGTCACGCA
>Ga0256406_1003542_pt1 | contig 19215 bp, 19 predicted proteins | sample RumenRJG_03DNA_FD_185986 | JGI IMG/M metagenome (GOLD analysis project Ga0256406, IMG submission 185986) | Bovine rumen microbial communities from Lethbridge, Alberta, Canada - RJG_03 | ecosystem: Host-associated > Mammals > Digestive system > Stomach > Rumen | place: Canada: Alberta | collected...
CTCCCTCTTCACCTCCCGGAAGGAGTTTGAAGGCAGAGCTGAACAGATTCCCGATGATTCCCGAGATTGTCGTTGCACCCTTCTCATTGGCCCACTGTGTAAGCGGTTCCGCGATGAGGGTGTCCCAGGCGATGTCGATCTTCCCGATGAAGTCCGCATCATTCCAGGCAGAGGTCCGTTTCATCTGCTCCACATCGTCGTTAAAGCCGTCGAAGAAGTTCGAGACAAAGTCTCCAAGCTTCGGCAGCTGTCCTGTTATGGAGTCCACAAAGGACCTCACAACCGGCTCCATTCCTTCTCCGAAGTTGTCCTTGACCCCTTCCAGAGCGGACTGCATCAGCGTGACAGAACCGGCCAGATTGTCGATCATCGTGTCAGACATCGACTTGGAAGCTCCGTCCGCTCCGTCAATGGCTTCAGCGAGCTTATCGAAGTCTTCCTCCGAAGCGTTGACGATAGCAAGCGCTCCGGCCATGGCCTGCTTGCCGAAGATCGTACTGGCAGCAGCAGTCTGCTCGTCTTCTGAAAGTCCCCCGAGGGAGTCTCGCATGTTCTCCATGACCTGCATGAGGGTTTTCTGCTTCCCCTCTCCATCCGTCAAGGAGATTCCATATTTTTCCATAGCCTCCGCTTCTGCATCCGTCGGAGAGACCAGATTCGTGATCATTCGTCTAAGGGAAGTTCCGGCCATAGAGGACTTGATCCCGGAGTTAGCCATGATTCCGAGCGCCTGAGAGACATCCTCGATCGAGTAGTTCATTGCTCCGGCCAGAGGAGCGACATACCGGAAGGACTCGCCCATCATGGCCACATTCGTGTTCGCATTGCTGGATGTTGCAGCCAGGACATCCGCGAAGTGTGTGGAGTCGCTCGCTTTCAGCCCGAAGGCCGTCAGAGCGTCCGTCACAATGTCCGAAGTCGTTCCCAGATTCTCGCCCGAAGCTGCTGCCAGGTTCATGATTCCGTCGATACCGTTGAGCATGTCCCCGGTCTTCCATCCGGCCATGGCCATGTACTTGAAAGCGTCAGCGGATTCCGTCGCCGTGAATTTGGTTGTCGCTCCCATGTATTTGGCCTTTTCCGTCAGCTGATCGAGCTGCTCCCCTGTCGCTCCTGAGATAGCGGACACCTCGCTCATTCCTGACTCAAAATCTGCGTAAGTATTCAGGGAGTCGCCGACTCCCATTGTGACCCCTGCTGCTCCCATGAGTGCAGCAGTCCCGGTCCTTGCCTTCCCGATGACTCCGTTGACCACCTCATCAGCGTTATTCCCGGCCTGAACCGCGATCGTGATCACTTTCCCATCCAGATCGTTGGCCTTAGACTCTACGCTTGTGAGCGTGTCCGTGGCAGCATCGGAAGCGTCAATGTAGACCGTTGCTTCCGTTCCATCCAGATCCGAGGCCGTGTCCCCGGCATCGTGGAAGATTTGCGTGGCCGAATCGTCGGCCTCTATGTATGTGGTCGCCTCCGTTCCATCGAGATCACTGGCAGCGTCGCTGACATCCTCGATCTGGGAAGATGCAGCGTCATCAGCATCCAGCTGGACATCTGAAGTCATTCCGTCCAAGGTGTTGGCAGCGTCGCTGACATCCTCGATCTGGGAAGATGCAGCGTCATCAGCATCCAGCTGGACATCTGAAGTCATTCCGTCCAAGGTGTTGGCAGCGTCGCTGACATTGTTGATCGTTCCGAGTGCCTCATCATCAGCCGAGATCCCTATATCTGCAGTATCTCCTCCGAGCTTTGAAAGCGCGTCCTCGACAGACGCAATCTTCGGAGATGCCTGATCCGTGGCCGTGAGATTGACATCATAATCGCCAAGCAAATGCTGAAGCGCCTTGCTGACTGAGTTTATATTCTTCTCCAGCTGGGAGACCTTGCGGTTGATCGAATTGATACCGGACCCGGTCTGGTCCTGGATTGATACCGGTATCTTGATTTCAACTGCCTCTGGCATGGTCCTGCCCCCTTTCATGTTGAGATTTATGCTCCAAGTTCTGCTATGCGCTCAAGCTCTGACCTGATCTCTGACGGCCCTCATCCGTCCATGAATGGCCCTCAGTTTCTTCCGTTCCCCTGCTGCCTTATGCGCTGACTCTTTCGATCATTCCCAGGGAGAGCATGACCATCACCGCGAAGCTGACATCGTCCCGGCCTTCTCCGAGATTCTCGAGATCTTCTTCTGTGACCGTCCCTCCGCTGCTCATTGCTTTCAGTACCATCTTCAGATAGATGACCGTGAAGGTTTCCCCTCCGGCGATATGTCTGAGACGGTTGAACCGCTCTGATCGGAATAGTGTTTCGGCATCATCAGGAACCGGAATCCGCAATACTGAACTGGAATCCTGCATAAACCGCCCCCATGAAGTCCTATCAATCGCTGGTTACGCCATTTTTTCAAGCTTGACCGGCACTCCCCCGGTCAGCTGGTCTCCGCTGTCCTCCTGGATCAGCCTGTCGAGATCTATCTCGAGCTGTCCTTCGGGCAGTTCCAGCGCCTGACGCGCACTTCTGCAGGCGAGGAAGATCATCTTCGCCCGAGATTCCATATTCCGGATGAAGCGCTCTGTCTCCTCCCGGCTTGCCGGTCTCCAGTATCCTCTCCCGGATCCGGAGCAGATGATGAAGCCCTGCTTCCGCTCTTCCGCGATCTCACTCTGCAGACTTCTCGCGCTCTTGTATCCGGTCATCGAGAGGAGATCCTCTGTCGTGACAGCGTTCTCCATCCCTATTCCGAGCTTGTCATAGACCGGAGCCTTCCTGCTTTCCTGCATTCCTTGTCACCTCCTTCCTTCCGTGTCCTCTTTCCTCTGTGTCCTCTGTGTCCTCCTTGATCCTTTTCAGACAGCCTTTGCTTCCCTGTCCTGGTCTTCCTCCGAGTCAATGACCATCAGTGTGACCGGATCAGCATGAAGGGCCGTGCTGAGCTTGTAGAGTGTCTCAGGAGCGCAGTTCGCGCCGTTGAGAACCTTAGAGATCGTCTGCTGTGAGACTCCGGAAGCCTGGGACAGGTTCCTCTGGTTCATCCTCTGTCTGACCATGCTCACATAGACGCTCTGCCGGTTAAGCCTCATACTCTTCATGTCGTTTCCTCCTTTCGTGTTGGCTTTCACACACCTTTATTTTACCGCTAAACCAGTTGAACGTCATTCATAATGCACAAAATGTTTAAATTTTTTCCTTATTTTTTGTGCAAATATCACGTTGTGTGATATTTTATCCCCGGAGAGACGGCACTGAGGCAGGCTCCCAGAGGCAGAAAAAGAGCAGGAAGATCATTTCCCCCTGCTCCTGCAGATAATTCCTAATGTCCTGATATTCCTAATGTCCTTTCAGCTCTGATCACATATCATCACAGAGCTTCTCCGCTATGATGTCCAGCCGTTCCTCGATGAGTTCCAGGCTGTCCGAGATCTTCCGGAGCGCCTTCAGCTTCTCCAGTTCGATCATCGCCTGAGTGATCGCGAGATTGTCCTGCTCTCCCTCGTCCTCGTCCCGGTCCCTCTCAACCTCAAGGGCCGTCTCGATCCGGAGAAGATTGTCCGCATCCTTCCGGCTGTCTTCCGTCCCTGGAAATGTGTACATGACTGCTTCCTCCTTCCGTCTGATCAGCTCTCAGCCTCACCGCCGGTGATGGTCTTCGCCTCGTCGAGGTCCTTCCTCCTCCGCTTCACTTCCTTCTGGAGCGTCCGATTGATCAGCTCGTTGACGCTGATTCTCTCCATCCATGCCAGCGTGGCCAGCTGCCCCTTCAGCTCGCTCGTTATGAGCAGCTGGATCCTCGCGTCCTTCTTCACTTCCTTCTTAGGCCTTCCCGGCCTCCGCTTCGGAGATCCGGACCCGGCAGCAGTCTGTCCGCTCTTCGCGCTCTCCTTCTGCTTCAGGAAGTCCAGGAGGTCGCTATAGGTGGCCTCGATTCCTCCGGCCTTCTTCACCTCTGCCAGCAGCTCGTCAACAGCAGGAAGGCTCTCCGTGGCTGCTCCGCTCCCATCTCCGGCCGGACTCTCCTGCTCAGAATTTTTATGTGTATTCGATGTATGTACTGTATTATGTGTAATATCTGTATGTTGTGTATCATATTCATGCTGTGTATGTGATGTATGTTCTGTATCATCTGTATGAAAATCCTCAGAAACCGCCGGAGTTACTTCAGTTTTCTCCTCTTCAGCGTGAGAAAAAAAGCTGTCAATTTTGCTCACATTCGCCTTATTCTTAGACATTCCCTTCTCCCTCCTCAAGGTATTCTTCGATGAATTTTTTATAGTCTTTTGTGAGTCCTTCCCTGGGATAATCCCGGAACAGGTTCCCCTGGTTCAGTTCCGTATTCTTGACGATGCCGGACAGCCGGATCACCGTCCGATAGAGCTTCGTACTGAGCTGGTCAGCGACCTGGTCGATCTTCTCCCGGATGTCCTTGTCGATCCCGGCCCTGCTGTTGAAGTGCGTGATCAGGAGGCCGTCGACCTTCAGATCTCTGTTTGAATAGCGCCGGACACTGCCGATCACCTTCGAAAGATGGCTCAGCCCCTGCAGGGAGTAGGCATCCGTTACCATCGGTATCACCATGCTGTCGGAAGCCGTCAGAGCGTTGAGCGTCAGGATCCCGAGCGATGGAGGAGTGTCGATAATGCAGAAGTCATAATCGCCCTGGACACCGCTGAGCTGGTCCTTCAGGATGTACTCCCTCCCGATCTGGGTGAATTCCATGTCGGCAGCAGCCAAGTCAAGGCTCCCTGGGATGAGATCATAGCCTTCCTTTGTGTGCAGGATGGCCTCCTGCACTGGGACCGCCTTCCGGAAGACATCATAGAGATTCTTCTCCGCTCCCTCCGTGATCCCGGATGTATAGGACAGATTCATCTGCGGATCCGCATCGATCGCGAGGACCCGGAAGCCTCGCATCACAAGCCCGGTCACCATGGCGATCGTCGTTGTGGTCTTCCCGACCCCTCCCTTCTGGTTGCAAAACGAGACTGTCTTCATCCTTCCTCCTCCTTCTGAAGCTGGTCTTCCTGCTTCTCATATTCGTGATACCATTCCCGACAGTCCCTCAGAGCGTCGTTGATGTCTCCCATTCCTCCATGGTCCAGATACTCCTGGAATGTCTCATTCAGCCGGTTCCATGACTCCTTGGATGTCTCCCCGGCCTCTGCTGCCTCCTTCTTCAGAGACTCGATCTCTTCCTGATTTCCTTCCAGGCAGGCCCGGCCGAGGTCCGTGAGGATGTCCGTCTCATAATCCACATCAGAGACATACTCCCCATAATCCTCCAGGAAGCTTATGACTCCATTGGTCCCATAAGCTCCGCTGATGTACTGCAGGAAGGTCTCCGGCCCGATGTATCCTCTGTGATACCAGTCATCCGCGAGATCTCGCTCGTCGCTCCCCCTGCTCGCCTTCCCTCCGGCGAGATCTGCCAGGAAGTCCTGCACAAGCCCCGAGAGGCTGTGTCCGGCCATGGCTGCCAGCGCGGACACCCTTCTGAAATCTTCCTTCTGCAGTGTTACTTTCAGCTCTATCTTCCCCATGTCATGCCCTCCGTTCGTCTGGATGTTACTGCTCTATCGTCCTGCTTCCCTCCGGATCCGGCTCTGTCTCGCCGGTCCGGAAGGTTCCTTCGCTCTGATCAGCCGAAGACTGCTGCTGCAATCCTCGCCTCGCTGTTATTGTTCGCCCTCTCGAGGTTGTGAAGGTAGATCATCGTCGTGTTGATGTTGGTATGCCTCAGGAGCTGCTGTGTCTCTTCCAGGGAACCGCCATTCAGAAGGTTAAGCGTGGCAGCAGTGTGTCTCATGGAGTGAGCCGTCAGCCTGTCCGAGTTGTAACCGGCCTCGATGAGATGGTCCTTGACGATTCCGCTGACCGCCCTGGTAGTCATCCGCTGGCCCATGTTCTGATGGGAGAGGGAGGCGAAGAGAGGATCTGTCGCCTTCGCTCTCTTCCGCTCTGCCAGATAATCCCTGATCGCTTCCTCGACCGGCTCCGGAATCTTCACATAGTCCGCTTTCTCGTCGTGGCCCTTGCCCTGCAGATAGAGGACCGTGCTTCCTCCGGCCGTTCCGAGATCCTGAATGTCGGCCCGGATGACCTCGATCGTCCTCAGGCCCCCGGTGATCATCGCTGCCAGGATGGCATAATCGCGCTTGCCCTTCATGGTCTCGCGGTCGATCTTCTCCATCATCCGATGGCTCTGGCTCTGCGTCAGATAATCCTTCTTGTGGCTCCTGTCGAGCTTCGCGCCCTTCACATTGACCGTGATGTCCTGATAGATGCCTTCCTGGGCGAGCCACTTGAAGAACTGCTTCACAGCGATGATGTAGAGCTGCACCGTGCTGGGCTTGTGGTTCTCCTTCAGCTGATCGCGGAAGCGGATCACATCGTCTCTCTCCGGATAGCGGATGTCGTTCTCCTGGAGGTAGACGAGGAACTGCCGGATCGCCTTCTTATAGGTCTCGACCGTCTTCGGCCGGACATCCAGATAGTTCAGAAACCGTGTATAAAGCTCCTCGTTTATGGCCTGTTTCTCGATGATATTGGTCGACTCGACCCTGATCATATCCTCCATATTTTCACCCTCCTGCCGGATGACTTTTGCGCTTCTTCCTTCCCTTTAATTATAGTTTAATTTGATTGAATTTACAAGAGTTTTTATGTGTATGTTATTCATATTATTTATTATGTGTATGTACTGTATTATGTGTATGTGATGTACATTGCTGATAATATTCAATAGATGTATAATAATTCTGTCTCATACACGACACTCTCCATTATTTCCCTCCTTTCGTTTTTCTCCTATATCCCCCTAAATATAGGCAGGAGAGGCCCCGGATCGTTAAGATCTGAGGCCTCTCCTGCTGCCCTCCGGATATCTTGCTCAAGATACAAATATGGCATATAATTATGTCACCTCCACCTTATGTGTCTTACACATATAAGCTCTGACAAAATGCAAAAATCTCAGGCATAAATATGAGAGCCGTCCACCCTCTTGCCTGAGATTTTTTGTGTGTATTGCATTATCCTGTGTAATATGAATATGATGTGTATATAATTCATTATGTGTATGTACTGTATGATGTATCACATACACATAAAAATTATTGCGAACCGTGGCCCCGGAGAGTATAATTTCCCATGGAAAGAATGACGGCATCAGCTCTATTTTCCTATTCTCCATACTGCTGATTCCTTCAACCGCCGTTATTCCGATCCTGACAAAAAGCGACCAGAGAAATGATCTCCCATTCCTCTGATCGCTTTTCCTTTATCGCTGTGTGTCTGTGAAGCTGGTCCCGATCCGACCCTTTCCGGATCAGCTTCCGGCTCCGGAGCTGCTGCCTCCGTACATATCCACCTGCACCTGGTTCGATACTGCCAGATGGTTCTGGTCCTTCGCCAGGAAGAGCAGTGTCAGCAGATAGGCCTCCGGCTTCTCAATCTTCTGAGTCTGGCTGTTGTACTGTGTGATGGCATACTCGAGATCCCAGTATTCCAGCTTGAGGAGGACTGCCTTGACCATTCCGGCCGGTCTGTCCTCTCCCCCGACTCTGATCGTCTTCTTCGAGGAGTTGAGCGTCCTGTGAAGGATATTGATCACAGTATCGGCATCCTCCGGAGCGACTCTCTGATCCGTGATCAGGATGTCATAGCCGTATTTCTCTTTGAGATAGTCCAGCGGATACTCTTCTGCTGCCTTATCCGAATACATGTTCTGTTGACATTTGGACTCGTTTTCTGTACCATTTGGCTTGGAAATGACACCTAATGGCTCTGAATCTGAGCCACTTTGCTTCACAGAGCTTGTATCACTGCTTTGGCCGGTTTGTGATGCAAGTTCTTTTTTTGTGAGAACACCCCTTCTGATCAGTTCTTCAACCATGGCTTCCGAACTGTACGGAATAGTGCTGTCGCCGATCTGCTTCATCTCGTCCACTGTCTCAGCCAACCACATAGCCGGATTGTCGACAATGGTGTAAGTATTCGACTGGTTACAACCTCGATGCTTCCTTTTGATGATACCTTTATCCTGGAGACTCTGAAGGGTAGAAATAATTTTTTGTTTCGACCATCCTGTCAGCTCACGCAGCTTTACGATACTTGGGAAGATTACATCTTCATCCTGTCCGTATTTCATGAAATACTTTAAGGCTATAAACATCAATTTTTCATTTCCGTTCAGCGTCTTGCATTTCATAAAATCCTTGTAAACGACAATGAATCCATAACGGTTAGGTTCAGAAAGCTCGAGGATTTTTGTCGGCTTATGCCTCATTCCTCTTTTCCTCCGCCTCGTCCTTTAAGAGCTGCGCTTTCAGTGCAGTGTTAACATAATCCGTTATCTTTACATTCTTCTTGATTGTCATAATTCGCATCCGTTTATAGATATCAAGGTTCATGATGAGATTAACGTGTTTCTTTTCTTCGGTTGCGGTTGTGCTTCTATTCCCTGCCATAGTTTCACCTCCCTTCGAAACGGATATTAAAAGGCACTATAATGAATTTTACGTTATTTCTGCATGATGTTCAACCCACATCCCACATTTTCCAACCGTTTGTATGATCCTGTCCAGTCTCGTCAGTCGGTCAGGCCGAAGGGCTGATAGATGGATTGATTCTATTTCTCTTGAATCTATTTCTATGTATCTATTTAGGGTCTAAAAATTAGACCTCCGGAAGTCTAAAAATTAGACCCCCGGAGGTCTAAAAATTGGACTTCCGGAAGTCTAAAAATTAGACTTCCTTCCTATTACCCATCATTTTAGAGCTTCATACTCTCATTTCATCGCATATTATCACATCGATATTTTGGCTATCAGGGATAGCGCATTCCTGATTGAGATCTGTGATCTGTTCCTTCTATCCCGGATAGACAGGATTGATTCTATTTCCCTTGAATCTATTTCTATGTATCTATTTCGGGTAAAGAATTTTTACTTCTTGAAGTAAAAAATTTTTACTTCAAGGATATTTCCTAATAAAAATGGCATTACTCCAACATGATAGAGTGATGCTCCTGAAGCTCTGGTTACTCTTGCATGCTCGAGTGAGTATCTGCTATTACTGGCAGCAGGAGGAATCACTATGGAGGAACTGAATAGAATCGAGGAGGAGCTGACCGGCCTTCTGCAGCATGACAAGCGCTCATGGGTGCAGATCTATCGTCTCATGGAGGAAGTCGACAGAGGGAATCTATGGAGCGGAGACTATCCCTCATATACCGCCTGGGTGAATGCGACCGCTTCAAAGAATCGAGTCCATGTCTCCATTCTCTGGAGCCGGAAGAAGGCAGGGAAGATGTACGCTGATTATGAGCGCCGGATGGAGGAGCAGGGAAAGAGAGCCGTCCCGATGGAAGATGTCAGCATCTCGCCGGACAACTTTGTCCTGATCGACAAGATCGCAGGATCTGACAGCGCCCTGGCTGATGATCTCATAGACAAGTCTGTCGATGGAGTTCTGACCAGGAAGGACCTGAAAGAGGCATGGAGGACCGTCAAGGAAGACAGGAAGAGGAGCGGAGAGAGGCCGACCAGGGTAAACGGAAGCGATAAAAAATTCCGGATCCGGCCGGAGGAAGCTTCCGATCAATCCGATCAGGGTGACGAGAGCGCCGATCGGCAGCAGTCCGGCCCGGATCCGTCTTCCAGCGCGACCGAAGCTCCGGCCCCGGCACCGATCGAGCTGACTGCTGCTCAGATCGTGATGGCCCTATCGAAGAGCAGCTCATGGGTTCCAGGGAAGGTTGAGGAGGAGAGAGACTTCATTCCTAGAAAATACCGCTGTCTGACCGAGCTGGCAGTGAAGACCGGCTCGTCTCATCACGCGCGGAGACTCGATGTCTGTGTCCTGGAGACCTTGTCCGTGATGGAGACCGGCAGAGTCCGTGTCCATGGCATCGAGATCAAAGTGAGCAGGCATGATCTTCTGAGCGATCACAAGATGCAGGAATATGTCTCCTTCCTCCTTCTGTGACCGCTTCTGGATCGCGGTCCCGGATGTCCTGGTTGCTGATGCTGAGAGCGTCGCTCTTCCGGAATGGGGAATCCTGGCAGTCCATTCTGATCTGACCGTTGAGGTCATCCGAGCAGCAGGAGAGGAGGAGACTTCCGGAGCCTTCAGAGACCAGACCATCGAGAAGGCTGCTGTCCTGATGATGTGAGGATCTGATGATTTGTAATTTTGAGATAATGAGAAACTGAGATCTGCAGATCAGCAGATCAGGGAGAAGGAGTCGAGGCGCTGGCCGTCCGGCTCCTTCTTTTCTTCTGCTCTGAAGATCTCCGGAACCGGCAGCAGGAGTCACTCTGACATGTCCGAGCAGATTCTTATATTACTCTATCATGTAAGAGTAAATCTTCTTTCCAAGGGAATCGCCCGGAAGGCCTCAGAAGTCTGTCAGAGAGCGCCGAAAAACGCATCTGTTAGACACTGTGAACTAACTTCCGCTAATGGTAATTACCGGAAGTAAAGCGTATTAAATCCGCATTAAATCGGCATTAAAGACGATTCAAACAGGAGGGAGATTCAAGGCCATTCTCGCCCTCTCTCAGGCAGCAGGAGGCCGTCTGATGGCATCGGTATATCGGAATCCGTTATATGGAGTAACGGAATCCGTTACCATCGCGCCGACGGAAGACGCGATCAGCCTTTCCCCTGGACACCGCTTCCGCTGGATCCTTCAGCGCCGTCTTCCTCTTCCTCCTCGTCCTCATCTTCGAATGCTTTCAGGAAGTCTGCTCCGGCCTCCTCATCCGCTTCGGACATCTTCCTCATCAGGGTAAGGACATCTTCCAGAGCTTCCAGAGTCTTGACCATTCCCCTCTGCATCGTCGACAGCTCCATCTCTGCCCGGAAGATCTTCGCGTCGATGTCGACTTCTTCCGTCTCCTCCATGAAGGAATGAGCGCTCCGCTTCTTCCCGGCCTGCTTCTCCCTTCTGCCGTCTGCCCCTGCTGCCGATCCGGCTCCCGGTCCCGGACCTTCTGCTGCACTTGTGGAAGACTCCTCTGATCCGTTCCGGCTCCCGGATGAGCGCCCCTGCTGGTTCTTCTGGTCCTTCTGATTTTTCTGGTCGCCTTCTTCGCGCTGATCAGCAGGATCATCCGCGACCGATGGAGAGACAGCGGACAGGAAGCCGTCCTCTGTGAGAGATCTCATCCTGTCATATTCCTGCCTGCCGGACTCGTCAGCGGTAGATCTCCATCCCTGCGTGATCACGTTGTCGGTATACTCGCCGGAAGGGCCATTGTAATATTCCGAGAGGAGCTTCATCAGCCGGTACTCCCGGACCGTCATTCTCAGGATCTCATCGAGCAGGAGCTTCTCAGGATCGGCCTCGTCCTTCCTCACTTCCTCGAGAAGCCTTCTCTCGTCCTCTGTGAGCGTCCCGATGTTCTTCGAGTAAATTCCATGGACGAGATGATTAGAGTTCCCCCTGGGAGCGCCTGAGTTCGGAAGGTGGAGCGTTCCACTGTCTGCATGACATCGCTTTCGCTTCTCCTGCAGTTTATCGTTCCACTTGTCGAGCGTCTTCCACTTCCGGATCTTCGATCCTGTCTCTCCGAGCGTCCTGGCAATCTCCGCGCACTTCATAGTGCCGTTGCTGGAGAGGAAGAGTCTCTCCGCTTTCCTTCGGTTCTTCCCTCTTCTGTCTTCTCTGCTCATTCCTTCCCTTTCCCTCCGGCATTGAATCGTGAGGAGAATTCCTCCGCTTGCTTCCTGCTGGCTTCCGGCTCCGCGTCTTTCGGTTGCACTCAATCAATTATAGCGGATATCTTACGTAATATATCCGGCAGCAGGAATCTTCCGAGGCAAGATCTCTCCGAACAAAAAAGAAGGGAGCGGAGCGCTCCCCTCTGAATCTATGTCTGACTTATATCTGCCGGTCACTCACACATCAGCTTCACATAGAGCCTCCGGAGTGCTTCCATGTTTCCAGACGGAAGACAGCTGACATCGATCCATGTCTTCCTGACAAGTCCGTTCATCGCGAGCATCACCATAAGGGAGATCAGATCCTCGTTCGATTTGTCCTGGAGTGCTTTCGAGATCTGGGACATGACATCGGACAGAAGTTCCGCTTCGATCTTCCCGGCGTGGAGCGTGACAACATGGTCCTCTCCTTCGCTCGCGTCGGCCTCGTCCAGGAAGGAGATCGTCGTGAGACTGTCCCCTTCATCGTTCCATGATTCGATATAGAGGAAGGACCCGGCAGCAGTCTTATAAGCTCCGAAGACTTCCTCAGACTTCTGCTTCAGTCTGCTGTCGTTTATCTCCTTCCGGTAGCTGAACAGGCCATAGTCCCCTGCGTCGAACTGGTCAGAGGTTTCAGTAAGCGCCCCGACCATTTTATCCGTCTTTGTCGAGATCGCCCTGATCAGCCGGTCCGAGTATCTTACAAAGTGCCTGGGAGCGATGAAGACATCCGCTATGTCGGCAGCGCTGAAGGTGATCTCCCTGATCGCCTGGGCATCAGCTCCGGCCTTCTTCAGCTCCTCATACTTCCCTGCTGCCTTGCAGACAGTAACAATGTCCTTCCTGCTCCACCTCTCGCTGTGTCTCAGATTCTCCGCTGCCTTCTCCACTATGCTTCTTTCGATCATTGCCTTCTTCCTCCTCGCCTGTGACATGATCACTTATGTGTCTGCCCCTAGTGTCTTCCGCATTGAGGAAGTCTCCGGATGAGATCTTCCGTGTCCTCATCCATTCCGTGGCCCGGAGCCGTCCATCTCCCGGCCTGCCTCGTTAAGCTCTGACCGTCAAGATCGTCTTGACTTCTTTATTGTATCTTACGTAAGATAAAAAATAAAGTATCGGATTCCGTTACTCCGGCATGGATCTTCAGCCGGACCACTCCGAGATCATTTTGTAATTTTCCGATCATGAGAAGGAGGCTCTGTCGAGATGGCAGGAAGAACTGATTATAAAAATTCGTGGATCGCGCTGAACCGTTCAAGGATCGGCCTCATCGTTCAGCCCGGCTTTAAGGAGAGAGTGCAGAAGGCAGCAGCTGCCGAGGGCATCTCCATGAATGAGTACATTGTCCGCGCCGTGAGCGACCGCCTTGAAATGGATGCCGGTATTAAGAAATGAGAAAATCGTCTTCAGCCCTTCGCTCCGTCTCGCGGATCCGGAAGAGGAGCGCCCGGATTTTCTCCAGGAGCGGAGCCGGTCCCGAAGATGCCCTCATACTTTCCGAGGATGGTTTCGATCATCCCGGCCCCTTCCTGCTGCAGCAGGAGCGCCAGGAAGAGCTGATCTGTCATGATCGCTTTCCCTTCGCTCTCCGGACAGGCATCCATCCAGACTTTCTCGATTTTCTTCAGCCTTGCGGTCTGCCTTCTGGTCAGTGTCAGATTGAGATGAGCGCTGAACTGCATTCCCTCAAGACTGTCTATGCTGATCACCTTTCCGTTCTTCTCTTCCATTTTCCCATCCTCCGGCCGTTCTGATCTTCCGGCTCTGCCTTCTCCTGCTGCCGGATCTGCGTCTGATCCGTGCCGTCTTCAGCTCATTCCGGCAGTCCCTCCGCTGTGACTGGTACAATATTATTTTCCGAGAAAATCCCCGGAAATAATCCAAGGGTGAGGGATTCGCCCTCATGTCTGCCAGAGGCGTATCTTGCAAAATCTGTGAACTATTTTCTGGAATTTTTCAAAAAAATATTCCCGGAAATTCTCTCAGCCCCCTGATTCCGGTACTATCCTGTCATTTTCCCCCTCTGAAGCCGGAATTTATGGCCTGATCATAATTTTTCTGAGGAAAAATAATAATAATTCCAGGAACGTATCAGGGAGGGTGAGCAAGATACGCCTTTGTCAGACATCCGTTGACAAAGGCATTTTTTTAGGGAGGACCCTAATACCCCGGAAAAAATACCACAAATTGTGGCCACCCCTTTTTTGAGGCATTTTCTGTCCGGCTCCATGCCCTTCTCCCTGGGAGAAAATCGCGAGGCCCTTCACAAGGCCTCTGATTGCCCCTCAGACCGTTTTTACGATTTGACCCTAGACTTATCTGTTGAGACCTCGCCGGAGCGGAGACAGCTGAGCAGGATTTCTCTCACACATTCTCTCAGCGTCATCTCCATCGGGAGAAGGTCTTCTTCGATTTCATCGAGCAGATCTCTCTTCGGATCATCCTCTTCAAGTTCCATCCGCTTCATGTCCAGGAGAATTCCGATGTCATCGGCCGGAATGACTTTCATCTCTTTCGCTCCTCTCTTCCGGATCTTCCGTCTTCCATCCGAAGAGGATCCCGGCGATCCGTCCTTCCGTGATCCGGAAATCATTCTGTATGCAGGTCCGTGTCGTGAAGAATTCCTTCGCCGTCTCGCTGGTCTTCTGCCTTCCGTGGAGGAATCTCCTCCGGAGGACTTCCATCCTCCGCTCTTCGGTCTCGTCCTCTCTGCTGAATGCTGCATAGAGTTCCAGCGCCCGGTCCGTCGCGCTGATCAGCGACTTCGTCAGCTCCTTCGACCTGATGACGAGAGATTTCTGATCGTGCTGGAAGAGAGGACCGGCATCGGCAGCTGCTGCCTCCTTCAGCATGGGATAGTGCGAGAGGATGCAGCCGGTCAGATCATAGCCGTCCGGCATCCCCTCCGGAGCGACCGAAGAAAATCCGACCGCGAGCCTGACAAGATTCCTCTGGCCTTCGAGGATCAGGAAGTCCGTTTCCTCTTTCCCCTTCCCGATGATCTTCCCGACCTCCCTCACTGTGAGCGCGTCCGTGGCCGTATAGCGGAGCGCGAGAGCGTTGTGGACATTCTTCCACTTGTCTGTCCCGATGGTCCGGCAGAGACCGCTGTCCGCGATCAGCAGGGATGTGAGCGCCCTCTTCCTCTCGCTGCTGTTTTCCGTTCGATAATTTTTCAGTGACCGGATGAGGACCTGTCTCAGCTCCTCGAAAGTCTCCGCGCTGATCCTTCCCGATTCGAGAGCGCCCGGATCCATACAGCAGAGGTCATCCTCCGAGAAGCCCTCGACCCTTCCAGCCTTCACATCATCCAGGAAGCGGATCCATCCTGTGTCCTGTCTCCTCATGCCCTTCAGGTACTGTCCCACTGGTTCCTGTCCTCCTGTTCTCCCGGTCTTCAGGCCATCCGAAAGCCGTCCGTGAGATCTTCAGCCGATGAGGAAGAGCGCCCCTGTGTCCTCCATGGCCGGACCGTCATTCTTTTCCGCTGGCTGCTCTGACTCGCTCTTCAGCTCCCTGATGACTGTGTGCTTCCTTATGGCCCTGTCATCCAGCAGCTCAGCGAGACGGAATCCAAATTCCCCTCGCCGTATCTGGGAGAATCCTCTTTCGATCCTTGAGCCGACGTAAGCTTCCGAGCAGTTCATGATCCTGGCTATCATCGTCAGCCGGTATCCGAGGAAATATCTGCACTTGATCATCTCTGCAGTCTTCTCGTCGAGAAGGCCGAGCGCCCCGGAGAGGCACTGATGAAGCTCCATCGTCCGCTCGTTCACTATGAAATATTTCTCAAGGTCTTCTCCGGAGGCGAGAAGTTCGTGGAGGCTCCTTGAATCGTCTCCGTCTCCGTTGTCATCCTCCGCATCAAGGGACTGCACTCTCATCCGGTGGAGCGTCCGGACCATTCTGTTGTACTGCCTCGAGTTGATCCCGAGCTTCTTCTTGACCTTCTCAGGTTCGACTTCCTTTCCTTCTGCCTTCAGCATGTCACAGACGAGCCGGTACTTCCCGAGCAGAGTCCTCATGTATGTCGGAATGTGGAACTGGCAATATGTCGCGTCAAGATAATCGTACATCGAGAATCGGATGAAGGGAGAGGCATAGACAGCGAAGCTCGCCTTCCCTCCGTTCCGTCCGGCCGATTCCGGCTTGTACTTCATGGCAGCAGTCAGCAGTCCCATAAAGCCCTGCTGAACGAGATCATCAAAGTCATTCCCGGAGGTATTGTTGGACTGTCTCGCGATCTTATAGACGAGCTTCTGATATCGGTTCCATAGTTCCTCCTGGTTCTCTGTCGAATTGATGCCCTGCTGAAGTTCCCTGATGATCTCGATGTCTTTTTTCATGAGCGCCTGCTGCCTCGTCAACAGGAGAAGAGGAGCCGTGATCTGACAGGCTCCTCCCTCCCTTTATTGATCTGTGTCTGCATGGATCTGTGAGAGCCGGAAGGAATGGTCCTCCCGGCCTTCCTTCTTTCCCTTCGGTTATCCTTATCCGGCATCTTCCGTCGGCATGTTCTCGAAGATGCTCTTGAGCTTCAGCGCGATCTCATCACCCACATCGTCGGCATATTCTCTGATGTGAGCCTTGAGGACTGCCTGAATGGATTCCGGATCTGATCCGCTGCCGTCGATCCTGATTGTCGGGTTCATGCTGACGCTGACCGATACGGTACTGCCGGAAGCTCCTCCTCCTGAGGTTGGCCCTCCTCCATTCATGGATGGAAGATCTCCGCTCCCTTCACCCGAGGATGGCCTTCCGTAAACATCCCAGACGGTCGAGCTGGAAGAAGATTTTCCTCCGACCGCTCCTCCGTCCGCGAAAGCTGCAGCAGGAGTCAGCGGATAGACTCCGAGATCTTCTCCGGCCTGCTTCCAGAGTTCGATTCCTCTGCTCCGTCTTCCCGGCACTGTTGGAATGACATATTCCAGGCCTTCCTCACCGCCGAGGAAGAATTCCGGTCCGTTGAGACCGATCGTGGATGGAAGATCTCCGCTGCCTTCCTCCGAGGCTGGCCGTCCGTAAACATCCCAGACAGTCGAGCTGGAAGAAGATTTTCCTCCGACCGCTCCTCCATCCGCGAAAGCTGCAGCAGGAGTCAGCGGATAGACTCCGAGATCTTCTCCGGCCTGCTTCCAGAGTTCGATTCCTCTGCTCCGTCTTCCCGGCACTGTTGGAATGACATATTCCAGGCCTTCCTCACCGCCGAGGAAGAATTCCGGTCCGTTGAGACCGATCTCACCGCCGGAAGCCCTCGCGGTTACGGAAGCCGTCACCGTTCCGGAGCCGGTCGCGTCTCCTCCCAGGGAGATGGACGCTGTCGGGTTTGTTATGGAGTAGCTGAGCGTGATCCTTACCGGAGCCGTGGTGTTGAATCCGGCGCCATAGATTCCCTTGATATCCGAGTCTGTCTCGCCATAGATCTCGTCAGCGTTATTGGTCTGCGTGAGCGCGACCGTGGTATTCGAGTCGGTATCAAAGCCGGTCTCATAAGCTGCGTCAACATCATTCTGGGACTCAGCGACGGCAGCAGATGTGTCAGTGTTTGCGTCCGTGATCGTTGCGTTCGCGGTTCCGTCCACATCGACCGTCGGAGTAGTGCCGTCATCCGTCTGGGTGACCGTGTCCGGCATTCCTGTGACGGTGACTTCTCCCTGAGGCGTGACATGGACTGTCGCTCCTGCAGTGATCTCGACTCCGCTGGTATCGACACCGGCATTCTGGAGGGCCGTCGTGACGGAATCGGCAGCGACCTGAGTGTCTCCGACCGTGATCGTCAGACCGTCGACTGTCAGGTCCTGCGTGGATCCTGTCTCGTCGAGCGTCGACTGAATGCTTGTACTGATATCCGTGAGGATCTGAGGGACATTCGAGTCATCGACTTCAAGGCCTTCCACCTTTGCCTTGACTCCGCTGATCCCAAGCTCCTCCTCTGAGGCTCCGTCTGCCAGCGCAAGCTGAAGGGCCTGCATCATGTCCTCTCCATAATCGCCGTTCTGGACTGCCTCAATGAGCGCCTGATCGCCCGATGTCGCGATCGTGTTGGCCAGGAGCTGAGATCCGGCCGTGTAATCACCCGATGCAGCAGCCACTTCCAGAGCGCTGTTATAAGTGTCTCTGAGCGTGTCAGGCACTTTTCCGTAATCTTCCAGGTATCCAATGAGGGAGTCCCTCATATCGGAGACCTGGCCGGAGAAGTACTGGTCATACATGGACGAGAGGCCTTTGTCTGCCTTGTCATTGACAAACATGCTCGCTGCTCCGACTGTATTCTGAGTACCTCTCAGATAATCCAGAGCGTCCTGGCCGAACTGAGCATTGCCCATCGTCTGCTGCGTCCAGCCTCCGACCTCGTCGCTGTAAGCGCCTGAGAGCGTGTCAGACTGGAACTGCATGATGCGAGCGCTCTCCGCATCCTTCTCATACTGGATTGCGCGCGCCCATTCGTTTCGGACATCATCATAGTTAAGGCCGAGTTCCTGAAGCCTGCTTGTGCCATTGACCTTGTCGATCTCTCCAGCCTCGTTATATGGAGTATTCCAGTTCTGCAGCTGCTCATAGAAGGCCTCAGACATCTGGTCGAGTTCCCCGGACCGTGCCTGTCTTCTCTTTTCGAGATCTTCAGACAGCTGCTCATAAGCCCCTGCAGACAGCTGCTCTCCGGAGAGATTGCCGTAATTGTCTTTGAGGACTTCCCACTGAGCTTCCTGCTGGAAGCCGGTCCATTTGCTCAGTATGCCGTTGATCTTGCCCTGCAGTTCCGCTATATGCTTCTGCTCATCAACATCCAGGACACCGTCTGAGAGGGCCTGATCGACCGCATCAGTCAACTGTTTGGATAGGCCGTCCATCTTAACCGAATCATCCATTGTCCAGCTCTTGATGGCCGTAGACAGCTTCTCTCCGGTCTCAGAATCACCGAGGACCGTCTGAACCATGATGTCAGCAGAATATGTCTGCTTTTCGAGCGCCCCGGTCACTCCCTTGACATACTCGTCTGTGTTCTTGATATAGCTTTCGATGTCATCCGTTCCGAGCGTAACACCGGCATTCGCCTTGAATTCAATGACAGCATTGCTTTCAAGGGCTGTCCTGGCATCCGTTTCGAGCTGTGAGACATTCTTCAGCTCTCCGAGGACCGGCTCGACGTTGACCGTCCAGGGAGTGTCAATGATGTGATCAGCAAGCTCCTGGGACTGCTCATTGGTCAGCGTCAGCTCTCCGAAGTGTTCGCTGAGACTGGTCTGTATCTTCTTCTCGTTATAGGCATCGATGGCCAGCGCGATCGCACCGATGGCAGCAGCTGCCCCGGCGATCGGCCCGATAGCCTGTCCGGCGATCGTTGTGAAGTCCCCGAGGATCGTTCCGGCCGTCCCGAAGTTCTGCAGGGATGTACTCAGCTTTGCAATTTTCCCGGCCATTCCGGCGATCGCTTCGCCTCCGATCCCGATTGCTCCCAGGCTGAGCCATGATGTCAGACCTCCCTCTTCACCTCCCGGAAGGAGTTTGAAG
>Ga0256406_1003543_pt1 | contig 19208 bp, 33 predicted proteins | sample RumenRJG_03DNA_FD_185986 | JGI IMG/M metagenome (GOLD analysis project Ga0256406, IMG submission 185986) | Bovine rumen microbial communities from Lethbridge, Alberta, Canada - RJG_03 | ecosystem: Host-associated > Mammals > Digestive system > Stomach > Rumen | place: Canada: Alberta | collected...
CACCTCAACGGTTCAGAGTGAGGGCGGACAAGCCGCCCGGGACGACAGACCACCTCAACGGTTCAGAGTGAGGGCGGACAAGCCGCCCGGGACGACAGACCACCTCAATTAAGCTTGTATAGAGCGCTCGTTATTAAACGAGCGTTTTATTATGGGCTTAATGTCCATATGACCGTCCTACCGAACGGTCGTTAAAGATATTCGGTAAAACAGAACGTGCTGTTCTGGATTCGCTCAGCATGTTTTGGGAGTACCTCTGCTATCAGAGGCGGCGCTGAGTGCATGAGAATTAAGCTCATGGTTCGGCTAGTGAAAACCCTCAGAGTTCATCCATCGTTAGATGTGAAACGGTTGGAGCGAGTGCCAACGACATAAGGGGCATAGGCGAGCAGCCGGGTTAGCTCTGGAGAGGAGCTGCCAAGTGCGTATAACCCTTAGTGGGTATGTACGTCGGAGAAGGTCGTCATGGAGGTTATTGTCATATCCGTAGTGGTATGGCAACTTGTGGGGATGTCCCGTAGTGGACGGAACCTGAACTGATATGGCGGGAGATCCACGGTGAGCGGCGGAGAGGATAACTGTAAATGCATCTTATTGTGCCTTGTGCGCAATAAGTCTACATAGGGCGCACAATCTGATTTTGTGGATTGTGCGCCTCATTGTGGACTGATTGAGTCCAACACAATAAGGGAGGATTAAAGAAATGGCAGAACAGAATCAGAATCAGAACAACATTAACCAGCAGATGTGGGCAGCTAAAAAAGCGGAGAAATCCGCCAAGCTGCCTGAAATCAAGGCAGCCCTTGACACGAAGGTCAAGGACTACAACGAAGCGATGCTTGATCATCGCTTCGACGATGCTAGCAAGCTGGACTCTGAAATCGCTGAAAAGGTTTCAGAGTACGGTGAGTTGACAAGGGATATCTGTCTCATGGAGTGTGCCGAGACAGACGACCCCATGCTCGAGGCAGTCAAGCGTCTCGAATATGAGACGCTTGCTGTCAAGGACACGAAAGAAGACGGTTCCGACTTTAAGGTCAGAACCATCGTCGACCGGGTTAAGCCGATTGATCCGGTGAAACTCGATGAATTTGTGTCCGGAGGTATCGGGCACAACAAGAACTGGGAGCTCATGATCGAGCAGTTCAATCTGCGCATGACTCTCAAAGTAGCCGAAGACATTGGAGTCGATCCCAAGGGTATCAACGACTCCTATTACATGTCCAAGTTAGCACGGGACATCGACCTGGGCAAGACGCCTTGCAGTAAGACGAATCTGCTCAAGACGTTACAGTTGATTGTCTCTGCGATGATCGGAGACGAGTACAAGGCTATTACCCATGATGTGAATTACATCTTGGCGGTTTATAGCAAGAAGGGACGCAAGGCTTTAACAGTCACTGCATCGAATCACAAACAGATGAGGCAGATCATCATGGAGATCTGCCACCGCATCGTAATGAATAGCAGGTATGATATCGATTACAAGAAAATCAAGTAATCGGTATCCGGGAATTTAAGAATAAACCTATATGAAGCGTCCGAGCTTGGCTTAGTGCAGGCTCGGGCGTTTTGTTATGGGCTTATTTGCTCAGGAAAAGGAAAAATTGAGAAAAGGGAGGAAATCAAAAATGTCAAAGGTTATCAGGCTTGGCCTTGTATCAGGCAGACATGAAATGCCTGTCGACGGTTATGTTCTGGAGTCCGTTCCAGACGTAACCGACATCGAGGGAATGGGGAATTACATTCCTCATCCGATTTTCAAGTGAGCGGATGCATCTGAGGAGGGAATTTTATGACGGAAACAAGGTTCAGGAATCAGGTTCTTTCTTTAGCGGCAAGGTCGGGAATCTCATCCGATCTCGTCCGCTTTGAGAATGAGGACGGGAAACTGGTGGCAAGGCTCGATGGAATCCTTATTATGGGGAATTCCATAAGCAGCAAGGTGACCGTTTGTTTTGGTAGCGGTCATAAGGCAATGGCGGTTATCTGACGGAGGAATTTCACATGAAATATGAAGCGATCAGCCGTGTGAATGGCGGCTGCTGGGAATCAGATCCATATGTCGGGGAAATCGAAGCTGATTCCTGTGAAGATGCGCTTGAACAGTATCTTGACATCATCGCAGATAAGCTACGAGCGGTTAATGCGGAGTACTCTGGGAAATGCGGAGACATAGTTGAATATCGATATGGTGATGTAGTTCTTGAAATTGCTATGAAGGAAATTGAGGAGGACGCATGAAACATAGGATAGCGATGAGAATCGCAGCCATGGGAATTCTAGTCATGGTTGTTCTCCCGTTCGCTTTATGGATGGGGAATCTGAGGAACAGCGGAAAGCCGAAGTCCGAGGTTTATCCGGTTTGCGGGCTTATCACGAAGATCGAGAGTGATACGGTGTGGTTCGAAACGCAAACGGGAAATACGTTTGCGTTTACCGGATCGGAGGATTATGAACCGGGGGATCTTGTCGCCGTGATTTTCAGCGACAATGGGACTTCGGATATTCATGATGACAGCATTGAAGCTGTCAGATATGCAGGGTATCTGAGTGATGGGGAAATCAACAATTGGGTGAAATAAGGGAGGAATTTAACATGATGTTTACCGAGAAGATGAAGACGGTACTCATGAGCACTGACGAGAAGTATAAGTACATCTGGCGTTCAGCCGCCGGGAATTTGTACTTAACCACGACCAACAATGAACGGGAAATATACGCAAATGCATATCCATTTGATGCATATAGCGAATTATTCCGGGGAATTAAATCAGGGCGTAGACCGTTACGGTTTAGACCCGATGTCCTTGATGATGTGGAAAAGGAATATCTGAAGAGTGCGCTTGCGCCTTTCAAGAATCGTATTACTGGAATTAAGAAAATGAGTATTACCAACGGGAATCGGATTGTTGTTCATGTCGTGGATGAAAGAACCGGGGAAATCGATGCGTTGGTATTCCCGTGGTTCTCAAGGCATTCCAATATGTATGCGGGAATGGAAGCGGACAGGGAATACACGCCGAATGAACTTGGAATCTAATTCTTCGTATGGGGGACGGGGAAAATGTCTGAACAGAAATGGATAGGAATTACACTTATCGTGTTATCGGTGATGATGATTATGCTCACCAAAGACGGAACGCCAGCGGCAGTGTTCGTTCCGCTGGGAATTTACTGTCTTGTGACGAGGAATTGCATCATTGGAGGGAAAAATGCAAAAAAGGAAAACCCATGATGAGTGGGAAATTCAGGGTGACTACGGTTATGGATGGGAAATGCTGACAACGGCGGACACAAGTGCAGAAGCAGTATCACTGCTGCGGGATTACGACGAAAATGAGGTTTTTCCTCATAGGATCGTGAAAAGGAGGGTAAGAAATGAGTGATAATATTCGGATTTCCCCGAAGTGGGGATTGAACCCGACAATTCCCGTTTGTTTCTGGTGTGGAAAAGAAAAGGACGAGATCGCCCTTATGGGCAAGATGGGAAAAGGAAGGCAAGATATCGAGGCGCCGAGGAGCATGGTTATTGATTATGAACCGTGCCCTGAGTGCAGGAAAAAGATGGGGAATGGCGTAACAGTAATGGAAGTGACCGAGAAACCGAACCCGGTGACGAGTATGCCAATTAGAGAGGGAATTTATCCCACTGGAAATTGGTGCGTAATTAGAAAAGAGGCGGCTGAGAGGCTGTTTAATACCGAATCAAATAAGGTTTTCGTAGATACGGGTATCTATGCGCAATTAATGAGGAGGGAGTAGATGTGCTTGAGGTTTGTTTTATTGTAGTCTCTACTGGTGTAAGGGTAACGAAGGTTTTCGATAGTTATCCTGAGTGCAGGAAATTCGTAAACAAGCTGAGACACTCCAAGAAATGCAGGCTTGTGTATTCACCCGATGTCAGCAGATAAATTCTTTAAAATTTCTGTTGACAAAGTCTAATATACACGATAATATTGAGACACAGAAAGTCAAATGTACACGAAGGAGGAAATATGATAAGGAAATGGATGGGAGTTGACATAGAGAGGAAAACCGCTCCGCAATTCAAGCGGTTTCTCTTCGAAAAGGGGATCAGGTATGAATCATCTGAGAACGGGAACCTCATCCATTTCGAGGTTTTCGTAAACAGCGAAGAGACCAGTATCTGCAACGATTTTATCGGAGGAATGTTTTAAATAATGGACAGGAGGAGGATCTTGATAGACCGTGTGGCGAGGGAAACTCACACGGACAAGGCGAAGGTGGACAGCATATTGACGGCAACGTTGATAGAGGCAATTAGCCTCATCGACAAAGGTGAAATGTTTAAAGTGAGGAGACTTGGGACATTTTTCAAAAAACGGAAACCTCCAACAAGGAGGAAAACTCCAGAAGGGGATATCGTAGATGTCCCGGGAAAAATGAAGATTGTGTTCCGCCCATCGAAATGGCTGACGGAATATGTCAACAGAGATGAGGATTGAGATTAAGGGCTCGATAGTGCATTCAGTCCTTCAAACTATCGAGAATTTGCAATAAGGCGGGTGGGAATTGCAAAAAGCGAGGTTCGAAGCTGCATAGCAGCGGGCACGGTACGATTCCGTGGACGAGGAAACAGGTTTTAGAAAGTCTTTTAACACCTCCCTTTCCTTTCAGACATTTTTCCTGTGTCCTCGTTAACGCTTAGACCTTTGGGAAAAGCCGGCATATAAAACATCCCAAAGGCGTTTGGCTGAACGAAATCAGCAAGTGTGGGAATGCAGACGCACGGATGGGTGATGGTAAATAAGCCAAGGTGCATCCTCGGAGGCAGGAGAAGCAGTCTGATAGAACCAGACTCGGGTTAAGCCTCCCCCATTAAATAAGGAAGGAATTCAAATCGGAGGTGCAAAAATGTCTGAGGTAATGGTTTTGAAGCCAAATGAAGTCTGGAAGTACGCGATGGAGCGCTTCAGCTGGATAAAGGACACTCCATTTGTAATAGGAAGTAACAAGGAATCGGGGATTGAAATTACCTTGTCGGTTGATGAGGAATATCCGGTTATCATCGTTACATCGGATGATGAGGAAGTCGATTACGAAGTAGTGAAAAGCAGTGCAGACTGCGAAGCGACCGTCAGTGAGATTTATGACACATGGCTTCCAACAGGAACTGCATCTAACACGCTCGTTAAAGACGAACTCGATGACGATGAGCCCGATTATGAATCGGAAATCATGGAAAAAGAGAGCATAGATCAAAGGGAAATGGAGTTGGATGAGTGTATCGACTGGATACTTTCTGAAATAGCTCCTGAATATCTTGAGGAACTCGGGTCGGTGACGGTCGACGAGGTGTTTTCCGACCTGAAAGATATGATTTGTGAATATTTATACAAAAAGTGCGGTATATCTGTATACCGACCAATGTATCTGGAAAATGAACATGGAATTGATGAATATTACGAATACCCATATCCAGAAATGGATATCTGAAACACACCCGGATGCTTGACACATCCGGGGAATATGTCAGCATTTCCGCACCTCCTCGTGGTGCTGATGGACGCCGTGAAATCGGTAACTAACGCGGAAAATCGTAACTTGGTGTGTTACAAATCAACTATTTTCTTATTGTATTGTTCTTTGAAAAGAAAGGAGAACACCAAATGTCAAAAGTCAGCGTAGTCGGGAATGCAGCGGTCATTACATCTTCCCTGAAGCTCGAGGATATCAAGCTTCTTGAGAAGTATCGTCCGAAGGCTCTGATGCTTATGGGCGGGGAAGACGGAAAAGAGCCCATCTTCAGGGTCGGAACTGGCGCAGGAACCATTAACGAGTATGGAGTCTCGTTTGATGGGGAAACGAGAGACGAAGGCAAGTTCGCGACGCTCACTATCGTCCTCAATACTGATAGGGACATCAGAGAGGCACTCGTTGATAATATTGGAACGCCAGTAATGATGCTCAACAAGGTCGAAAAGGCGGCAGCCGATGTCGTCGATGAGGTGAAGAACGAAAGAAAGGAATTCATGGATTCCATTAATGTAATCTGATCCGACTCAAGCGGCTAGGGAATACCACTCACACATGGAGCCGCTGCCATGTGTGGAAATTAAAACTGAATAGTTACATAAAATGTATAAATATGCATACAAATATGCGGAATTAAAAGGAGAAAAATATGATTAAGGTCGTTTGTGGTAACAATGTTAAGAGAAGCACCGTCATCGTCGATGCAGGGACAACACTGAGACAGGTTCTCGAGGATCAGGGAATTGATTATACAAAAGGGACGATGCACCTCGACGGAGCGACTCTTCAGCCGGGGGATATGGACAAGACGTTCAATGATTTCGGGATCACCGAAAAGTGCTTCCTTCTGAGCGTCGTAAAGGCAGACAATGCCTGAGTTTTGGAATTGATTTATAAACGAGCCGCCCTTACAGGCGGCTCTTAAACAGTATGATGATATTACATCACGTAGTGATGTGCCTTTAGGTGTAACCAGAGGTAACAATTTGAGCAGGAAATGAACCGGCCACGAGGAGCTAACATCCGCGCCGTCGATCCAGGTAATCATCGACAGGATTCAGGGAGGCAAATATTACAGTAGCCAAGTTCGAGACAAGATGCCCGACCCCAAAAGAAAACGGGCACTGTGACCAATGGCATGAAATCAAAGAAGGCGCAAATAATTAATCCATTTCGACAATTCCTGCGCATCCTATGCAACCAAGTCATTTTCAGGCGGCAAGCAACAGTAATTCGATCATACTGACAAAGAAAGGGAATAAGAATGTTTAGAAAAGTAATTTCGAGGTCTCCGCTCGTGGGGAGAGTGGCAGACGAGGTATTCGAGAATATAACAGCTTCTAGTTGGAACAACGATGTCTCGTTTGAAGCGACGCTCAGAGCCTTGCTCGCTTCTAGGATTCCTGAAGGGGAATCAATATATACGATGTGCGGTAGGACTGGCTACTCTTCATCTTCTATTAAGCAGGCGGATAAAGCCGTGGCGATTAGATCGCTCGGCGGAAGACTTGTCGAGTCAATGGGTGATGGGGGAATCTATATCCATTATTTCGATAACTTAAACAATGATGATAACGACGCATCATTCGCCCTTGTAAACGAGTATTTCACAACAAAGTATCCGGAGTTTAGTAAGCTGGAGAAAGTTACCGAGTTTTACAAATCTGTCATGGATGTTTTGTGTTTTGTTAATGTCCAGCACAAGAAAACAGTCATTTATGTGAACAGGCTGACTGTTCCAAGATACCACTATCTTCAGTGCGGGATTCTCGCTTATCTTCCTTGGTATTTTGACAAGGAAAAGGGCGTGACAAAGCAGGAAATGGAACTCATCGAGTCTTTAAGAAAGAACAGGGCTGACGATTACGAGAGGATCATCGAAGAAATCGCATCAAAGTACGATTTCAGATCGGAAGCCATAAAGAGAGGGCTTCGTGGGTTCGAAACGAGGCTTGATAAAAAGAAGGCCGAGGATCTTAGAAGCATTATCGAAGACACAGTTAATGAAATTAACAATTATAGTGAAGCGATCGGAAAACTTCTGGCAAAGAATAGCGAACGGGAATGCATGTTGCTCGGGCTTGAACAGAAGATAATAGACAACAGAGAAAATGGTGGGGAAATGATGGACTACTTCCTCGCTAATAAGAGGTTAAACCTCGTGTCTGTAAACGACGACACAATCAGATTTACAGTTAAAGATTATCTGACATATTGGGATCGTGATATGGCAGAGGAGATAATCAGCAACAGGAGAAGCTATGTCTATTATCCGGGAGGAGATGATATGAGCAATAACATCCCGGCTGATGACATGGAAATGCTGATGAAATCGATATTTGTCGATGAAAAGCTCAAGATCAAGTTCTGTTCGGCATACGATCTCCAGCTCTACGGGAGAGTCAGAGGAATTGGAGGTTTCCAGTATGACTACAATTGTAGCGATGCAATGGCAAATCCTCACATTGATTTCTACGAATGTCTTGGAAATTATACTCAGGTATTCGCAGAATTGTTAAAGGACAGGGATTACATCGGTGCGATCGAACAGTGTATCGCATCTTGCAAGTCTTTAAATTTCGGTGACTCAATCGTGATGTCGAGGTTTATGGAAACTCTTTATGGTTTACAGAACGGAAACGGTAAAAACGATAGATGCATCGAACTCCCGAACGGAACCGTCGTTGATCCAGAGGGAGCTATCGAATGGTTGAAGTCTGATAAGAATGGGGAGGAAGTTAAAAATGGCTAAGTTTATCAAGGTAACTGACGAGGAAATCGAGAAGCTTAGAAAAGATTTTGAGGATACGCTCAAGAACCTGAAGATGTCAGACGGGAAGATTAGTATCACAAAGACGTTCGGAACGATTGATAGAAAAGCAACTTTGTATTTCAGCGAGATTGCTTATCTCAAGATGAAAATGCTTGTGAGCGAATCTTCCAAGGAAATCGGTTGGCATGGAATTGCAAAAAGAGGTGACGATCCTGACAAGGATGAGTATTACATCACGGATATCATGGTATATCCGCAGGAAGTCACCGCTGCGACGGTGACAACAGACCAGGAAAAGTATTCGGAATGGCTTATGACTCAGGAGGACTTCGACAATATCAGAATGCAGGGACATTCGCATGTGAATATGTCGACAAGTCCTTCATCGGTTGATGATGTCCTGTACGAAGGGATTCTTGATCAGCTCGAGGATGATATGTTCTACATCTTCATGATCTGGAATAAGAGAGACGAGAGAACAATCAAGATATATGACATGGCAAAGAACGTCTTGTTCGAAACGGCGGATGTGAATGTGATGGTAATCCACGATCTTGGGATTATCGATTTCCTTGATGATGCAAAGAACAAGGTTACAGAAAAGCAGTATGCTACCAGTTATTCTACGAGCACGGCAACGACACCAACACCAGTAGGAAGTTCGGTCGGAGTGAAAGCTCCGGAGACGACATATTACAGTGGCAAAAAGAAGAAAAAGAAAAGTAGTAATAGGTATACGAGCTACGGATACGATGACGACGATAATGACGACGATCTCCAGAAGTATTATCAGAACTGGAAGAACTGCTACAACTATTGATCGGAGGATTTGAAGATGACGAGAGAAGAATTCGAGGAAATTGAAGATTTTAGAGGGTTGTTTGATTTTTGTGATAATTATGATTGCGATATATACAACGAAATATTTGACGAGGATGGTTATTGTAATTGCATCGACGAAGAGATCAATGACATGGTTCAACACTATTCTTGGGAAGACATCAGAGATTATCTCAATAGTCTTCCTAATACAGATTATGATTATTATCGCCGAACCGAATTTGATGGGTGGGAAGGAATCGACGAGGACAGCAGCGATTTCGATGACATAAAAAATGAGGTAAGGGATTGGGCGGAAGAAGAAGAGATATTTGACGAAGAAGACGAAGAAGAAGATGGGCAGGAAAATGACGAGCCATGTTCTGAGGTATCTGAGTGCGAGGAAGAAGAGCCTGAACCTGATGAACCGTTTACATTAAGTGAACTTGTGACTGTGTGTAAGTCAAGTGTCCAAAAGATCGAGGACAAGTACGAGAAGGAAAGCGAGCCAGCCAATGTGAGCGATACGGAGCATATGGAGACGCGTGATCCTATCGCGCTTCTTTGAGAGGAGTAATATGCTTAAGCCTGCGATAATGTATAAAGAACAGATTCAGAACGAAATGAAAAGTAAATTTTACACGGACAAGATGTTCTTTTATTCGGGATACAACGGTCAGTGTAATATTTCAATCTCGGACGAACCAAAGGTAGGGGAATATGACTATGCAAGTGTCGATGAAAACGGGAACCTCGTAGGATATATCGGGTTTTTTGTTGATCTGTATGAGAGAATGGCGTACAACTTCGGGTTGATAAGTTTTGACGAAGGAAATATAACGCTTGCCAGTGATCTCAACAGCGTGATGGATATGTTGATTAATGACTTCCATCTTCATCGCATTGAATGGAGAGCCATTGAAGGAAATCCTGCGTGCAGGGCGTATGACAGATTCTGCAAGAAATATGGCGGGAACAAATACGTGATGCACGATGTAGTAAGAGATGTAAGTGGAAAGTACCACAATTCATACATCTACGAGTTGATTCTTTAAGGGAGGTAAGTAAGGTAATGGATTTAAGCAAGAGCTATGACTTCTTCCAGCCGGATAAAGTCGCACAGAGAGTACATATTATCGGATGTGGTAGCGTAGGCTCCACAATCGCAGAAAATCTTGCAAGATGTGGTATTACAAAATTCACGCTGTGGGATTTCGATTCCGTTGAAGCTCACAACATTGTGAATCAGATGTTCACTCAGGAAGATGTTGGTAAGAAAAAAGTGGATGCATTGAAAGATATCATCTTGGCGGTAAATCCCGAAGCACAGATTGAACTTAAACCGGAGGGATGGGACGGGAAAATTCTGTCAGGATATATTTTCTTGTGCGTGGACAGCATCGAGCTCAGGAGGAGAATCGTTGAAACACATATGGATTCTCCGTATGTAAAAGCGGTATTTGATGTGAGAACGATGCTGACTGGAGCACAGATGTATGCAGCTTCGTGGAACAATTATAAGTCCAAACAGAATTTACTGAATTCGATGCAGTTCTCTCATGAAGAGGCGTCGGAGGAAACTCCTGTGTCGGCTTGCGGAGTTGTGCTTGGAATTGCAACTACTGTCCGTTTAATTAGTGCGCTGTGCGTAAATAATTTCATTAAGTTCGTAAAGGGCGAGAAAATCTGGAAATTCGCACAGATTGACGGATTTTCTGGGATCCTTGATTGTTTTGAAGAGTGAAAGTGAAAGAGGGGTGATCGATTTGGCAGTATTTTGGGGATTTGTATCGTCGTTTATCATCGGTGGAGTAGTCGGGGTCTTTACTACGGCGCTATGTGTTGCTGCAAAGTCAGAGCAGGAGGAAGAGGATAATGAGATTACCAGATGAACTTGAATTGACTATCGCGCCGAGAGGTTGTGGGAAATCGGTTCGGCTAATTAAGGAAAGCGCGAAGACGGGCTGTCTGATTATTACACAGTCGAATCATAGTAAAAATTTTATTAAGCAGAAAGCGCATGATATGGGGTATGAAATTCCCGAACCATATTCAGTAAATGAAATTGCTGGTCGGAGAATTTTACCTAAAGAAATAAATGTGCTTGTTGATGATGTTGAAGGTATTTTGAGCAAAGCACTTGATAACTACTTAGGATGTCATGTTGTCCATGCAACGATGTCAGAGCAGGAGGAAGAGCTTTGAAGAAGTTGGTTTGTGGGTGTTTCGGCACGATCTATTATGCAGAGATTTTAAAAAATGGAATGATGTCGAGTAAAAATAGAACAGACTGTACAGAAGATGCTATCCGTGCAGTAATGGATCACATTATGACTCTGCCGGGATATGATGAACAGCATTTTGCTGGATATGAGTTCGGTAAAAAGGATGGCAATGGAAAAGTTACAATTTGTGTATTCGATGAAAGCAATAAAGTTGTTAAGAAAAACAGATGGAATAATTTTAATAAGGAGGTATTTCCAACCAGAACAAAACAACTTGGAGATTATCTTTTTTCAGAACCTATTATTATCCATTTGAATAATGGTAGCGATATTATCGGGTATGCAAATGTTACAACGAATCAGTGGTTTGATTCTCGCACCGAAGAAACCGTTGATGAAAATGAAATTATAGCATGGCAGTATTATGAAACATATCCAGATGAGTAAACGTAAGAGCGAATTGGTTTTGAACCGCAATTAAAATAGCATGATGATATTACATCACGTAGTGATGTGCCACCAGTGTAACTGATGGTAACAATTTGAGCAAGAAGCAAAGGGAGCCACAGCTGCCGACAACTACCAGGTAGAAGAGGAAATTATTCCGGTCAGAATAATCCAAGATCGGGCCCAAGGAATTACAGAAACATGAGGGAAAGGGCAAGCGAAATAAACAAATTAATGCACCATCGAACTCACCCACAAATTAACGGATCAAAAAGACAGTCCGCTTAAGACGTCTGCGCCTCGGCTCATATCTATATGGAGATTATGCTATTCGTTTGAAAGGACAAGAATATGTATTATATCACAGTGATGCAGTCACCTAGATACCATCAGATGACGCTGGAGGAATTTCTCTTCAAAGATGACATTGTAACTCCAGCTTTCGTTGACAATACCATCACAGGTACAAAAACATATGAGGTATCGGAAATCAGCGATAATATAAAAAAGAAATTTGATGTCACGAAGCTCATTCTTAAGCTTGATGAATTTAATAGGAAGACTGAGAAACTCCACGAGGTGGACAGACATCAGTTATACAGTGAGTTTTATATTCCAAAGAAGTCAGGAGGGCTTCGAAAGATCGACGCTCCGAACAAGGAATTAATGGACGCACTCAGAGAGTTGAAAGGAATTTTCGAAAAAGATTTCCATGCGCTTTATCACACGGCAGCATTCGCTTACATCAAGCATAGATGTACTATCGATGCTTTGAAGAGACACACAGCGAATGATAGCAAGTGGTATGCAAAATACGACTTACATGATTTCTTTGGAAGCACAACAAAGGAATATGTAATGCATATGTTCTCGATGATTTTTCCGTTCAGTGAAGTGATCAAGATCGACGGCGGGAGACAGGAATTTGAGCGGGCAATTGATCTTGCATTTCTGGACGGAGGTTTGCCACAGGGAACTCCGATTTCTCCACTGATCACAAATGTGATGATGATTCCTGTTGATTTCAAAGTCAATAAGCAATTGAGAGATTTTGAAGGACAAAAGTTCTGTTATACAAGGTACGCAGATGATTTTCAGGTTTCTAGTAGATACAATTTCAATTTCAGAGATGTTGAGAAATTGATAACCGACACGCTTGCAGGATTTGGAGCGCCGTTCAACCTAAATAATAAGAAAACAAGATATGGTTCCAATGCTGGAAGGAATTTTAACCTTGGGTTGATGATAAATGCGAATAACAATATCACAATCGGGTACAAAAAGAAGGAAAGATTCAAAGCAATGCTCAGTAACTATATCATGGACAGGAAAAATGGAATCAAATGGGATAAGAATGACATTCAAGTAATGGATGGATATAGGAACTATTACAGGATGGTGGAGGGAACTTCGATTGATGGACTTGTAAATCATATTGGAGAAAAGTACGGCGTTGATGTGGTTGCAATGATTAAAAAAGACCTACAAAGTTAAATATACACGATGTAATCGGAAGGCGGTGAGTGGAACGCGGGAGATAATTTGAGGATGTCAATATCAGATATAAGTTGGGAGTAAGCTATTTTTTTCGAATGGCATAATGATATTACATCACTGTTGTGATGTGCCACCAGTGTAACTGATGGTAACAATTTGAGAAGGAAGCAAACGGGCCACCGGGACGCACCTCCTCCCAAGGCGAAGCTGACAGCAGAGATCACCAGCAGTGGATGAAAGAAGGAAAAACGCGGACAATCAACGGACAAGCACGGACAACAGGGAATCCACAAGCAAAAAAAATGCAGTTGCTGACCAGAAAATGAGAGAGGCAAACCCGGCACAGGCAAGCCCCAAGGAGGGGCACGACCTCGCAGTAAATTGCCCAAAAGAAAGCAGTAAGCCAACAAAGACTAACATTTCCATAAGCGATTTGCTATTCGAAACGGGAAACGAAAGGAACAAAATGTTTAAAAACAAGCAGAAATACAAATACTATTTTTTAACAAGACCATATTCGATCCAGCCATATCCATCGAGTCATGAGCCCATAGACATCGTATATTTTGATATGCCCAAAACGATAAAGGGGTACAACACAATGGTATATGGATATATAATATTTGATAATAAGCTGGACGGTTGGGATTGTTTGAAGTACGGTCTGTGGGATTCCAGCTGACTGAATAATAGAATAGGAGGCCAATATGAGATTTTGAGAACACTGTGGAGTATGTTATCGAGTTTTCCAATAGACTTATAGAGAGTGGGGTGACTTCAAAAGAGTACAGCTACTGGTTCGCTTCTATATTATATAGAAGGTTCATCCGTGATGGAGCGAAGCTTCTATATAATAATAAGAAGGAAACGTTCGGGACACTCATAGGTGGAGCAGTATTCACTTCTAATGGGATTTACGAACACGACGATGACTGGCTGTCATGGGTAGACTACCAAGAGGGAAAAGAAAAGGAAAAAATTGTTAAAAAGTATGTTGACATGCTGTGAAAAGCGTGTATAATGGACATTACAGGGTAGCAAATGAATCGTAGTGCAGATTAATTCTTCCAAGTTGGGGAATTGCTTCTAGTTGTAAACAGGAGTAACAAATTGTCGGCTACGTTTTGAAAATTGGTTCAAAAATAATAAAACAATAATAAGACGCTTCTCGTCAAATTATTGTTTTATAATTTTTTCACTCAATTTTCAAAACGACGACATGGTATTGTACAAAATCTTTATGTAGCGCGATTTTGTAAATAGACTACGGTTTAAAAATGTCAAATATACACGTCAAAAGGAGATAAGAGAAGAGTGGGGAGAAAATTAGCGAGTATTCAGTATGTGCATGATATAACTCCAATTGAAGGAGCCGATAAGATTGAACTGGCTCATGTCCTCGGTTGGCAATGTGTAGTCAAGAAGGGAGAATTTAAGGTCGGGGATCTTGGTGTCTACTTCGAGATTGACAGCTTCCTTCCGGTGAACAAGCATTTCGTATTTCTCGGAACTAACAGCTATAAGAAAACGGACATCATGGGCGAGGGATATAGGATCCGCACGATGAAGATGCGTGGCGAGCTGTCACAGGGATTGCTTCTTCCTTTGTCGGAATTCGACGAGAGCGAGATTCCGAATGATATGAGAGTTGTCAACACAGATGTGTCCAATTTGCTTGGAATAAAGAAATGGGAAGTCGAGGAAAGAGCGACCGCTTCCGGAACAATCATTGGGCAGCTTCCTGATGGGGTTCCGAAGACAGACGAGACGAGGGTTCAGGCAATGCCGGAACTCATTAAGGAACTCGGGAAAAGCGATTATTACATAACCACTAAAATGGATGGCAGCTCACACAGCATTGAAGTCGATTCAGAGGGGCACTTCCATTGTACCGGGCACAACTACGAGTACAAAGATGATGGGGCTTCTAGTTTTTACAATTACGTAAAAGAGCACGACTTCGAAAGTAAGATCAAGAGGATTAAAGATTATATTGGCGCGAAGTGTATCGTGTTCCAGGGTGAGTTCTGTGCTCCGGGGATTCAGTCCAACAGGCTCAAGCTTAGGAGACCAGAATGGTTTGTATTCACAGTAATCATTGATGGCGCGAGACAGAACCTCTACGCCACAACGCTATATACTTCTATTATTGGAGCGAAGATGGTTCCAGTCGAGGAAATCGGAAATGAGTTCGATAAGAAATATCCGACTGTTGAAGATGTATTGAAGCGAGCAGATGAATCTATGTACACAGTTGGGGAACAGAAATGTAAAGCTGAAGGAATTGTGGTTAGACCGGTTGTGCCCGTATATAATGAAGAAATTCATGATTGGTTGAGCATGAAGGCGGTTTCCAATAAGTATCTTCTAAAACTCAAGTGATAAAAGTCAAATATACACGGAGGAAATGAAATGTTGAGTTTAAAGGAAAGCTTTAGATACCAGAAGTTCCTTAATGGACTGATGGAGTGTGCGTGTAGAAGCATCAGGGACAGGGAACACAGTTTAACTACAACTGAAACGCACAAGAAAAGCGCTATGAATCCTGATGCGAAAGATGAGGTCATCGAGGTAGCAAGCGAGGCCGAATTTATTTGCAACGATGATGTAATTGATTTCATCTTGTGGCTGATTGGAGAGAAAGAAAGGCTCTCCAAGGCAATTAGCGAATCGAAAGCTAAGAGCGAATTTGACATCGACGCATCTGTAGAAACAAACAAGTTCAGGCATTGCGCTGAGCAGGCGATCAATGAGATGCTTCTCTACAAACCAACTGTGAAGAAGTCGAAAGGAGTCGACTATAAGTTTAATGCGGAGGGAAATCAAGCTCCGTACTACTATGAAGTGGAGGTTTCAACAAAGGAGGCATACGACAAGGACAAAGCGAAGAGAGTTCTTAGGAATCTGTCAAAGGAATCAAACGAATTGTCGATCGAGATTGATTCCGGAATGATTAATACGATGGTCGATTACGAACCAGTGTTTGATGTAAGCGAACCGTACGATGATGTTGTTGCCGAGTTCGCAAGTAACAAAGGGAAATACACAGGGAACTAATAATTGAGCTTCGAATCTGGCATCCTGTCAGGTGGAGGTATTTGGCAGTTCGTTTCTGTTTGAGATAGTGCAATTGATTTTTTTGATTTTAATATTGTTATTCAGATCTGTTTTACGTTCTGATTAATGATATATGTATTTATTTTTAACGACAAGAAAAAGAGACTCGTACTGCGGAAGTCGATTCAGCAATCGCAACGCATCCGTTCTCAATTTCTCAAACCGTGATTTCATTATCTTTGCTCCACGTAATACGCAAAAATAGTTCACCATTCATTAGATCGCAGCGTGTGGGGCTTCTGATATTGACGGCCACCGAATGGTCGTCGCTATAATTCAGTAGATCACCGATTTGACCTACCGAACGCACCCAAGTTTGGGCACATCTACTAAGCTCGTGCATAGACGCGAGCACCTCGCACATCAAAAAAAATAGTGACAACTACTAATATTTCCATCTGGCAGGGTGCCAGAAAATTAACTGAATAAGGGGGGTGATGTAATGAGCGTTGTAGACCTAGCAGGGTATACAGAACGGAGGAAACTCGATGTCAACAAGCTCAAGAGCAACACAATAAAGCTCAATTCGAATCTCATTGCTCCAGCAAGAGAGGAACATCACGATGAGTTAGCTCCCGAACATGCAGCGGAACCGATTAAAAGCATGGATGATATCTTTAAAATATCGCAGTATTTAATACAGAGCGGAAGATATCGAGACAACATGCTTTTTATTGTTGGAATCAACTTCGGGCTTCGTGTAAGCGATCTGAGGATGTTGAGGTTTTCCAATCTGATAAACGACAACTTGACATTTAAAGAAAGCTTCCCGGTTTTTGAAAAGAAAACAAGGAATACAAGGAAACGAAAGAAAAACAGATATATCACAATCAATCATGCAGTTATCGAATCAGTCACTCTTTATCTAGAGAATACTCCTGGCGTTTGTTTAAGCGATTATATGTTTAGAAGCGAGTCTAACAGAGGAGGAAGTGTAAATGAACCTCTAACGTCTCAATCAATAGACAGGATTTTAAAAGGAATAGCCAAAGATCTTGACCTGAATATCAGAATGTCGACTCACTCATTAAGGAAAACATTTTGTTATCACCAGATGGTCATGAGTCACAACGATGGCAGGAAATTGCTTTTACTTCAAAAAATGCTTAATCATTCTTCGCCAGCTCAGACACTTGATTACATTGGAATCACGGAGGAAGAGATCGACAAAGCATATAAAGAGCTTAATCTTGGAAGCCATGATCACAATTATCTCGTTGATAGTGATATCTACGAGAAGGGAACAGCGTAAAGGGGTGGTTACTATTGCTTTACAAAGGATTTAATATAGGCGTTTTCTATAGTGATAAATCGTGGGCTGAAAAGTGGTTTAAGGATTTCACCAGTACGATAGACAATACTTGTATATCAAGATGTGCAAGAAGTAGTATACATCCCTTCTATATAGAATTAAAAGACGGTACAAGGATAACGGCATATCGAGCAAACGAGAAGATGAGAGGAATTTGCATTGATAGGGCGTTCGTTGAACCTACTGTCGGCAGTGAAATAATTGATATCGTGATAAGACCGCTTTTGCGGCATACGGGTTTTGTAGAAATCGAGGATTAACGGATGAAGTATCTTATTGGGATTAACGATGACAATGATCTAATGTTCGCTGAGCCAGAACTGAAAAGCAATTCGGAATTTACATGTAGCTTCGATGTAGTGAGGCCGTTCGTTGTGGACGACGAGGAACTTGATGAGCTTGCGCAGACTATGTTCGATGAACTTGATGCTGAAACAAAACTTGGCATCTACACTAGGCTGAATTGTTCTCCAAATAATGTCGGAATTGAAATGGATCGGGTTGAGAAAATCGAGATGGTTTACGATACAAGCCTGTATCCAAATACGATCTACGCCTCTGACGGCAACGAATGGATGTTTGATGCTGTTGGCTGTGGACAATGTGATGTTAGAAAAGACGGAATTAAGCACCTCGTAGTAAGTGACGAGTGTTTCAATACACTGATGTATTTGTGGGATAACTATCATCTAAAAGAACTTCCAAGAGCAGAAGAAAATAAGTTCTACAGCATGATTGGTGAGCTGGAATTGCTTAAGTATAGTGAGGAAACTGAAATCAGGAATATGATTGATAAGTACATTATCGGAAAGGGATGGCAGCTGTGAAGTTTGAAGGTGTTAAATTCAGAACATTTCCACATTCTAATTCCAAAAAGAGACAAATTGATAAGGATAAAGAGGACAGGGAAGAAGCACTTGAATACACGACCGACTATCCTCAGCTACGTAACGGTGGAATACACGGTGGTTCATGTCCAGACATATATGACGACGTAATAGTCTACCACAAGTACGAATCGAAGCCGAAGAAAAATGATCATCATAGAGATAGAAAGACAATAAGAAAAATCAGGGAAGAAAGTGAAGAGGTAACTGACGATGAATAATATTGATTGGATGATTTGATCAGCAGACAGGCGGCGATTGATGCGGTTAAGAAAAACACATTTCGTCTTACGTTTGCGGAAGAACAGAATTGCGAGGGCCATGTGGCGTGGAGCGCCGAAGCTGTTTACAGTGATGCGATGGAAGGGGCGTTGCTAGATTTGCCATCCGCACAGCCGGAACGCATTAGAGGGCGGTGGATTGAAAAGCCTCACGTGCATGGAGTTGCATATTGCTCGTTGTGTGATTACGAATTACATACAAACGATACAAATTTCTGCCCGAACTGCGGAGCAAAGATGGAGGTGGGGGAGAATGCTGATTGAAAAGACAGAAACATTTGTGGAAAACGATATTTGGGTTGATGGCATAAAGATAGGTACTGTGGAATTATGTCCTGAAAGAAATGAAAT
>Ga0256406_1003544_pt1 | contig 19204 bp, 11 predicted proteins | sample RumenRJG_03DNA_FD_185986 | JGI IMG/M metagenome (GOLD analysis project Ga0256406, IMG submission 185986) | Bovine rumen microbial communities from Lethbridge, Alberta, Canada - RJG_03 | ecosystem: Host-associated > Mammals > Digestive system > Stomach > Rumen | place: Canada: Alberta | collected...
CAGTAAAACACATACTATTAACAGCACACAAGTTGATGAAAATGGTAATACCATTAGTATTGATGTTAATGCTAACCCAACGGTAAGTGAGCAGATTGAGAAAATACAGCAGGTTCATGCTGAACTCGCAGCAATCAGACTTTTTGACCCTGCGTGTGGTTCAGGTAATTTTCTTACTGAGAGTTATCAATCCTTGCGCCATCTTGAGAACCTATTGCTTAAGAGGTTAGCTCAACTTGGGTGCCAGATTACGCAGGATGACATTCTTGTTAGCGCTGATTCATTTGGTGGTATTGAGATTGAAGAAACTGGTGTTAATGTTGCTCGCATTTCAATGCATATTGCTAGGCTGATTGCTCTGAAGGATTTAGCTAATACTAAACCCGGTGATGCACCAATAAGAGTTGATTATTATGCTGATTGGGCTAAGTCTGATGGTTTCATTAGTAATCGCATTGTTAAGGATAACTCGCTCAGAATGGATTGGAATCATATAATGCCAGCACATGCCAACAAGTATATTTGGATTAAGAAACGACAGTATAATAATACTATTTCTTTTGAATCTTACACTGATGATTATGATGGCAATCATAATAGTTTGCCACAAGTTGGCAGTCTGCTAGCAGATGAATCATATGGTAATGTGATGGTTGATTATATTGCTGTTAAACCAATTAAGGATGTAATGGTTATTGGTAATCCACCATTCGTATCAGAAGTGAATCGCTCTGATGAACAGACTAGTGAGTTAGCTGATGTAATGGGTGATGATTATTATGGTCATACTGATTATTGTGCTGCATGGTTATATAAATCAGCTGATTATATTAAACCTGCTTCAGATGCATCCTTTACTCTTATTACTACGGCTGGTTTGGTGATGGGTCAATCTGCTATGAAGGTAATTCAACCGTTGATTGATAAGCATAATGTTCACATGCAGTTTGCTAGAACCAAATTCAGTTGGAATGATTCATCTAACGATTTTGATACTTCTAAAGCTCTAGTTGATGTTGTTGTTACATCATGGGTGAATGGTGTGAATAATGGTAAGGTTAAGAATTGTAGAATATATGATGCATTAAATGAATCATATACTAGTGTAAATGTTATTGATTCATACATTAAAAGTAGTAATAATAGTTTACGAGTCATTAAATTAACTAATCCAATAAGTAATAATATTATAAAAGCACTGCAAGGATTTCATGCTACTGATAATGGTACTCTAACTATTAAGGATGATGAACTCAATGAAGCATTAAATGATGCTGTTATTAAGAATCATCCTGAGTTTCTAGTTAGGTGCATTAATGGTCATTGGTTATTAAATGGTTCAAGCTCTCAGTATTTCTTATGGTTGAAAGATTCAACTAGAGAAGAACGTGATAATAGTCCCTTCATAAGTCAACATGTTGAAGCATGTAGAAAGTATAGGTATAGTCAGACAGGAAAATCTAGTGATGCTGCTAAACTGAAGGATACGCCTTGGCTACCAAGAAAATTTGATAATCCTACTGGATTATTTCTATCCATACCAGAAACTTTCAGCATTAAATACCATCATGTAATGGGTGATTATTTTGATTCTAATAAAGCTATATGCAAAAATGGCACTTATTCAATTAATAGCAGTGATATGACGCAATACTCACTAATACAATCAACCATGTACATTGAATGGTTGAATTTAGTTGGTGGTAAAATGCGTAGTGCTGGTTATAGGTTAAGTCCTACTCTTAGTTGGAATACTTTCCCAGTCCCAAATGATTTGTCATCATCTATGATTGCAAAATTGCGTGCATCTGGTAAGCGCATCATGATTGCTCTGACTGATGACCCCGCTGGTTCACTGCAATTAGTTGTTGATAAATTGCACGCAGGTGTTAATGATGTGTATGCAAACATGAGCATTAGTGAGCACATTAGTGAGAATGGTTTACCTGATGATGTAGCTTGGGGTGTTCTTGATGATGTTGATGATGAAGCATTCATAAGGTTAATGATGGGTCGTAGGACTCGTTCATTATCAGATTTGAATGATAGTATGCCTAGTATTCTTAAATCAGCTTATGAGTATAATGATAAACTGGTTGATGAATGCATTGTTAATAATGCTTATACGAATTATAATACTAAGACTAGTTCAGCTTGGGATGCTCTTACTGATGATAGGTTGTTTAATGAGCATTTGGAGTTGATTAAGTATCCGTTGGATTCTAAGGGTCGTGTTGATTGCTTAAGTAAGGCTTATCAGAATATGACTGCCACTGCTAGTAAGTAATATTAAGTAGTGTTATAATTGCATACATTTTGTTAGCAATGGCTGGCAGCAAAAATTTAACTTACATTTACCAGCAGTTAAAGCTGTTGTATATGTTAGAGTTGAATGAATTGTGAGTGTTCACATGCTTACAATTCATTCTCTATGAATGAGCATGCCAGCAAATTGTTAACAGCTAGTGGTTATTAGTGAGTGCTGGAATAAATAAAAAGCCAGCACTCACTAATATTAGCAAGAAACTACTGTAAGCACTGTGAACATATGCAATCATGCGCTTTTGATTGCAAGATAATGTGAACAAACTGGTATCATTATCATTATGTCTAATGATGATAAAACTGTTATACTGCTGATTGATGGTAATAATATTGCTTTCAGAGCTGCTAGTATCCTGCCTGTTGATGTGCTTGATTCTGATGATACTAGGCAAGCTGATAGGATGGTTAGTAAGCGTGTTAACATAATGAGAGCATTGTATGCTAATGTTATACCTGTTTATTTTTTCGATGAACCTAGGAATAATTTCATGCCTTTTGATGCGCGTATTAACCGTAAGCGTGAAGATACTGATTATAAGGCTAATCGTAGGAAGCCAGGTGATGATAATCTAACACGATTGAGAGCAATTTGGATACAAAGATGGATGCAAGCTAAGTACTCTGATAATCAGCATGTTCTTGCTTATCCTGGTGCTGAAGCTGATGACATGATAGCATATGCTAGCAGCGTTATCACTAATAATAGTAAGGATTTATTGACTGCAATATGGTCGGCTGATAAGGATTTACTGCAATGTGTGAATGATGCTAATGGTGTGTATCAGATTCGTAAGAAACCTGGTTCTAAGGATGAGGTTAAGTATACTGAGAGCACTGTGTTTGATGTTAAAGGTGTACCGCCGTCTAAGATAAGAATGCAACTGGCATTACAGGGTGATAGTGCTGATGGTTATCATGGTGTTAATGGTTATGGTGCTAAGCGCGGTTTGAAACTTATTAATGATTCTGATTCATTTGATGACATTATAAATGCATTACCTGATTCAGAAGATTTGTTAAGAGAGAATTGGATACTTGCTGGCATGGGTAAGGATTATCTTCCTACTAATGCAATCACCCGTGTTAACAATGTGATGAATACTATCATTCACTAGTAAAAATATGCAGTGCGTTCACTAGTATACACATACACAACGCTTTAATCAAAGCAATACAATGCCATTGTGTTATAATTGAAGTGTGTTAAAAGTGTGTGCTGTTTGCTAGTGCGAAGTTTTGTGTGCTGTTTGCTAGTGTTTTCTTGTAAGCATATTTGCTAATCGATAGATTCATTGTAATAAAAGCAAATTAGGCTGTAAGCAAGTGAATATATAGTAATATATATGTTATAAGAGCACATATGTTTGCAATTGTATGCAAAATATGAAGTAAGAGTATTAAGGATTATATATGGTTGATGCTGTTGTAGGATTAAGATTTGATGTTTATCCAAGTTCAATAAGTGGTTCTGATGTTCTAACCGCACTTGGTGGTGATGAAGAATATAATGATTATGCTAATCGGCTTGTGCATACTTATAATGCACCTGAGACCATTCAAGATATCATCATGAAAGTAATCACTAAGTATATTAATGATGATTATGCTTTATCATGGTTTGACAGGGTTGATAATGAGCTAGTAAAAAACCAACCTGCGCCTGATAAATTGGATGTATATGCTCTTATGCCACCATTTACTGATGCTTATTATGAGATTGAGAAACTCTATTATGATAAGAATAAAACTGAATTAGAGCCTAAACTTGAAATATTAAAAAAGCAATTCAGTGAAAGCAGTACTGCCAGTCTTGATATGAAGAATGCGAATGATAATGATTGGATTGATTCACTTATACTGAATCTGGATACACCTGGTATGCTTGGAACCCGGTGGGATTCAGGTAGGGATGAACAAGCTGCACAGGAATGGCATGATACTATTGATGACCTCATGCTGTTATATGCTGCCACGACTATTTACATTGGTGTCCGTGCGTTTGGTAGTGTCAGCGTGTACGCATTGAATACATTATCAGATTAATAATTAGCATGATACTATCATATGTGCTATAATATAAATGAACCTATTGATAGTTAACCGTTTTATAAGGTAAAGGATGTGTGATTACAGTAATGGTTGATGTTAATGATAACAACAATATGCAATCAAATGTAAACACTAATAAGAGTAAATCCAGCGCTGGTAGCACTGGTGGCAGCACTGCAAGCAATGGTGTCAATGGTGTAAGCAATACTACTAATGCTGGCAGCACTACTGGTAATGCAAGCACTTATGCCAGCATGTCATCATCGCAATCACAATCATTTGCATCAGCTGTGGCTAGTAAGCCAGAGGATGTTGACATTGCTAGCATGCTTGGATTGCATGATGTTGATGATGTTGATAGTGATTCTAAGGCTGTGGTTGCAACTACTGATACTGCTGGTAGTGATTTGACTACTACTGTTGATGATGGGTTGACTGATGAACAGCGTAAGGCTAATGTTATTCGTTTTCTTGATAAGATGGAGCCGGATGTTCATGATAAGCTTGTGAGGGCTGCTGAACCTACGCTTGAAATATTCCTACAGGATGAGAATCGCATTAATCATTATGGTGATAAGGTTGTTGAGAAAGTTAATGACCTTGTTGATAAGCAATTGGAGCATGTCAGCAAGAAAGCGAATTATCCTGAGATAAATAAGATGATTCGTGATATGACTGGTGATTTCGGTGATTCAGTTGAAGAATATGAGAAGAACTCTTCATTTGACCTCATTGATGAACACACTAGCAAGTTTAAACGCTGGTTGATTCAGCGTAAAGAAACAATGCGTCGTAAGAAATTCGACTCACAGGCAATGGTTGAGAGGTTCAATTATATTGAATCCAAGTTGAATGAGAAGAATGCTGAACTTGCTTATAATATTGATTGGGGTCATAGGCTTATCGTTGCTAATAATCAGGCAATTGATAATCTAATCAGAATAACAGCTGCAATTGAAGCCACTAGGGACCTTGCATCACAGCGTGCTAATGAGCTTGAGGCACAGTTGAAGCAGATTGATATCAGCGACCCTGATTGGCATCGTATTGATGATGAAAGAACAGCGCTCGCAGTTGTTATTCATGATTTGGATGTTAAGCATGCTGAGTATGTAACTAAACTGTTTGATGCTCATGCTAGCAATGCGCAGGTTCGTAATATTATTGCAATCTCACAGGGCATTAGACAGAAGTCTAACTCAATTGTCACCTCGACTATTCCTAATATGAAGAAAGTCATTGCTCAGATAACAATGACCATGGAAGCCCGTGGTCAGGCTGAGTTCATTAACAATGCACAGAATGCTGAGAAAACAGCTAGGGCTTATTTGAATCATACTGCTACTGAGAATAATAAGTTCGTTATGCAGGTTTCTGAATCACCAGTGCTTACACCTGAAACCATTATGGATACAGCGCGTGCAATTGAACAACAGAATAATGAGTTCATTCAAGCGATTGAGAATGGCATGAGAGAGAGGCAGAAGGTTGAGCAATCTGTGGTTGATGGTGTGCAGTTGATAGATCAATCAGTACGTGATAGGAATGCACGGGTTATTGATGCGCTTATGGGTGAAGCTTCATCAAGTTCATCAAATGATTCAGCATCAACTACTAAGCAAATTCAGAATTGACTTAATAACTCTTAATGAGTCTTTCATTAAAAGTAAGGTAAGGTAAGGTAAACTTAATATAAGAAAATAAAAGGTAAGTTAAACTTAATAAGAAGTATAATTGTGATTTGCATGCATTGCTTGCAAGTGATATTATAGGTCTTATTATAAATGAAAATGAACTAACATTGTGAGCAAATTGCTGTGATGAATGATTATGCATCCATGCATGTTGTTTGCATAAAAGCGTATATCTTTGAAAATCGGAGGTTAATAAAAATATGGTTGATAATAATGGTATTAAGCCTACTCTTGGTGATTCACTTAAGACAATCGGTGGTGCCATCAGTGGTGAAGTCAGTAAGCATGGTGGTGTGAAGGGTCTTGCTGGTGAGCTGTTTGATGTCACTAAGGATGCTGTTGTCAGGACTGGTGATGCTATTACTAAGGTTGCTGTCAGTGCTGCTAAGCATGTTGACAATGCTGGCACTGAGTTCGCTCGTAAGTATAATGATTATGTAGCAGCTGGTGCTAAAGATGATGATGCAACTGCAACTGCAACTGATGATGCTAAGACTGCAACTGATGATGTTAAGCCTGATGGTAAGACTGATGATGAAATCCTTAATCGTCTTGAGAAGGATGCTAAGCTTGATGCTGAAGAGCAGTATTTGCGTGCTCGGCTTGCTGAGATTCAGAAGCAGCGTAATAGTGATGACTGATAATAAAAATCATAATTAAATTCTTGGCATATTGAAATGCATATGCTAACATTGAATACAGTTCACTTAGAGTGTTGGAAGTGAGGTGATTGTATGTCAAGTTCTTCAGGGATGGCTAAGCGCCGTCGTGCTGCTCGTAAGCGTTTGCTTGCTAAGCAGGAAGAACGGGTGCAGAAGCTCGAACAGCTTGAGAGAGCAATGCATCGCCGTAATGAAATGTGAAGGTGGTGAAAGGTAAAAAAGTAAAAATACATAGACAAAATTAGCTCCTTTTTAATAATGGTTGAGAATCAGTATCTCAACCATTATTTTTTTATATAAAATCCTGATTCTATTCTATGAAGTAGTATATTTTCTAATAGTCTTTTTACCAAGCTAGTTTTTACCAAGACCTAATGTTAGCATAGTAATCTATAGTTCCAGCCACTATATTGAAAATCAATGCCAGCTATAAATAAATGCAACTTAAGTACACAATTGTATACAATTTATTGTGCGCAAATTGCTTACAATGCCTTTACAAATAATGCTTACAGTGCTTACAATGCTTTACAAAGAATGTTTACAATGCTTACAAACATTTACATTTACCTTTACCAAGAATGCTTACAGTGGTTTACAAGCATTTACCTTTACCAAGTTAGCACTGCTAGCTGTATTATGATTCCTATATAGTAGTGCTGATTGCAATGTAAGCAATTGTAAGCACATATAGCATTCAATTGTGAAAATTAAAATTCTTTTACTAATTAGTGCTTATAACACATCACTGTTATGCTCACATTGATATCATGATGGCATTAAGAATGAATACAGAACTTATGAATTGTATTCAAGTTAAAAGGTAATTACAAGCAGTATAGAAGGATTGATTACTAATGGCTAGCAAGAAGAAAACAACCACTGAAGATACTATGGTCATGTCTGATAAGCAGCAGATGTTCAATGCCATTGTTTCTGATGTTAATAAGGAATTTGGTGATGATGCTGCATTACCAGCTAATGGCAGTATTGATGTTGAGACTATTTCAACTGGTTCATGGGTGGTTGATTCACTGCTTGGTGGTGGGTTCCCCCGTGGTCGTATTGTTGAGATTTACGGACCTGAAGCAAGTGGTAAAACATCACTGGCATTGAATGCAATAGCTGATGTTCAGCGTAATGGTGGTAATGCTGTTTTCATTGACCTTGAACAAGCACTTGATCCATCTTATGCTAAAACACTAGGTGTTGACATTGATAAGCTCATTGTATGCAGACCAACATCAGGTGAACAGGCTGAAATGATAATGGAGAAATTTGTTCTATCAGGCGTAGTTGACATTATCGTACTTGATTCAGTCGCTGCTATTATCTCTGAGAAAGAATTATCTGGTTCTATTGATAAGGATACAATGGCATTGCGTGCAAGGCTTGTTGGCAAGATGATGACACGATTACTATCACCACTTTCTAAGACTGGAACTACTTGTGTTCTTATCAACCAGGAACGACAGGGATTCAATGCTTATGGCATGGCTATGACTACTGTTATGGGTGGTAATTCAATTAAGTATTATGCCTCACAGCGTATCCGTGTAAGCCGTCAGAAGCCAGAGGTTGATTCTAAGACTGGTGAGCTTATTGGTACACCTGTTAAGGTTGTTGTTAAGAAGAATAAGATAGCACCACCACTCAGAGAGGGTGAGTTCTGGATTATGAATGGTGTTGGTGTTGATAAGGTTAATGAGTTGTTTGATTTATGTGTTAAGTTTGGTATTTTCAAGAAATCAGGCTCATTTGTAAAGGATGCTGAAACAGGTGAACTATTAGGTCAGGGTAAGGCTAAAGTAGTTGCAAAACTGCGTGCAAATGAAGATGGTTTGTTTGATAAGTATGAACCGATGATGCTTGCACAGTTGCATGATACTGGTTCTGCTGATACTGAGACACTTCGTAAAGCCGCACTTGAACGCGGTGATTCAGATGTTGTTGACATTCTAAATGGTAAAGCAACTGATGATGACTATGATGATGTTGATGATACTGACTGAATGAAATTGTAATCAATGTGTTCACAATTGCTATCAATAGAGAGGTGATATCTGCAAATATATAAGTGAATAATACAGTAAAGTGGATGATACAGTGAAAATCATCCACTTTTATTATTTTTCAGAGTATTATTATTTTGCTTAAAATCGATGCCGTCCAGTAAGCCTGATTTATCAGTGCTGCTGGATGACTAAATTCTTGAAAATTGCTAAAAACCGCTTCTATGACTAACTACTCATAAAAGTGATAAAATTGTTCTCAGAATTGAAATTAGATAAATTTCATAATATGTTTCACAGCCACATTTTGTAGCAATTACATTGTAGTGATAATTGGTTGATAATCATATAAGTAATAATAATTGACTGCATGTATGTATATTGAATAATTGATTTAATCATTATCGATAGTTTTTTAGTGCTTTTTGTTTTCTTTAACCTGGTTAAAGGCTGTTATTCTTACAGTTAGTGTTATTTTTACTGTTTTCATAGGTAGCATTTTTTGCTCAGAATCGATGCCATCCAGTAAGGCTGATTTATCAGTGCTGCTGTATGCCTAATTTCTTGAAAAATTGTAAAAACTGCGTTTATGACTAACTACTCATAAAACAGGTAAAATTACGCTCAGAATTGAAATTAGCGTTTTCACTAACCCACTCACTTAATCCAATAACTCGCACTCAATGTATTTTGTATTGCATGCATGATGTATGCAATACATGTTATTGATTGTAAGCAATTTGTAAGCAATCATGTAAACAAGTAAAAACCTATCTCACATACTATACTAGTAAGCAAGCAAATGAATTATAAATGCTAACAAATGTGAACACTTGACTTACACTAACATGGTTAAAACTGGGTGGTGTAAGTCTGTGCTTAGTGTTAGCTTTATAAACTTTGTGAGCAAATGTGAACAATATAAAAACTAATCAATAATCAATAGTGAACCCTTCTAAACAAATGAGAACAATATAGCTATTGATTGCAAATCACATTGCTAACAATTGTAATCAATAAAAACTCAATACCACAGCATGGTTAAAAACGGATTGCACTATCTTTTAACCATGCCAGTACGTAAATGAACGATTACAGGTATATAAGCATTGTCTACAATTGTAGACTAAATTAACCATTAGAATGCTATCATGTGATAGCATTATTAGCATGAAGTCATTTAAGCAGCGGTTCAAAGGATTCACAGGCGTAATCGGTGGTACTATAGGAATGTCAATCATTGCAATCATATGTGTGCTTGCAATAGTATCAGTTGGAATTATAGCAGTGAAACCAATAATCTCATATTGGACGCAATCACCATCCGAGTTAGATGACACGCTGATAGCTGAGCATATTAAAATGTATGATAAGGATGGTCAGCAATTTGCTGAAGTATGGTCTGAGAACCGAGAACCAGTTGCAAGCCTAGATGATATATCACAGGATATGCGTAATGCTATTATCAGTGCTGAAGATAAGGACTTCTATAATCATGGTGCTGTTAACTTGATGGCAACAACGCGGTCAATGCTAACAGGTTCAGGTGGTGGCTCTGGTATAACACAGCAGTTAATTAAAAACCTACAGTATTTCTCATTGAACTCTGATAATGAATCTAAGGCTGAAGCTACTGAGACAACAATAGCTCGTAAGCTAAAAGAAATGAAATTAGCAATGGCTTATGAGAAAACACACTCAAAGGATGAAATCCTACTTAAATACTTGAATACTGTTTCAATAGGTTCAGGTAATGTGTATGGTATTGAAACAGCAGCACAAGAAATCTTTGGTAAATCAGCTAAAGACCTGAATCTATCCGAGTCAGCAGCACTTGCAGGTAGTGTTAACAATACTAGTAAGTATAATCTTATGAACCTGGATGATACTCAGACTAATGAATGGGTTAAAGCACGACAGACTTATGTTCTTGACCGCATGCTTGCAAATGGGTACATTACACAACAACAACATGATGATGCTGTGGCGGCACCGATTGAAACCCATATCACTGAAATTAAAGGTGGTTGTGGGTCATCTGAGTTTCCATTCTACTGCCAGTATGTGCTTGATTATATGCAGAATGACCCGCAGTTCGGTGCGACTGCTGAAGAAAGAAGCGCTCGCATTGCACATGGTGGCATGGCTGTATACACTGCAATGGATGCTAATCTAATGAGACAGGCTAATGAGCAGGTTAAGAAAGATTTTGGTGTGACTAATAGGGTTGCAATGCCAATAGCTTTTGTTCAACCAGGTGGTCAAGTGCTTGCAATAGCTCAGAATCGTGACTGGGGTGTTGACACAGCCGCTGGTCAGACACAGGTTGTACTACCAGAGAAAGGCACTCAGACTGGTTCAACTTATAAAATGATAACACTGGCTACAGCTGTTGCAAATGGTTGGACTGAAGACCAATTAAATCAAGTTAATGGTTATTGCCCATGGACTAAAGCTGGTTATGATACACCAGCTGGTGGTATTAGGAATTCATCTGGTAATGGGTGTAGTTTTCAGGCTGGTAAAATTGGTTATCTTAAAGCCACTGCTTACTCATCTAATACTTATTATGTTGAATTATCAACAGAAGTTGGTATTGATAAGGTAATGGATATGTCTCGTAAACTTGGATTAACCGTGCCTGATAATATTTCATCAAGGTCAGCATCATTCACACTTGGTGTTGCATCTGATTCACCAATCCAAATGGCAGCTGCATATGCTGCATTTGCAAACAAAGGTGTGTACTGTCCCGCTACGCCTATCAAGAATTACTCAATGCTTGATGGCTCACCATTCACAGCAGCTGATACTTATGACCCGTCATCAAATGATTGCACTGCTGTCATGACACCAAAGCAAGCAAGTATCGTATTGAAAGCACAGAATGCTAACATTAATGATACTAGTATTAGTGGTAGGTTTGGTGAAGGTGGTGATGTTCCAGGTCATATGACAGTAGGTAAGTCTGGAACTACAAACGACCTTGCCAATTCATCTTGGACTGCTACAGTAGGACAGTATACAATGTATGCAAATGTTTACGACCCCCGTGGTAATTATGCTTATCCGCTTACCTATTATGTTTACAGAGGCATGGGTGTGAATGGTTATTATCATTCAGCTATGACTACAGTGAAAGACATTGCCAGCACTAATCTAAACGGTCAACCTAATATACCACTTGACCTTAATAGTAATGATAATAACCTAGTGGATGTACCACAGAATAATAAGGGTGTTAAGATAGTCCCTGATGTCACAGGTATGGATGCATCATCAGCATTGAAGACAATGCAGAATGCAGGTGTTGACAGTAAAATACTTAAGAAACGAGATGATGATATATCATCTGGCAGTGATACAGCATCATATTCTGAAGGCACTGTTATCAAGCAATCAGTGCCAGCAGGAACTAGGTTTGCTGAGGGTTCTAAGAAAATAGTTGAATTAACACTAAAAGAATAATCATTCATATATGTAATTTTGATAGCATATGAGAATGAATAAGCAATTATAAATTGCTATGCTAATCAAATTGACTCATAAAAAATCATAAAAAATCATGCTAACATTGCATGTATATTTACTTTAATAAATATAAATAAGAAATAAAATAGTTGAAAGGTCTAAAATGGCACAGGATAATAATGCCAATAATATTTTCAATCAGTATGAAGACTTCACTAGCAGAATAGAAAAGCTACGCAATGAAGCTAAAACCATGCTCACACCTACACTTGATAAGATTCAAAAAGAAATCAATGATTATAATAAACTAGCAGAAGTCGCAGGCGCACTAACAAGATTATCACTTGCTAAGAATAATGTAAGCACTGCAAGCACTAATGCTAGCACTACTAGTGAATCAAACACAGTAAGCACTGATAGCAATGCTGATGATAACAATGCTACACTTGTAAACACTGATGACACTACTGCTAGCACTATTAGCACTGGTGATGATGTAAGCAGTGAAAATAATCATGCTAGCAGTGATGACAGTAATGTGAATGATACTACTGCTAGTAAGTCATCATCTTCACCAGGTCGGTTCTATGAGGATGATGCCAGAGTTGAAGAAGTTGAGAGAGTTGATGGTTCAAAGGTTAAGGTTGAGAGGTATCGTAAGCCAGTAGCTCGTAAGACTGCTATACCAGCACCTATTGATGTTGAGAACATTGATTTCACTGGTTCCAATGATGACACTAATGTAATCGTATCATCTAATGATGTTGCTAATGATAGTAATTCAAAGTCAAGTACATCTGATGATTCAGATGATAATGAGCTTGATTTTGATGATTTACTTGATGATGCTATTACAGATAATGATGATAAGAAAGAATCTAGCAAGAAGCCATCATCTACAACTACTAAGAAGTCAACTGCTTCTCATAAGTCATCATCAAAGACTACTAAGAATCATACAGCTGATACAGTTGAATCAGCTCATGAAGAATCATTAGATAACAATGATGACAGTGATGATGAGCCTGATCCGTTTGCTTTTATTTCATAAAAATGCTTGTTAGCATGAATACATTTGATAACATATTAGTGAGTTAAGAAATCAAAAAATAATTAAGGATGGATATGAATATTACTATTAATTGTGCTGATTTGCAGCGGGCTGTTGAATGGACTACTAAAGTGTCCCGTGCTGACCATGTTCTTATGGATTTAGGGACTGATGGTTATGCTACATTCAGAGCTGAGGGTGATATTGGCATGCGCTCACATAGAGTGGGTTATAGGTCTGATACTGATATAACTGATAAACTAACATACTCATTCTCAAGCCCACACCTTATTAAAATGCAATCAGCATTAAGCCAGAAGAAAGCTGATGGTCCTATTACAATTAGGCTTGATGATAATGCTCGTGAAGCCCGTGCTATCTATGCTTACATGAACATTCCAATTGCAATCCTATCTAGTGCTGGTAAGCTACCAAGTGATAATGAGAAATTCAACCCAGTTGGTTATGTTGATTATGATGAATGGATGGAGACATTGCGTACATGCGACCATGTGACAGGTTCACAGCATGGTGCAGTATCAATGATTGACCTTACTTTTGATTATAAGAACAGTGTAATTAAAGCAATGGGTACTGATAAGTTCACACTGGTTGCAATTACACTACCATTCCAGAAGTATGGTGATGATAGTGATAAAGAGAATAGTCGATTCCTTATCCAGCCTGATTTGGGTTCACTGCGTGCAAAATCCAGCAGGGTTTACCTGGAAGAATCAGATGAATCACTCAGAGTATCATATGATGATGGTGAAGTGGCTACAATCCGTAAACAGTCAGCTAAACCATTACCATGGGAGAAAATCAAGGAAGCCGCGCTTGATGAAGAAGCCCGTAAGGATGAAATGAAATTCATCATTGATGTTAATGACCTTGCTGTTAGCTCTCGCATTGCAATGTCATATGTTGACCCGACTTCAACCCGCCAGATACTGACTTTGAAGTTGGATGATGACCGCATTGCAGTCAGTGCTATCAGTACTGAAACCGCCTCTGATAAGCTGATTGTAATAGCTGAGAATGCCACTGATGGCACTATCATGCGGTTCGCTTATGACGAATTCAAGAAAGCATTGGATTCAGTTGCATCTGACCGTGTTGAAATAAGATACGCGGGTGATGATGCACCAGTGATTTTCGAGCAAGTGAAACCAACTGGTGACATTGATGACAGCGCTTTCATTCTAACTAAAACATCACCTGAAATAAACTAAATAAGCTAGTTATAGTTTGAGTGAAACTAGTAAGCTAGTATACATTCGCATAATACTGTAAGCAATTTGCATTCACATAATATTGTGAACAATTTGCTTGCAGTATTATTTTTTATATTTTTTAGCCTTACTTATAATCATATGATAATATTGTATGCATGACACCTAATAATAACAAGCATGAGCAGGAATTTAAGAAGAAGAATCTACCATTGTCTGATACTACTTCAGAGTGTGTGCCTTTGAAGGATATACCTGAGAACATGCTTGCATATATGAATCAGATTAACCGTGAGCTTAATTATATGAGCAGACCTCGCACTATAGCTGTATGCGGTGATGATGGCATTGGTAAGACTTTTGTTATTAACCAGCTAGCCCATCATATCAATGAGATACCAAGTGTTGTTAAGAATCGTATGGTTAAGTTTATCACTAATGAAACTGCTAACATGATGTTTGCAGATGAAGGTGTTATAACTCGTAATGGTCATACTGTTATTAATGCTATTAACAAGTCTAATAATGACCATCATTTGATTATCGTAACTGATGATTTTCATGTTGCAGCTGCATTATCTATAAAATGCCCACAGACTTCATTCATTGTTGAAATGAGTAATGATGATTTACAGCATGCAATTGATAATCATGTGACAGAACTGAATAAAATGTCAGTTGTTATGATGAATAATGATATGAAATTCTCTGATATGCTGCATGAGTTGAAGCATGTTAATATAAGGTTTGCTAAGGCTTATAAGATGAAAGCTATTCCTGATGCTTCAGTGCGTGCATTCGTGCGTTCATTGCATGCAATTGTAACATCTGCTTTAACTCTTGATGATGATAGTGAGACTGGGTTGAAGCCATCTGATACAGTGGCATTACCTATTGGTTATGTTATTGATTCACTTGAGTATGCGTATGCTCGTTCTCTTGAAGAACCTTATGCTGGTAAGGTTATTACTTCTAAAGCTGCTAAAGAAATAGCTGCTGAGGCTTTTAAGCAGGAACCATATTTACCTGATGATTTGGTTGTTGATGATTACGATGATGATGACCCGCTTACTGTCATTCTTAATGATGAACTTCAGAAGACTGCTAAAAATGGTAAAAACAAACCAAAAGATAAGCCTATGAAGTATAGAGACCCATTGCATCTTGCTGATAGGTTAAAGAAAGAAGTCATTAATCAGGATAAAGCAATTGACATGGTTTCAAGAGCTATACTTATTGATGCGGCTAAACTTAAACCAGCTAATAAGCCAGTTGCATCATTCCTATTCCTAGGCCCATCAGGCGTAGGTAAAACACAGCTGGCTAAATCATTAGCTGATAATCTGTTTGATAAGCCTGCTAATTTTGTTCGCATTGATTGCAGTGAACTCAGTGAGAAGCATACTGTATCAAGATTATTTGGAACAACACCTGGGTATGTTGGTTTTGAAGCTGGTGGTGAGTTGACTAATGCTGTACGTGAGCATCCACAGTCAGTTGTGCTACTAGATGAAGTTGAGAAAGCACATGCTGACATTTGGAATACATTCCTACAGGTTTTTGATGATGCACGGTTGACTGATGGTTCTGGTAAGACAACCGATTTCTCTCATTGTGTGTTTATCATGACTGGTAACCTTGGAACTAAAGAAGCTGAGAAGAAGGCTGTTGGTTTTGGTGAGTTAAATGAGGTTGATGAAAAAAGCGCGTATGCTAAGGCTACTAAGGATTTCTTCCGGCCTGAGTTTTTAAATAGGCTTGATGGCATATGCTACTTTAACAAGCTTAGGCGTAAGGATTATATTCAGATAATGCAGTTGAAGCTTAATGACATTAGTTCTATTATTAGTAAGAATTATGGTAAGACTGTTGATTTTACTATGACACCGCCTGCAATTGATGACATTCTTAGAAAAGCTAAGAGTTTAAATCATGGTGCAAGGGAGATAGAACAGGTTCTTAAAAAGAATGTTGTACTACCAATGGCTGAAAAAATACTGTCATCGGATATTTCATTTGATAATGATGCAAATATTACTATCTCTGATAATAATGGTGATATAACATTGCAAATGAACGCAGTAAACAATGCAGAAAAGGACTGAAATGGCGGCTAAATCAACTTTCAATTCATCTCAGAATGATGTATTTGGTAATATGTCAGATGACGATGATGATGACCTCAACTTTAACCTAGATGGTTCAGGTTTTGGTAGTGAGGATGATGAAGAAGATACTAATCAGCAATCATCTTCAATGTCAGATGACTTATTTGATGATGACTTACCATCATCTGATGAAGATGCAGACCCATATACGGATCCGAATGATATCTTCAACCAAATGTCAGATGACGATGATGATGAAGATGATGAAATACAGGAATCTGATGAACCACCAGCCCCAGCACCACAACCCGCACCAGCACCTAAGAAACCAGCTGCTAGGCATCGTGGTCGCCCCCGTAAAACACAACAAGAACCAGTAGCACCACAACAACAGGCTCCGATACAAGCACCACAACCAGCACAATCACCACAACCTGCTGATGATTACTTTAATGATAACACTGATGACATGCAATCAATGCAAGTCATTGATGATTATCAGCAGCAGACTGATAATGATGCATACTATCAGAATCAGCAGCAAACCATGCCTACTGATGATAACAACATGCAATCATATGATTACAATCAACAGTATGAAATGGCATCACAATCAAATCAGCAAGCACAACAGAATAATAATGCGTACATGCAAGCACAATCACAGCAAGCAATGTATGAAGCACCACAGCAGCAGTATGCGCAGCAGGATAATAATCCATTCATGCAGGATACGCAGCAGTCCCAGGTTAATCATCAACCAGCGCATGCTCAGGCTCCTAAGCCATTCGCAGCGCCACAGGAACCAGCAGTGTCAGCATGGCATGGTGAAACGCCTAATCCTAATATGATTCAAAGGATAATTGCTGTATCTGATTCAATTAGAAATGACTTATCATCTGATGAGAAGAATGCAGTGCGAGCAGTAATGAATGCAAAACAGATTTCAGGTGATGACCTGGCTGATTTGACTTATGCTGTTCTCACTGCACGCAAGTCAACAATGACTGCACTGGAAGAGCTTTTGACAGCTAGGAATAAGGATATAGCAAGTAGGGTGTTCTATCTGCTTAGGTTGAATGATGATGATTTGCAGACTATTTATAATATTGGTATAGCGTTTGATGCTCAGCAGGATACAATGAGCGGTAGTTCATTAGATCATTATGCTATTAGTGAGCAGGCTAATCAAGCTGTTAGCACATTGAGTGATAATAGTATTGATTTATTGCAAGCAGTGTATAATATTTATAATAAATCAAAGGCTCTTATGAATGGATGATTTTGAGAATGAAAGCAAGCTTACGCCTGATGAACTTGCTTTTCTTGAAGATGCGACTAGTAATGCTACTCTGACTAAAGAAGAGAGGTATGAAGAACAGGATAAGAATGATGATGAAATTATTCTAAATGAACCTAGTTTCCCTAAAGGCATTGTCATTGTATTCACTGTTATCAGTGTATTATTGTTTATGATAGTGGCTTCAGCTGTTAATTCATTATCAAAGTATGAGCAGTTATTCCAGTCAGATGTTCTTCAGCAAGCTGTTGGTACTGAGACTGGTAAGGAACTTGGGCTGGATAATGCTTATAAGGCATCCCAGGTTTATCAGTTTAGATGGGTTATTTATCTGCTTATTATTCTGATTGCTTTTATTATTATTGGTGCTATTGTTCTTATATGGTTTATTCGTCATCATCGTTGGGAGCAAATGATAATGTCAGATGATTGGGAGTTAGTAGACGATGATGAAGATGATGATACTAATAAGGGTAATATAACTGATGACCCTGATTTTCAACAATACCTCATGGAAAAATACACTGGATTACAACAACCAAAGGACTAATACTATCTGATATAATTGCTCTTATAGGTTTTACTGTAAAGGATTGAAAAATTGGCTGCAAAAAATAATGATAACAATGATAACAAGGATACACTTGAAAACAATAATGACGCATTGGATGGTGAAATCCAGACTGAGGATGAAATGGAAGCTGAGATAGCTTATCTTGCAGCCAATGCTGACAGGCATCCATCTAAACGCCGCCGTAATAAGGTCAGTAAGAAGGACACCGATTCTAAATCTGACTTAAAGTCCGAAGATGAATCAGACTCAGAATCTTCAGAGTCTAAGTCTTCATCTAATAAGAATAAATCTAATGCATCATCTATAAGTGAATCATCAGATGATAAGCACTCTAATGGCTCTAATGAAAAACCAGATACTGATACTGACACTGACATTGATGATAAATCAGATGATACAACTGATAAGCATAAGAAGAAGATTACCACTAATAGTAGTAATAAGAAGAAAACCAGTAAAGCAAGAATACTTAAGAAAAGTGATACAAGAGCTATTATAGCTGTCATTGCATCATCAATTGTTATCATCATTGCAGTTATAGCAGTTGCAGTTGGTTATGTGGTTACAAATGCTAACAAAACAACAACAACTGGTTCTTTTGGTATAACAACAGTAGCATCAAGTGGATTACCAGCAGACCCTACTAAAAGTGCAACTGAATGGCTTGAGAAATATTTTGATGAAGTATCTGCTAAATTCCCAGCCGATACTTTTACTGAAGGTAAT
>Ga0256406_1003545_pt1 | contig 19202 bp, 18 predicted proteins | sample RumenRJG_03DNA_FD_185986 | JGI IMG/M metagenome (GOLD analysis project Ga0256406, IMG submission 185986) | Bovine rumen microbial communities from Lethbridge, Alberta, Canada - RJG_03 | ecosystem: Host-associated > Mammals > Digestive system > Stomach > Rumen | place: Canada: Alberta | collected...
TTATAAGCAGGCACCGCCGGCACAATCCCCACACACTGCTGTCTGCTGATTTTCAAACGCCGATCATTACTATGCTGTTTTTATTGCGGCCTTCAGAGCTGGCTTTATGTTGATTTATTCACGCTTGCTTCTTCAGAAACTATATCGATCAATTCCTGTAATGTTGCCATATTATTTTCTCCATGTGTGAGACAGATAAACAGCTGCTGCTCAGAACTGACTCAGACTTCCGCCCTTCATCAGGATATCTATTTCTTCATCCGTTGCTCTGAAGGCTTCACGCAGAACAGACTGCACATCACTGGGACTCATGCCTTTCTTCCTTAAGGAAGTGTAAACAGAATCAAGGCTTCTTAACCTTTCTTTGTTTTCACCCAATGCAATTCCTTCCCGTCTTCCTTCTTCGGATGCGATATCGATCTTTTCCTGTAATGTCATATATGCTTTTCTAACCTCCGGATCTTCTCTGATTTCCTCTACCTGGGCATGAATTTCTTCTGTCAGGCTGTCGACAGGTTCTTCATTCTCAAAGTATGAAAGCAGATTACCAAGTTTGGAATCTTCTTTCGCTGTTGTGTTCAAATATATTGTAGTTTGTTTGTTCCCCGAGTTGAATGCATTTCTACTAGATCTGATCATTCCCGCATCAACATACTTTGCGTCTCCTCTGTGGAATGGATCAAATGTGCAGATGAAGATGACAATGGATTCCCCCAGTTTTCTATAGTCATCTCCCGATGCCAGCATGGAAATATCCATCAGAGAATGATAATAGCGGGCACGCATTTCAATTGCACCGTATCTGTAATTCTGCATCTCAAGATCAATCCATATGCCAGTCCCCTTGAGCAGCACATCAAAGCGTACAGCTTTGGCATTGACATCACTCTGGGCAAATGCCTGTCTTGTACTGTGGCGGATCTCTGCGATTTCACGGCCGAGAATCACCTCAATGAAACGTCTGATCATTGCGATGTTCTTTGGACTGCCAAATACGGCAGTGAACATGAAGTCATCTGTGATGGTCAGTTCTTTGAATTCTTTCTTCATAACCTCCTCCTTCACCGTATATATACGCAGAAGGAGCTTTCATTCCCCGAAAGAAAAAACTGCAGAAATCTGCAGTTTTTCATAAGGTAATGAAGATGGATTCTGCCGGTTTGTCATGGGGCTGCTGAGCGGCCTGGTCTTTGTGAAGAGGTCTGCCCATGAAGGTGTAGCGGATATCCATATGATGGTTCTGGATCATATCTATGGCGATGGCTTTACCCTGGCCATACAGTTCACTTAATGAGCTGGAGATGGTCTTTTCCGGATCATACCAGCAGGGATAGGCTTTATGGTCATTGTTGAGGATCGGCCAGTCGGTGGTGTTCTGACGGATCAGACGATAGGTGCTTTTAGGAGAAGCGATGAAGAATTCTCCGCCGATCATACTTTTTTCACCTACCGGATGGGGACGGGTGACTTTTGCCCACAGGTGCATTTCCGTCAATGCCCCGGCAATCTTATTCACCGGTACATCCAGATGATAAACCTCTATAAATAATAAGGAAAACAGAGCTGCCAGCTTTTCCTTCTGCTCTGGTGTCAATACCATGGCAGAGAAGATGCCGGTCATACTGCTGCGGCCGCTGCGGTTCAGGGTCCAGGCATCGATCTCACTTTCCATGCGGACATGGATCGGCCCTTGTGGATAGCCTGTTTTTTCGTGTTCCAGCTTAGCGGCACTGACAATCAGTTCGTGGGCTCTGCAGTCAAGCCCATAATGGGTCATGAAGCCATAGAGATAGCTTCGCAGTTCATCATCCTCCATGCAGTGAGAGCACAGGAAGGAAAATGTTTCCGGTACTTTTTCACTGTGCATGAGATTGCCGTATTTATGGAGTGTTCCGGGCATGACGCCCATATGGGAAAAGAAGAATACGTCCGGTCCCTGGGCACCGATCCAGTACATGGGAAGGGATGGTATTTCAGTGTCATGAAGTATTTTTCTTGTTTCTTCCGCAAAGACAAGATGCGTATACGCTGACGGCATAGCTTCTGCCTCCTTATCTTTTCAGCTGTTATTATAGTGAGAATAAAAGAAAGAGGTCAGAGCTGACTAGTCAGATTGTCCAATGTGTATCTGACACATCGGGTATGCTGGCAAAAGAATGGGAATAGGCATAAGGCAGAGGAATTATCGGTATTCCTCTGCCTTATGCAGTAATATTTCTTTTTCGTTTGTGTACTTTTCATGCATGACATCATCCAGCAATTGGTTCATGACTCTGCCGATATCTTTGCCTTTGATGTTCAAAGAGATGAGATCTCTGCCTGATATCTGCAATTGTTTCAAAGACCAGCAGTAACTGTCATTAGTCAAAGCCGCATACTGTCTTTTCTTGCGGGTTAAGGAAAGAGCGGGGGACATGGCTTTGCGGAAGGCAAAGTAGGTATCGATATCCGTATGCAGCTCATGTAATAAAAGACGGAAGGAAATATCATCATCCCAGGGCGTATCGGTATGGGTGATGAGGTCGATGACCGTATCCTGGAAGATATTGGGGTATTTCATCCGTTTCAGTACATGCCTGGATAAAGGGACAGAATGAATGTAATACAGGATCATGGCCATGCGGATATCTGCTTTGGCAGATGCCTCTTCATCCAGCAGCTGGATCAGACGATGGTAGTCATTATCTTTGATGCGTCTGAGTTCCGGAAAGAATACTTCCAGCACTTCTCTTTCATCTTCCATGACCATGGAAATGCCGCGCGACTGCAGGGTGCCGGTGAATTCCTGGGTGATGCGTTCGGCGGATACATAGGATAATGTGTCTTTCATGGCAAAAAGCACTTCTCTTGTATGTGGTTCAATGGAAAAGGAAAGACGGGCACAGAAGCGGATGGCTCTCAGGATGCGCAGGGCATCCTCATTGAAGCGTTTTTCCGGGTTGCCGATGCAGCGGATGATCTTATTGCGGATGTCATCCAGGCCATGGAAAAAGTCGATGATGCCGGTATCAGGATGATAGCACAGGGCATTGATCGTAAAGTCACGGCGCTTGCAGTCTTCTTCCAGGGCACTGGTGAATTCCACATGGTCGGGATGACGGTGGTCCTGGTAGCCGGAGTCTTTCCGGTAGGTTGTGATTTCAATCGGATGATGGTCGATGATGACCGTGACGGTACCATGCTGGATCCCGGTATCAATGGTATGGAAGTCATGAAAGACTTCCTTGATCTCCAGTGGCATGGCATTTGTGGTCAGATCATAGTCATGAATCGGCAGATGCAGCAGGTACGAGCGGACTGCCCCGCCTACCACATACGCTTCATAGCCGTGTTCATTCAGCTGTTTCAGGAGTTTTAATACATAATCCGGCAGTTCCATGCTTTAATAATATAAGAAAAATGAATGAAATGGAGATGATCATTGATGCGGATTGGTACAAGCAGTGATATTCATCGTCTGGTGGAAGGCAGAAAGCTGATCTTAGGCGGGGTGGAAATTCCCCACAGCAAGGGACTGCTGGGACATTCGGATGCGGATGCTCTGATCCATGCGGTAGCCGAAGCGATTCTGGGCGCACTGGCGTTAGGAGATCTCGGCCATCACTTCCCGGATACAGATCCCAGGTGGGAAGGTGTTTCTTCCTTAGTGATTCTGGAACAGGTGTATCAGATGATGAAAGAAAAGGGCTATCATATCGGCAATGTGGATGCACTGGTATTGATTGAAAAGCCCAGGATGGCACCATATATTGAACAGATGCGTCAGAACATTGCTAGTGCCCTGCATACTTCCGCTGACAATGTGTCGGTAAAGGCAACCCGGGGTGAAGGCATGGGCTTTGTCGGCCATGAAGAGGGCGTACTGGCCCAGGCGGCAGTGCTTCTGGAAGAGGATCAGGATGTTCGCTAAGACAAGTGAAGTCAAGGTCATGCGGGATCCTGTACATGGCTATGTGCATGTACAGGATCAGCTGATCTGGGATCTGATCAACAGCAGATGGGTGCAGCGCTTAAGAAGGATCAGACAGCTGGGCGGGGCATATGTGGTATACCATTGTGCGGAACATACCCGTTTTTCCCATTCCCTGGGGGTGTATGAAATTGCCCGGCGCATGTGTTATGAAGTGCCGGATATTGATCATGCATTGAATGAGAAAGAGAAGATGACGGTCATGGCCGCGGCCTTACTGCATGATTCAGGCCATGGTCCGTATTCCCATGCGTTTGAAAGTATTTCCCATACCTCTCATGAAAGTGTGACCTGCCGGGTCATTGAACATGATCCGGAAATACGTGCCATCCTGGAAAACGGTTACCATGGCATGGCAAAGAATGTGGCGGATGTAATCCGCCATAAAAGTGCCAATCCGCTGCTGTCGCAGATGATCTCTTCCCAGCTGGATGCGGACCGCATGGATTATCTTTTAAGAGATGCGTATTTTACCGGCACAACGTATGGCACGTTTGATCTGGAAAGAATCCTGAGAACATTAAGAGTAGAGAATGATCAGCTGATGATCAAGGCCAGCGGCGTGTATGCGGTGGAAAACTATATCATGGCCAGATACCATATGTACTGGCAGGTATATTATCATCCTACGGCAAGGGCGTATGAAGCGATCTTAAGAGCGCTGTTTCAGCGGCTGAAGGACAGCGGCATGCTGGAAGAAGAATATGTGCTGCCGCAGTTTAAAGCATTAAGAGAAGGAAAGAAGCTGAGCCTGGAGGAGTATTTCCGGCTGGATGAAAATGCATGCAATTACGGGTTTGAAATGCTGGAACAGTGCAATGATCCGATCTTAAGGGATCTGTCCAGCCGACTGCTGGACAGAAGGCTGTTCAAGTTTACCGATTACAGTCCCAGGGAAGTCAGAAGATTAAGCAAGGTGCTGAAGGAAAAAGGCTATGATCCGAAGTATTATCTGATGAAGGATGAAGTGGGCCAGCGGCCTTATGTACCATACAATGGGGAAGCAGGATCCATCTTTGTACTGATGGAAGATGGCAGTATCAGAGAACTTTCCAATGCCAGCAATATTGTTTACAGTCTCATCCACGGTCCGGACCGGGATGAAAAGAAAATTTTCATTCCCGCATTATGAAGGAAAGTACATACAGAGAGAAAATTCTGTATGTACTTTTTCTGTTGACAAGCAGATTTAACCCGCTATCATATGCAGGTATGAGAGTACATATCCGCCTCAGACGCATCGACTTTCTCGAAAAAAAAGAAGAAATTATCGTAGATACAGATGGACTGCTCAATGACGGCAGGCTGCTGTATATGGAAGCTGATGGCAGAACCCACCAGAAAATCACGTTTCATGATGACACGGTTATTATTGACCGCAAGGGAAGGTATGGATCAAAGATCATCCTGCCGGAACATGCGGCCGGTCAATGCTATGTCTATTCTCCCTATGGCGAAATGGAAATGGGAGCCTCACTGTGCCGGAAAAACAAAGAAGACGGCCGATGGCAGGTAGAATACGAAATTACCAGTGAAAACCAGCTGATGACCCATGTCAGACTGGAATGGGAATTCAATGCGATTTAATGCGGATAATGTATTGACATTATAAGGGTACGAATGTATCATGCTCAGACAAATGAGTGTACCAGGAGGGAAGTATGACAGCGAAGGAAACAATGACAGATGTTGCCTATGATTATCTGGCCAAGCGGAAGAAGGAAGTTGAATTCGTCAAGCTGTGGCAGAATGTATGCAAGACACTGGATATTCCGGAAGACAGACAGAGAAGGAAGAAGAGCCAGTTCTACAGTGATCTGATGCTGGACAGCAGGTTTGCGTCACTGGAAGGAAACAAGTGGGACCTGCGTCACAGAAGAAAGTATGATGAAGTGCATGTCAACACGGATGATCTTTCCCTCGATGATGACAGTGATGAAAGCAAGGATGACATTGACAACAGCCTTGATATCACCGACGACGATAACGAAGATAACCGCTATTGAAAAAGAAACGATGCCTGAAAGCATCGTTTTTCTTATACCGATAATAAATACAGGCGCAAATGCTTTTCAACTCAGACGAAAGAGATTAAAATAGAAGCGCAAAAACTAGGAGGATATAGATAATATGGTAATGGTTTCTGCAAAAGAGATGATCGACAAGGCACATGCTGGTCATTATGCTATTCCTGCGTTCAATACGAACAATCTGGAATGGACAAAGTGCATCCTGACAGCCGCACAGGAGATGAAGTCTCCGGTTATTATTCAGTGCTCTGAGGGTGCTGGCAAGTACATGGGCGGTTTCAAGGTTGTCGCTGACTTAGTCAGAGATCTGCATGACTCCATGGGCATTACAGTTCCGGTTGCTCTGCATCTGGATCATGGCACATATGAAGGTGCCAAGAAGTGCATCGAGGTCGGTTTCACTTCTGTTATGTTCGATGGTTCCAAGTATGACATCGAAGAGAACATTGAAAAGTCCAAGGAAATTATTGCTTTAGCGCACAGCAAGGGCATTTCCGTTGAGTGCGAAGTCGGCGGCATCGGCGGTACAGAAGATGGTGTTACTTCTTCCGGTGAACTGGCTGATCCGGCAGAGTGCAAGAGAGTTGCTGATCTGGGCGTTGATTTCCTCGCTGCTGGTATCGGCAATATCCATGGCAAGTATCCGGCTAACTGGGCTGGTCTGAACTTCGAAAGACTGGACGAAATCAACAAGGCTGTTGACGGCAAGCCGCTGGTTCTCCATGGCGGTTCCGGTATTCCGTTTGATCAGGTTCATAAGGCTGTTACACTTGGTGTTTCCAAGGTTAACATCAACACTGAACTGCAGCTGGTCTTCGCTGATGCAACACGTAAGTACATCGAAGCCGGCAAGGACCTGGAAGGCAAGGGCTACGATCCTCGTAAGCTCTTAAAGCCGGGCACAGAAGCTGTTATTGCCAAGGCTGAAGAGCTGATCAAGGCTTACGGCTCTGATAACAAGGCTGAGTAATCAGTAATCAGTAAACTGGTAAAAGCTGCGGATGATTCCGCAGCTTTTATTTTGGCTATAACAGTTCGTTGCTGTGATCTACCGGTACCGGTTCCGGGACAAATACTTCCTTGAAGGCAAGTTCCAGTTCGTACTGTACCTGTCTTCTGGTCAGATGGAGTTTAGCTGCCGTCTCTTCCTGGGTCAGTTTATCCATGTACAGGGATACGATGATATTCTCTACCCGCTTTCCTCCTGCCTTGCACAGAGCAGCCAGGGTTGTTTCAACATAGTCAATGTCTTCTTTGAGGAACTTTACCACATAGGGATCCGCATCATCGCTGTAGCGGATCCGGGTGTATTCTTCTTTTTCATACGGATAGAAGCCGCAGGAAAGTTTGAAGAGTTCTACTCTCTTTTTTGCTTTTTCATCCATACCTGTATTATATATAAGAAGAAAAGGCAGAAAAGAGGAAATGATTCTTTTTTCTGACAATAACAGTTGCCATATTGATACAGGAGAAGATATGCAGAACAATTTCTTGTTTTTTGATATTGATGGAACATTGAAGGATTTCAGGACAAATGGCGTACCGAAGAGTGCATCGGATGCCATACGCAAAGCCCAGGGCAATGGGTGCCTGGCCTTTATTGCAAGCGGCAGGCCGCGCTTTATTCTCAATGAGGATTTCGGCTTTACACCTAATGGTTTCATCTTCGCCAGCGGAGCGGGATTTGAATTGAATGGAAAAGTCGTTTTAAGCAGAACATTTGATCCAAAGCTGTTACAGGAACTGATGCGCAAGGCGGAACAGTGTCATGTGTCATACAACCTGCAGGGATTTGAAGGCGGCTATGCCAGTCCGCATTTCTATCATGACTTTGAGGATGAGATGACAAATGGAAAGATGAAAGGATATCTGGAGGATGATTATCTGAGTAAGGGTCTGCGTCCGATGAACCTCTATCATGAAGAACCCATCTATAAGATTGATATTCATTATTACAAAGACTCAGCCAAGAGCACATTCATGAACTGGCTGAAAGGAAGAGCGGAATATGCCGGTACGGCATCCATGAATCCGAATTTCCTGGATGGTGCGGAACTGTCTCCGGTGGATGTCAATAAAGGCACCGGCGTTCTGATGGTTGTGACGCATTACCATGGGGACATGGAAAAGACATATGCCTTTGGTGATTCACTGAATGATTATGAGATGATCAGGACCGTCAGACATGGTGTAGCCATGGCAAACGGGGTAAAACAGCTCAGGGAAATCGCCGAATATGTGACTGATTCACCGCATGAAGACGGCATTGCCAAGGCCCTATGTCACTACCATCTGATCTAGGTATCTGTTTCAGATTCCTTTTCTGCACAGGCTTATATCGTTTACGGATGGGAAGTGAATGGCTATAATGTTAACGCGGTTCGTTAAGAACAGGTTAAACAGAACAGTATAAAACGGAGAACGTTTGGAGAGGAATTGAAATGCCAGAAGTTATCAGAATAGAGGGCGGACATGAGCTGGAAGGAGAAGTGACGATTTCCGGCAGTAAGAATGCGACCGTTGCGCTGATTCCGGCGGCGGTGCTGGCCAATGGACCGGTGACGATTGTCGGTGTACCGCAGATTGCGGATGTCAGGCATCTTTCGGAAATACTGCGTATTCTGAATGTGGATGTGGAACAGCCAAGTCCGGATCATCTGATCATTGACCCGACCCATATGAAGAATGTGGATCTGGTGGATGATGTTGTGACCAAGCTTCGTGCTTCCTATTATCTGATGGGCGCACTGCTTGGCAGATATCATCATGTCAGAATGAGAATGCCGGGCGGATGCTATCTGGGTCCCCGTCCGATTGATCTGCATCTGAAGGGGTTTGAAGCTTTAGGTGCGACGGTGAAGTATGAAAGAGGATGTTATGACATTACGGCGGACAGACTGGTCGGGGATAAGATCTTCCTGGATATTGCGTCCGTAGGGGCAACCATCAATATCATGATGGCGGCAGTATATGCCGAAGGCAGAACGGTTATTGAAAATGCGGCCAAGGAACCGGAAATCATTGATGTGGCTACTTTATTAAATAAGATGGGTGCGCATATCAGAGGGGCCGGTACCAATGTCATCAAGATTGACGGCGTGAAGTCATTGAACGGCTGTTTCCATGAGATCATTCCGGATCGCATTGAAGCAGGTACATACATTGTCATTGCGGCAGCTATGGCAAGGAAGATGAAAATAAACAATATCATCCCTCAGCATCTGGAAGCTTTACTGATGAAGCTGGATGAGATGGGAGTAAAGATGGATGTACAGGTGGATTCTGTTACCATTGAAAAGTCAGAACATCTCAAGCCGATTGAAGTCACAACAAAGCCGTATCCCGGCTTTGCCACAGACCTGCAGCAGCCTCTGACCGTACTGATGACCCAGGCGGAAGGCGTGTCAAGAGTAGAAGAAACCATCTATGTGGAACGGTTCAAGCACTGCAATGAGCTGCAGAAGATGGGTGCCTACATTGATCTGTCGCCTGCCTGTGCGGAAATTCATGGACCGACACCGTTATATGGAACAACGGTATCTGCCACGGATTTAAGATGCGGGGCTGCCATGGTGATTGCCGGACTGATGGCAGATGGTGTGACAACCATTGAGAATATCTATCATATTGACAGAGGCTATGATCATATTGATGATAAGCTCAATGCCATCGGGGCCAAGATCTGGCGTGAGAAAGTGCCGGATGAAGACTGAAAGAATGAGAGATTGTGAACACATGTGTTCATGATCTTTTTTTGACAATGTACAATACCGGTATAACATGCATGCACTTTCAGACAATGACAGTGGTAGAATGTCCCCATATTAATAAGAGGCACAGTATGAGTGAAAAGAAACATGGCAGCAGTATGAAGCTGTTCTTTGCCAGTATATTCGATATCCATCACAGGTACAGAAACAAGCGGGATGAAATCAGAGAAAGCGGGAAACATGAGAAGCGCCACCAGGAATGGAAGGCTTTATGGCATTATATGTTTTCTATTTCGGCGGACAGTGCCAGTCATGAGGAGATCAAACAGAGACTGCTTGACGGAGGCAGGGTGTCCGGTACCAACATGTGTGTCATGGTATGTGCGATATTGATTGCATCGGTTGGTCTGAATACAAACAGTACGGCTGTGATTATCGGTGCCATGTTGATATCACCGTTGATGGGAAGTATTCTTGCCATCGGCTATGGTACGGTTACAGCGGATTATTTTGTGGTCAGAAGACATCTGACCGGTTTTCTCTTTCAGATTATCTGCAGTGTGCTGACATCAGCCATATACTTCCTGCTTTCCCCGGAAAAGGGTGTAACGGCAGAACTGTTGAACAGAACCAATCCTTCGTTCTATGATGTCATCATTGCCAGTGCCGGCGGCATTGCCGGTATTATCGGACAGACAAGAAAAGATAAAGCCAACAACATCATTCCGGGTGTGGCGATTGCTACAGCTCTGATGCCGCCGTTATGTACATGCGGCTACTCCATTGCCAACCAGAAGTGGAGAATGCTTTCCGGGGCATTGTATCTGTTTGTGGTAAATTCATATTTCATTTATATGTCTGCTTGTCTGGTGCTGACTCTGCTGAGAATTCCCCAGGTAAGAGAAACAAGTGAGAAGGAAAGAAAGCGTACAGTTCATAAGCTGGTCCGCAATGCCATTCTGATTTCTCTGCCTTCGATTGTATTGGGGTTACTGATTCATCAGGGGTGAATGGAAGCTCTCATACAACGGGATGGAGTGACAGATGTTCTGTTTTATCAGTCGCGTGTGATAGAAATATCTGGCTGATGTTCAGCTTAATTCTGACGAGTACAGATATATATTTCGTTTCGGCATGTGACGAAATCTCTTTTTTTGATGCCATAAGGCATTTTGGAAACGATTTAATCGGCTGAATCAAGAGGCACAGTTAATAATATTTGAGTAATATATAGAAAGTGCTTACAAACTCTGCTAATATATCTCTGCCTGAATTCAGTATGCCTGCAGGAAGACAGCGGGTATCCAAAAATATATCATTTTTACTAGTGTATATTTATGATCTTTTAGTAATGGGTTTCCTGCTGCTCGTGACATGTCAGATAATATCTACAGCGTGAAAAAGAAAGAAACTGACACATTTATCACTTTGGATGAGTAATATGTGACAGTTTCAGGAGGAGAAAAAACGTGATATGAAATTCACAAAGAAAATAATGAGCACGGCTCTGGCGGCTGTTATGACGGCAGCTGTGATGCCGGCTGCCGTGCAGGCGGAAGAAACAGCCGAGACCGCATCAGACTATACGTTTGAAGTCATGTCTACAACAGATATGCATGGGCGTGGGACAACAACAGATGTTGCGACGCAGCGTGAGGACAGTAATTCGATGGAACGTGTTTCCACTATTGTCAAAGCAGAGCGGGCAGCGATTGGCAAAGACAACACTTTATTGATTGACAATGGCGATCTGTATCAGGGAACACTGATTACACAGTATCAGATGTCAAATTGTCCTGAGCAGGAAAATCAGATGATTACCTGTCTGAAAGAAATCGGTTATGACGCGTCTGTTATGGGCAATCATGAATTCAACTACACGATAGATCAGCGTGATACCCAGGTTAAGTATCTTGAAAATGCAGGAATTCCGGTGCTGGATGCCAATCTGGTACTGAAAACAGACGGCACAAAGTTCGGCGGCACAGCTGCCAAAGCCGGTGATCCTTATTACAAACCTTATACCATTAAAGAATTCAAGGCCGGTAAAGCAAAAGACGGTTCACATGAAAACACAGTCAGAGTAGCGGTGATCGGTCTTGGCAATGCGGCTAATGCCACATGGGACCAGGCGGATCATTATACCAATCTGCAGTTCTCCAGTCTGGACAACCCGCAGGGACTTCTGGAAAATGAGATCAACAAGTGGACTTCCTATATCAGAGGCAATAATCTGGCAGACATTGTCATTGTCAGCGCACATTCCGGTAAGGGAACAGATGATGGTGTAGAGAGCGATAAATTCATGCTTGAGTCGCAGGCTGTTTCCGGCACAAAGAAATCCAAGGGTATGGATCTGCTGATTTATGGACATGATCACACAGCCAATGTAGAAGCACAGACAAATGCAGAAGATAAGAAAGTATGGATGGTCAATGGCGGCGGTACAGCTGTGACAAAGACAATGTTCAGCGTGAATTTCAATGAAGATGGAACCGTTAAGGATTATGCTGTCAGTGAAACACCTTCACTTCTGGCATTGAAAAATGTGACATCTGATGCGGAACTGAACAACAATTCCAACATTCAGGATCTATATAAAAACACAGTAGAGTGGGCGGAAAAGCCATTTGGAAGCTTCGGTACAGGCTGGAATGATGTCAAAGCAGAAGCGGAAGGCAAGACAAACGATGATATGATCACCCGGCAGACAGCATTGATGAACCTTGTTGGCAAAGCCATGATCTGGTCTACATGGCAGTCTTATGAAGATAATGGCATTGAGGGAGCAACTGTAGCGTTTGCTTCGCCGGTATTCCAGAAAGAAGCAGATGGGAAGCTTTCCTATGTTCCTTCTGATGGTGACAGCATCAATACCATGACTATTGCCATGCTTTACAGATTCGGCAATAATCTTTCCTGCTGTGTTGAAATGACCGGTGATCAGATCTACACATGGATGAGTACAGTTGCGGACAGATATGCAATCGATGAAAACGGAAATCCCTGTATTGCTAAGGGTGAATCTATCTATGGTATGGATACGTTCTATGGCATTGACTATACTTTCGATCTGACTAAGCCTGCGGGCAGCCGCGTTGTTAAAGCTTTATATAATGGCAAACCTCTTAAAGGTTCTACAGACAAAATACGGGTTGCCATGAATAATTATCGTCTGTCCGGCGGCTATGACTTTACAAAGAATACCGGCATCAGTGAACAGAATGCAGTATGGACAGCGGATAAATATCTCGGTTCGGATCGTTCTCCGATGATTGCTCAGATTGGTGAGTATGTTAAATATATGAAGACTGTTACACCGGAAGATAAGGTATCTCACGGCAATGATTCTTCATGGACTCTTATCACCAAGGCGGATGAAACAGTATCATCGGAACCTGCTGAAAAGGGAGCTGTTACTATGTATCGTGTCTATAACCCGAACAGCGGAGAACACTTCTTTACTTCAGCCAAGGCAGAAAGAGATCATCTGATTTCTCTTGGCTGGAAGGATGAAGGGACGGGATGGAAATCTCCTGAAAAGTCAGATACACCTGTCTATCGTCTATATAACGCAAATGGCGGTGAACATCATTACACGGCAGATGCGCATGAAAAAGAAGTTCTCGTTTCACTTGGGTGGAAGGATGAAGGCATCGGCTGGTACAGCGATGAAGCCAAAGGAACACCTGTCTATCGTGCATACAATCCTAACGAAAAGGCAAATAACCATCATTACACAGCAAACGCTGCTGAAGATAAGTACCTGATCCGTATCGGCTGGCATGATGAGGGCATCGCCTGGTATGGATTAGCTGAATAAACTGTTTTTCAAAGAACTGCAGGATGAATTGTGATTCCCGGCAGTTCTTTTTCTGTCTGCGGAACAGTTGCGCATTGAAAGCAGAAAATTATAGTATTAATAATAAAAAGTGAGTGAGGTGGAAAGATGAGACTTCGTAAAGCAGTGGCTGTTCTGATGGCAGTATTCATGACTGCTGGATATATGCCTGTGTGTGCGGATGATGGTGTAGAGAATCCGGTGCCGGTTGAACAGACAGAAAGTGAAGTAATAGAACAGGCACAGGCAGAAGCACAGGAAGTTGCTGATTCTGATCCTGCTGAACGATCTGAGAATATGCCGGATGAAACCCAGACATATATGGGAATCACCATGGATTCCCAGGATGATATGCAGGCAGAGGATGAATCTGATGATAATAAAGGATTATTGTCTTTCATCACACTGAAGGCAAATGCGGAAGAAACCAATTCCGCCCGCGGTACAAATCCTGAACGTGTTTATGGAATTGATGTCTCTGAACACCAGAAGAAGATCGACTGGAAAAAGACAACAACGGATGGCGTTGAATATGCCATCATCGAATATGCCATCATCCGGGTCGGCGGAAGAGGCTATGGTACAGGTTCTCTGTATGCAGATTCCTACTACCAGACAAATATTAAAAATGCCCAGGCAGCAGGACTGCCGGTAGGTGTTTATTTCTTCTCACAGGCAATTACAGTGGATGAAGCGATCGCAGAAGCGGACTATACCTGTGAACTGATTAAAGATTATGATATTGATCTGCCTGTTTTCATGGATTATGAGTATGCGGCAGACTATCGGCTGAATAATGGTGCTTCCGTGGAAGAACGCACAAAGGTAATCAGAGCATTCTGTGAAGAAGTCATGGCGAAAGGGCATGAGGCAGGTATTTATACCGGCGGCTATCTTGCCAGTACAGCCATAGATGGTGTCGGTCTGTCACAGGATTACTGGATGTGGATCGCTACTTATGGCAGTTCTGTTTATTCCGGATATAAAGGCCTCTATGATTTCTGGCAGTATACAAGCACCGGCAGTGTGCTTGGCATTACCGGCAATGTGGATGTGGACTGCTGGTTCAAGTCAGACGCGAGACCGGGTAAAGAACAGGTTAAGACATATCCTATGTATCGTCTGTACAATAAAAATAATGGCGAACATTTTTATACGGCGGACGAAGCGGAAAGAGATAATCTGGTAGAGAAAGGCTGGCAGTATGAAGGACTTGGCTGGACAGCCACAACGGATAAAAGTGTGCCGGTGTACCGTTTATATAATAAGAATGGCGGAGAACACCATTACACAACTTCTGCCAAGGAAAGGGATATGCTTGCTGCAGTGGGATGGGCTTATGAAAAGGTTGGCTGGTATTCCGATCCGAATAAGAGTACACCGCTTTACAGAGTGTACAATCCCAACGCCTTTGCCAACAATCACTTCTATACAACGAGCAAAGCAGAAAGAGATTATCTTGGCAGTATCGGCTGGGAGAATGAAGGAATCGGCTGGTATGGTGCCTGAGATATAAAAGACTGTAATGACTGTCAGCGAAGAAAAACAGCTGGCAGTCTTTTTCTTTGAGCGGAAACATATATTTTGTACACACAGTCTGTACTGTCCGAACATTTTTTGCCTTCTGTACTGTGCAGAAAAGTGCTGATTTTGCAGTCATCAGTGTTATCATATACACCGTAAATTCAGGGAAGGGATTACATCGAATGAGGAATAGGGTAAGGGAATTATTTTGCAGTATATTATCCGCAGTGCTTGTGGCAGGATCTGTGGATACAGCAATACTGAAAACTCTTGCGGATGAAGGTGATTCTTCTGACAATCAGAACACTGAAAGTACAGCAGAAACAACAGAAGAGCCGGAGAAAACTGAAAATACAATTGAAGCATATACGTCATCAAATACAGCTGATGTCTACAGAATGTATAATCCGAACAGCGGCGAACATTTCTACACTGAAAATTATGTAGAGAGAGACATTCTGTTAAGAGCAGGCTGGGACTATGAAGGTATCGGCTGGACAGCTCCGCTTAAAAACTGCAACAATGCTGAACCGGTATATCGTGTGTACAATCCGAATTCCGGTGTACACCATTACACAATGAGCGGTGGTGAAAAAGCTGTGCTGGTCAGTAAAGGATGGCATGATGAAGGTGTTGGATGGTATTCAGACAGCCAGAAGGAAGTTGTTCTGTACCGTCAGTACAATCCGAACAGTGGTCTTCATAACTTTACAGTGAATAAAAATGAGAATGATGCACTGGCAAGGGCAGGCTGGCAGTCTGAAGGTACAGCCTGGTACGGTGTGAATGACCCGGATCTGACCATTACACATCCGGCAGCGATTTATAAACAGATTGATATGAGCGCAGTATATGACTTCAACTACTATGTGAATGCATATGGTGATATTAATAAGCTCTATGCCCATAATGATGCTGGTGCTCTGAAGCACTTTGCGGAATGCGGTCTGAATGAAGGACGCAGCGGTAAAGCTTCCTATGATCAGGCAGCGTACGATGCTATCAAGAAAAAGCTGCATCCTAAGTATCCGGAGGCTGAGGCTGTTTTCAATGCCGGCCTGCCGAGAACGCTGCAGAACGCATTCAACTATGCAATGGTACCGTGGGTTTACAGAACAGTAGACCACAGTCTCGGTACGCATTACTTTGCCCATCTTGGCTATACACAGAGAACCGGCAACTGCTTTGTCATGGCCGGCATGTTCTGTGAACTGGCAAAGGCATTAGGCTATAATGCGATACAGTGCTATGGTGCAGTTAATGTCAGAGGCGGTCTGTCCACACATTCCTGGGTGGAGATTGACGGCAGAGTCTATGATCCTGATTTCCAGGTTGAGGTTGGCAGAAATGGCTTCAACATTGCATATGGCCAGAGAGGAACACTGACATATCACAAGTATGGAACAATGGGAGAATAAGAATGAGAAATGAAATAAAAGGAATTGTACTGGCTGCGGGTGTCCTGATGACACTGACCGGATGCTCAAGAGCTTCCGCATCCCAGTCGGCAGCGCGCACAACTTCTCCGGCAATGGCTTCCGCAGCTTCTCTGCCGGATCTCAAATCGATCGGTGAAAAGAAAAAAGATACATATGAAATTGCCATTGCCAATGATACAGGCAGGGATATAACCGGCTTTGCCACAAAGGAAGATGGTAAAGACAGCTATGGTGAAAACATGCTGAAAGATACCTATAAAGCTGATGAGGAAAGATATCTTTACTATGCCATGGACACAGCAGTTGCTTCAGCAGGCAGCGATTCATCTCTGAAAGGTGCATATCTGAACTTTACGGTAGATGTACAGCTGACCTTTGCGGATGGTACAACGGCAGAACTGAAAGACTTCCCGATGTCCACTGCCAAGGATGTCACCATCAAGAAGGCATCTGATACGGATGGCGGCTTCTGTTACATTGAGTATCAGACAGAGGATAAGGAACAGGTATCTACTTTCGATACGGAAAAGAGCAATTATGATGCGGCGCAGAAAGCTGCCGCGGATAAAGCCGCAGCTGAAAAAGCAGCGGCAGATCAGGCTGCTGCAGAACAGGCAGCAGCTGCCCAGGCCGCGGCCGAACAGGCCCAGGCTGCCCAGCAGCAACAACAGCAGGCGCAGACTTATACTGCCCCGGATACATCTTCGCAGCAGTCCGGCGGCGGCAGTACCGGCTGTCTTGATGGATTTGTACTGAACTAAGCATGAAGAACAGAGTTTATTATTTCTCATGTCTCAGGGCGATTGCCTGTATTGGTGTCGTTCTATTGCATACGTATTTCTGTGCGGTACTGCAGTGGAACCCGGGAAAGAGTGAATCTGTCATGAGCATGATGGTAAGAAACTGCATGCTGTGGGCAGTGCCATGCTTTATCATGGTGACAGGAGCACTTCTTCTCAATCCTGAAAAAGCGATCACGCTGAAAGACATTTACGGCAGATATATCCGCCGGGCATTATGGGCGTTAGTACTGTTCAGCTTCATCTTTGCACTGTTTGATTTTGCACTGGACGGAACAATGGGTTTTGGTAAGATGCTTGTGAACTGGGCTGTCAATCTGTTTACCGGCGGTTCCTGGCTGCATATGTGGTATCTGTATATGCTCATTGGTCTGTATGTGCTTCTGCCGGTATTCCGGGCGATTGTGAAAAACGCAGATGATCAGATCCTGAAGTATACGATTCTTGTTCTGTTTCTGTTTCAGTCTGTATTGGCTACGATCGGTTTCTTCCTGCAGAATAAGACCATTGCTTTCTATATCCCGGTATCTACAGTTTATCCGCTGTATTTTTTCCTGGGTTATGCCGTCCACAATGATAAAATTGCCATCAGCAGAAAATCAGCGCTGTCCATGCTGATCTGTTCTGCCATCGGTCTATTGGCTGTTACGTATGTCGGTGTTCAGTACAGCAATCAGATGCTTGTACAGATGAGCAGCAGCTATGCGTTCATTCTTGTTGTCTTCCAGTCTGTTGGTATTTTTGCCCTCCTGAAGACACAGGAAGAGAAAGCTGCCGCAGATACGAAGCTCAACAAAGTGCTTTACAGCATAGATGCATGTTCCTTCGGCATCTATCTGATGCATGTGCTTGTCATTTATACGGTATACAGAGCGCTTCTGATCAATCCGTATGGAACCGGAAGTTTCTTTGTACTATTATTAATAGCAGTTATTGCCCTTGGTATTTCCTGGGCAGCCACATGGCTTTTGAAACATGTGCCATGGATTAAAACGATTATTTAATGGGAGAAAGAAAATGAAGAGAAGATTTTCGGCTGCGGGATTGATTCTGTCAATCATGATGTTATGCGTACTGTGTGTTCCGGTACATGCGGCAGGTTCAGAAGTGATTATGTATCGCATGTATAATCCGAATTCAGGAGAGCATTTCTTTACATCCGATGTCAATGAAAGAAACAGTCTGTATCTTGCCGGATGGAATGCGGAAGGCGTCGGCTGGTACGCGCCGACCAGCAGTTCTGTACCTGTTTACCGCCTGTACAATAAAAATGGCGGTGAACATCACTATACAGAAAACAGTGCTGAGAAAGATCTGCTTGTATCCAAAGGCTGGTCGTATGAAGGTATCGGCTGGTACAGTGATGACAAGAATACGGTTCCGGTCTACCGGGAATACAATCCACATGCTTACAGGAACAACCATAACTATTCTGTGGATGTGAATGAAAAGAAGAGCCTGGTTGCGGCAGGGTGGAATGATGAAGGTATCTGCTGGTATGGCTGCAATAATGATGAAGGTCTGACTGAGGCAGCTTTGCCGCAGAGAAACACTTCCAGCAGTACAACACCTGCACTGCCGGCAAAAGGCACGCAGAAATATGCAACACCACATGGAAAGAAATATCATCTTGATCCGAATTGCGGTGGAAAGAATTCCTATCCGATCAGTGATGAAGCAGCTGCCAAGCGCGGTCTGACACCATGTGAGAAGTGTGCACAGTAACTGAACTGATTCTGTTATGGAAAAATAAATCCAGAGTTCATAAAAATTATTAGTGGCGGAAACCCACTGCCTTTAGGTGGTGGGAGGAGCCACCGATATATCACTATCCCTGGTTCTCTATATAATGCTGGATCGTAGAGGCAGAGACTTCTCCGATGCTGCA
>Ga0256406_1003546_pt1 | contig 19200 bp, 17 predicted proteins | sample RumenRJG_03DNA_FD_185986 | JGI IMG/M metagenome (GOLD analysis project Ga0256406, IMG submission 185986) | Bovine rumen microbial communities from Lethbridge, Alberta, Canada - RJG_03 | ecosystem: Host-associated > Mammals > Digestive system > Stomach > Rumen | place: Canada: Alberta | collected...
TTATGGAAAATTCTTAAAAGATTTAGTTGAAGATGATTTATAAATTATAAAGTTAAGCTGAGTGAAAAATATATTTTATAAATTAAAAGGCCAAACTGAGAGAAAAATATATTTTATAAATTAAAGGGCCAAGCTGAGTGAAAACATAATTATTAATTATTGTAACAAGGCTTAAAAATATAATTTATTTCAAAGAATATATTAAAAAATGACTTACGTAACTATGTGTGTTTTTTGAGCGAAAGAAAGGATTGAATTTAAAATGGGAAAATTTAAAAGAACAGATACATCAATAGATGGAGTATGTATTATTGAGCCAACGGTTTTCGGAGATGAACGTGGTTATTTTATGGAAACATACGAGAAAAATGATTTTGAGGAAATCGGCATAAAAGGTGATTTTATACAAGATAATCAAAGTAGATCTAAAAAAGGAGTTTTAAGAGGACTTCATTTTCAAAAACAACATTCACAAGCAAAGATTGTAAGATGCATCAAAGGAGAAGTATTTGATGTTGCAGTTGATTTAAGACCAGGAAGTAAAACATACGGAAAATGGGAGGGAGTTATTCTTTCTGAAGAAAATAAAAAGATGTTTTATATTCCAAGAGGATTTGCCCATGGATTTTTGGTATTGTCTGATGTTGCAGAATTCTGCTATAAGGTTGACAATATTTATGATCACGAATCAGAAGGTGGACTTCAATGGAATGATCCTGATGTCGCAATAGATTGGCCTTTTGGCGATATAAAGCAAGAAGAACTTTTGACTTCTGAAAAAGATGGAAAATGGCCATCATTAAAACAATTAAAGGAAACTGATTTATTTAAAGATTTAAATAAGTAGTAACAAGAGATTATAATTAATTATTTAAAATGAGTTTAAAAAGGAGTACAAATGTTATTTGACAAAAATAATTTATTTGAGGTGCTCCTATAAAACTATATAATATTGTTATAAAAATATTTGAATATAATGTTACTTTTATAAGATAGGGAAGGAAATAAAAATAAATGAAAAATATAATGATAACTGGAGCAGCAGGATTTATAGGAGCTAATTTTGCTGAACATATGGTAAAAAAATATGATGGAATATATAATTTTGTAATTTATGACAAATTAACTTATGCAGGAAATATGCATAACCTTGATAATGTAATTGATAAAATTACCTTTGTTAAAGGTGACATTTGTGATTTTAACGAAGTAATGGAAACATTAAAAAAATATAATATTGATGCAATTGTTCATTTTGCAGCAGAATCACATGTTGATAATTCGATAAAAACACCATTCATTTTTACACAGACAAATGTTCTTGGAACACATACTTTACTAGAAGCTGCTAGACAAGTATGGGGAGAAGGTTCTGATAACAAATTTGTACATATTTCTACAGACGAAGTTTATGGTTCTTTAAAAGAGGATGGATATTTTACTGAGACTTCTCCAATAAAGCCTAATAGTCCATATTCCGCTTCAAAAGCAAGTTCTGATTTAATTGCTCTTGCTTATAGCAAAACATTCAATATGAATGTCAGTGTAACAAATTGTTCAAATAATTATGGACCATATCAACATCATGAAAAATTAATTCCACATATGATTAGTTTAGCTCTTAAAGATGAGAAACTACCTGTTTATGGAGAAGGTATGAATATTAGAGATTGGCTTTATGTTGAAGACCACTGCGAAGCTATTGATCTTGTTCTTCATAAAGGCAGAAAGGGAGAAAGATATAATATAGGTGGACATAACGAAAAACGCAATATTGAAATTGTAAAACTTATATTAAATAGATTAGGAAAACCAGAATCATTAATTGAACATGTTACAGATAGAAAAGGGCATGATTATAGATATGCTATTGATCCTACAAAAATTCATAATGAGCTTGGATGGCTTCCAAAGACAAAATTTGAAGATGGAATTGTAAAAACAATTGACTGGTACTTAGAACATCCAGAATGGCTAGCAAAATAATGAATTATTTTATATAAAAAGGTTTGAGTAATTAAAACTCAAACCTTTTTTTCTATATACTATCTGTTTCAAAAGTCATAATTTGAGGAACGTTTAAAATCTTCATCCTGAATTTGGGAATTATAATTATTTCTACATTGCTCAATAAGAGAACTAACGCCATTTTTTTCTAATTGTTCTCTTTTTTCATTTCCTTTTTGGCTCTTCAGAATAAGAATTAATTTTTCTTTGTACGTGTGTGTTTTCTTTTTCATTTTTTAAATTTTCTAATAATGCTTTTTTTGCAGCTCTTTCAGATGATCTTTTTTTAGCGTTTCTTAATTCGTCTTGATCAGTAATTAAAAAACCTTTATTTTTATCATCTTTAATAATAGTTTTTGAGTTAAGAAGTTGTTTAACTACAAGAGTTTTTTTATACAATTCTGGATCATTTTGCTTTTTTAACAAAAGTAAATTTTCATTAATATTATCACTTGATAATTGATTTTCATAAACTTCATCAAGGACTTTTTCTTTTATTTCTTCCAAATCCTTATCATCTAAACTATAAATTAAACCTAAATTCAAATCACTCATAATACATATCCTCATAAGTAATGATATTCAAATAGTAATTGACTGTCAATAAAATTTGTATTAAAATTTTGTAATAAAAGTGTAACATTAATAAGTATATATTTTATTTGTTATTAGAGGGAAAATCTATGTCAAGGTTCTTTATAAAAACGAGAAAAATTAAGATATTATTTTTTTATTGATAGTTATAGAGAATATTTCTGACATTATAGGTTTACAATAGATATGCCATACATAGATAGATAAAAAATATAAAAAAGTTGAATCAAAAAAATATAAAAAAAAGTTGATTTATGCTTGGAAAAAATGTTATAATAAAGAGCGTGGAAAGGAGCTAATATGAGCGATAATTCAGATTATGGACCGAGAATATATAATTTAAAAATGAGTTGTTGCTCATTTATTCAATAAATTATATATTTTCTTCCTTTAAAAATTAATATTGAAAGGAGAAAATAAAATGGAACAAAAATTAAAAGAAATTAATCTTTTAGATTTATCAGATGATAACAAATTAATTGATATAGCAAAATCGCTTGATGAATATGATGATAATCAAATTTTAAAATTATGTTCAGCACTAACAGATGAAAAGCTATCTTTAATACTTACACAGGCTGATGTTCAATCTCAAAGAAGACTAATGGATTTTATGACAAATGAGAAAATCATAAAAACTTTTAGCTATATGCCTAAGGATGATATTGTTGATATTCTTGGAGTAATTAATATTGGCAAGGCAAAAGAGCTTATTAACAAAATGAAAGAAGGGGATAGAACAGTTATTACAGAGTTACTTGGCTACAAAGAGGATACTGCAGGTGGTATTATGACAACTGAGTATATTACCCTTTATGGTACATTAACATTAGCTCAAGCAATTCAAAAGATAAAGGAATTATCTCCAAAAACTGAACTTATTGATACAATTTTTGTTATGGATGATAATAAAAGACTTGAAGGGGTAGTTGATTTAAGAGATATTTTGATTAATGACGAAAATAAAACATTAAATGAAATATCTGATAAGAATTTTAAATTTGTTGAGCCAGAAGTTGATCAGGAAGAAGTTGCTAATATGGCATCAAAATATGATTTAAATGTAATTCCTGTTGTTAATAAAAACATGACAATGCTTGGTATTATCACAATTGATGATATCGTTGATGTTATGGCAGAAGAGCAAACAGAGGATGTTTTAAAAATGGGTGGTGTCGCTAAAGTTGAAACGCTAGATACTAAAGTTTGGGATGCATTCAAATTAAGATTCCCTTGGCTTTTAATTAATTTACTTACTGCTTTTTTAGCATCACTTACAATTAAATCTTTTGAAGGAGTTATTTCACAAGTTGTTGCATTGTCATCAATTATGTCGATTGTTACAGGAATGGGGGGCAATGCTGGAACGCAAACAGTGTCAATCATTATAAGAAACATAGCCATGGGTAATATAAAATTAAAAGATACATGGAAATTGCTTAGCAAAGAGATTGCACTTGGTGTTATTGATGGAATTGGAATTGGAATTGTAACAGGGGTAATTGTTTCCTTAATTTATGGAAATTCATATCTTGGAATTATTATTTGTTTTGCAATTGTAGGAAATTTAGTTTTTGCAGGAGTTTCAGGATTATTGATTCCAATTGTGCTTCATAAATTACACATTGATCCAGCTCTATCATCATCAATATTTTTAACAACAGCAACCGATGTTTTAGGATTTTTTATATTTTTAAGCTTAGCAAAATTATTCTTACCTTTCCTAACATAAAATATAAATGCAAGTATGTCAATAACTTTTGATTAGTTCACTTTTAAATTAAAATTTTAACATGTAGATTGTTCTCACTTGATGGTTATAGGTTAATTTTATAGGGCGATCTTATCAAAAGTTATTAACAAAATATAAATGAAAGTATTGATTTTTAAATAAAAATTATGTAAAATATATTTATGCAAATTAAATGGTCGCGGGTGTAACATCGAAAGATTGCATCTGAGGAAAGTCCGGGCCCCATAGAGCAAGGATGCTTGATAACGTCAAGTGAGGGAAACCTTAAGGAAAGTGCAACAGAAAATTACCGCCTCTTTTGAGGTAAGGGTGAAAAGGCGAGGTAAGAGCTCACCGTGAGAGTAGTGATATTCTCAGCCATGTAAACCCCATCTGGAGCAACACCGAGACTAGGAGGTTAAGACTGCTCGTCGTCTCCTTAATTTGGTGGCATGAACTAAATAGCAATGTTTAGTCTAGATAAATGACCATTCTCGACAGAACCCGGCTTACAGATTTGCTATTATTAAAAAAATAATTAATTCTCGTATTAAGTATATCTTAATATGAGAATTTTTTAATTGACAAATTTTGTTAAATAAAAAGTGAAAAAAATTAAAATTATTTTTAAAATTTTAAAAAAAGTGTTGACAAATTATGTTAACAAAACTATAATATATAGTATAGGCATTTTGAATATGCAACGTATTAATTTCTTATGATCTACACATAAGAACATTTTGAAAAGGAGTTATTTTGAAGATAAAAAGCAACACCAGAGAAACCGGGGAAAATAGTTGCCAGAATAGCAACAGAAGACATTTTGTCTTACGGAGTATGATTGTTGTTATTGCTGCGATGAACATTACCTTGTCATTTGGCAAGGTTGCTTTTGCAGAAACAAAGACAGATTATGAAACAACTGTTGAAGCAAAAGTAGATACTACAAAAGTACTAGCTGGGGCGTCACTTGTCCTAACTAAGAGTCTTTATGTGGCAACACAGGAAGTAAGCTTAAAGGAAAGTACTTATGATAGTGTCAAGGATTCTGAAACAGAGGTTTCGGATGACAACAATGAAGATGATTCTTCCTCAGAAGTTGATTCTTCAAAAAAAGATGATCAGGACAACGAAAAGTCCAAATCACCTAAAGATGATGGCTTTACCCAAAATGATATGGATAGAATAAACTCCAATATCCCATCTGGTAACAAGTTAACAAGACGCTTAGGTGTCTTTAATAACAGATGGGGGCACAAGGAGACATATTACAATCTGAATATGTCAGGAGTTGTTGAAATTATGAGGAATAATGGATTTTCCTCAAAAAAATATCCATATTGGGTAAGGGCCGATGGAGTTAAGATGCTTGGGCCTTATATTATGATTGCAGCAAATCTTAATAGAGTGCCTAGAGGAAAAATCGTACAAACTTCATTGGGTACAGCGATAGTTGTAGATACTGGTTCATTTGTACGTACAAATCCAGATCAATATGACATCGCTGTGTCATGGTAACTTAGAAAGTGCAATGTAGAACACTTTTTAAATATATATTCTTTTCAAAATGCCTTAGAGCTCGACAATTGTCGAGCTCTATTTATTTCTCATATTAACAATATGCTTTAAAAATATATTTTACATTTATAGCAAATTTTAACAATTTTTTTATTATATATTTACCAAAATATACAAAAAAATGGTTGACATAAATTTAAAAAAGCCTTATAATATAATTATGTTAACGAAATAAGTAAACAAATTTACTAATGAAAGGAATTTAAATATGGAAAACGAAATTAATTTAGAAGAAATATTTTCTATGTTTTGGAAAAAAAGAGGAATCATTTTAGTGATTGTTTTACTATTTATATTGTTAGGATGGGCATATATTAACTATTTTAAAACTCCAAAATACACATCAACAGTATCTTTAATCTTGGTATCAAATGAAGATAAGAATGATGTGACTACAACATCAGCCTCATCACTATCAACAGATTTAACTATAAACTCTAAACTTGTTTCAACATATAGTTCTTTAATTAAAAGTAATAAGGTTTTAGACAATGTAAAATCTAAATTAGGATTTAATGATGATGTTGAAAAAATGAAGAAAGAAATCGATGTAAGCTCTATTTCAGATACGGAAATTATTAAAATATCTGTTACTGATGCTAATCCAAATAAAGCCTGTGATATGGCAAATACTCTTTATGATGTTTTTGCTAATGAAGCAAAAGCTATTTATCAAATTGATAACGTTCATTTAGTAGATAAAGCTGAAGTTCCAACAAGTGCTTCTAATATGAATAAAGCAAAAGATCTTATCATATTTACAGCAATTGGAATATTTGTTTCAATTGTTTATGTTGTTGTTGCAAATGCATTAGATACGACTGTAAAAAATGAAGACGAAATAGAAAAAATGTGTTCAGCGTATGTTTTAGCTTCAATTCCGTCATACAAAGGAGAAAAAAAGTAAAGGAGGAATATATTAATGAGTAAATTTGAATTAGTTTCATTAAATGAACCAAAATCTCAAATTTCAGAAATTTTTAGAACATTAAGAACTAACATTCAATTTATGAATGTAAAAAATGATACAAAAAGTTTATTAATAACATCCTCATTTCCTGGTGAAGGTAAATCATGGGTATCATCTAATTTAGCAGTAACATTTGCTCAGCTAGGCAAAAGAGTTATATTAGTTGATGCAGATTTAAGAAGAGGAAGATTACATACAATATTTAATTTAAAATCAACACCGGGACTATCAGATTATTTATCAAACAGTAATAGAATTGATTTATATGATATAATAAAGCCCACTGAAAAGAATGATTTATTTGTAATACCCAGAGGAACATTACCTCCAAATCCATCTGAACTTTTAAATTCAGATAAAATTAAAAATTTAATAAATGATCTAGAAACAAGATATGATTTAGTAATAATTGATGGTACTCCTTGTGAACTTGTTAATGATGCAAGAGTTTTATCAACAATTGCTGATTCAACAATTGTTGTTACGCAATATAATAAGACAAAAAAGTCGGACCTTAAAAAGACAATAGATGGTATTAGAAATGTTGGTGGAAATATTAATGGTATAGTTTTAAATAATGTACAAACAACGGAACATGGAAGTTATTATAGCAATAATTATTATTATAGTGATGAAACAGAAAATAGTAAGGGTAAAAATAAAGCTAAAAAGGAATTTAAGAAACATAGTAGGCCAAAAGTTAATATTTTCAAGAATATTCAAATAACACCTATATTTGAGAATAAAGATGTTAAAGAAATAGTTGAAAAGCAAAAAGCACAAGAAGAAAAAATATCTGAACTTGAGAGAATTGAAAAGGAAGAACAATTAAAACAAGAGAAGATAGAAAAAGAAAGAAAATTAGAATTAGCTAAAAAACAAAAACAAGAAAAAATAGAAAATGCAAGAAGGGCAAGAGAAGAAGCTAAAAAAGAAAGATTAGAAAAAATTCAACAAGCCAAGAAAGCTAAAATAGAAGAAATTGAAAATCAAAATTATTTAAGAAGAAGAGCAAAAATTGAAGTAGAAAAGAAGAAACAAATAGAATTAGAAGTTAAATTTGAAATAAAGCAAAAGGAGATAGCTAAAAAAGTAGAGGAGAGAAAACAAGCAGAAGAAAGACTAAAAGCTGAAAAAGAAGAAAGAATAAATAGAGAGAATGAATTAAAAGCTCAAAGACAACAATCCATTGAATATAAAAAAGTAATGAAAATAAAAAGAAGAGATGAGCTAAAAGAAGCAAAGAAGGTTGCAAGAGAAAATGCAGAAAAATCTTTAGATGAATTAATAAAAACAAAATATTCAAACTTTTATGCAACTCCTGTTGAAAAAGAAAATAACTCTATTATTTTAAATAATATTACAAGTAAAAATAATTCTATTAATACAAGAAATAATCTTAAAGTTTATGTTGATATTAAAGACAAGGACAACATAATATGGGCAGGGGATTATTTTGAAGAACAATACAATAGAAGCAAAGAAGCTCAGTTATAATAATTTTAAATTAAAAAATAAACAAAGCATAATATCTAATAACTTGTTAATCTTATTGCACTAAACAAAAACGTAAATATTTTTGTTTAGTACAATATAAAAAAACGCATTACTAACACTAGTTAGCTATGTATAAATTGCAAGTTAATTAAATATTATGCTTTGATTTTTGTTTACAAAAGTGTATTTTTATTGTATAATTGGCTTTGTATTTTAGTATTATTAATAGAGGTTAATTTAATGAATTTTAATGATTTAAGAAAAGAATATAAATATTTTTATTATAATAAATTTGAGATTACTGAAAATGAAAGCGAAATTGTCTTAAAGTTTGATTTTGAAATTCCAAATCTTGCACATTTTAACCCAACTACTTCTATATTAAAAAAGAATTTTAAATTTAAAGATATCAATTCGGTTTATGCTAAAAATATGGTTTTTAATATTGGCATGATTGAACTTATTAGTTATTGGAAATGTGCTTGTCCTGAAAATGTTATTATAAAATGTGGCAAATTAAATTCAGATCAAATTGATTTTTGGAAAAAACTTTATTTCAATGGACTTGGTGAACTTTTTTATAGAAACAAAATTAAAACTGATATTAATAGTTTTATGAATATACAATCAACAGGGGATATAGATTTTCATTATGAAAAAATAGATGACGAGTCATTTGGATATATTGTTCCAATTGGTGGTGGAAAGGATTCTGTTGTTACACTTGAAACTTTGCCTCTTGATAGAAATAGTGACTTGTGCTTGATAATTAATCCTAAACCAGTTACATTAAAATGTGCTTCACTTGCAGGTTTTGATGATAATCATATTATTGAAATAAAAAGAGTGATTGACAAAAACTTAATTGATTTAAATTCAAAAGGCTTTATAAATGGGCATACACCTTTTTCTGCTATGCTTGCATTTACTTCATATTTTGTTGCATATTTACTTGGAAAAAAATATGTTAGTCTTTCAAATGAAAATAGTGCAAATGAATCGAATGTTAAGGGAAAAAACATAAATCACCAATATTCAAAAAGCTTTGAATTTGAATGTGATTTTGAAAATTATTCAGATAAATATCTTAAAGCTCCTGTAAAATATTTTAGCTTTTTAAGACCTTTAAATGAATTACAAATTGCAAAATTGTTTTCGAAACATGAAAAATATCATCATGTTTTCAAAAGTTGTAATGTTGGATCTAAAGGTGAAAATTGGATATGGTGTTGCAACTGTGCTAAATGTTTATTTGCTTTCACTATTTTAAGTCCATTTTTATATAAAGAAAAACTTGTTTCAATTTTTGGTGAGGATTTATTTGATAAAAAGTCACTTTTTGAAATATTTATAGAATTAACAGGAAATGGTGAGTATAAACCATTTGATTGCGTTGGAACTTATGAGGAAGTAAATTATGCATTAACATTTGTTATAAAAAAACTTGAAAGTGAAAATAAAGAATTGCCATATATTTTAAGCTATTATAAAAAGAATTTTAAATTAGCAGATATGAGCGAAGATATTACAAAAAGATATAATGATAATAACAATTTAACAGAAGAACAAAATGAATTACTTAAAAAAGCAATTTTGCACGCGTAAAATTAGTTTGAAATATATGTTATTAAAATAGATAGGAAAAGAGGATTAAGATGATTAAAGATCTAATTGATTATCTTTCTGATAAAAATATAAATATACTTGGATTTGGTAGAGAAGGACAATCAACTTATAAATTAATAAGGAAATATTTACCAAATAAAATTATTACAATTTCGGATTTGAAAGAAAATTTTCAAGATAATTTTGATTTTTTACAAAATGACAAAAATTTAAATTTGATTAGTGGTGAGAAATATTTAGATAATCTTGAAAGATTTGATATTATTATAAAATCTCCTGGAATTTCATTTGCTAAAATTGATATCACACAATTTAAAGATAAAATATCATCACAAATGGAACTATTTTTACAATTTTTTGATAATTACACAATTGGAATCACAGGAACAAAAGGAAAAAGTACAACGTCATCTTTAATTTACACAATATTAAAAGACCAAAATAAGGATGTACTATTACTTGGAAATATTGGAAAACCTATATTTGACTACATTAATGAAATAAGCAATACCACAATTTTGGTTCTTGAAATGTCTGCTCATCAATTAGAGTTTATGAAATATTCACCAAATATTTCAATACTATTAAATTTATTTGAGGAACATTTAGATCATTATAAATCTTATGAAGATTATATTGCAGCAAAATGTAATATTTATAAATACCAACATGAAAATGATTATTTTTTATATAGCCTTGATAATGAAACACTTAAAGAGCATGTAAAAAATCCAAAAGCTAAGACATATACAATAAGTATAAATGAAAAAGCTGATATTTATTTGCAAAATGATGATGTCATATTTAACAATAAGAAGATATATGATAGAAATCAAAAGCGTAATTTAGTTGGAGATTATAATTTAAGTAATATAATGTTTACACTTGTGGTTTCAGAGATATTAAAATTAGACTTGAATAAGTCAATTAATAGTATAAATAATTTTAAAACATTAAAACATAGACTTGAATTTGTAGGGAATGTTGATGGAATAAATTATTATGATAACAGTATTGCGACGGTTCCAATGGCAACAATTGAAGCAATAAAGGCTTTAAAAAATGTTGATACACTTATCATTGGGGGAATGGATAGAGGAATTGACTATACTGATTTTATTAAATACCTAGACAGTTCAGATATTAGCAATATTGTATGTATGCCAAAAACTGGACATGATATTGCAAAAAAATTAAAAAATAAAAAAACATTTATTGTTAATACATTAGAAGAAGCGGTTGATATTTCAAAAAAGGTAACAGGTAAAGACATGTCTTGTTTATTATCACCAGCAGCAGCAAGTTATGGCTTTTTTAAAAACTTTGAAGAAAAAGGTGACTTGTTCCAAAAACTTGTAAAACAATAATTCTCCTAATATAAAATATAGAGTAATATTTAAGATTTTTACTTTGTTAAATATATAAAATTAGCAAGAAAATTTGGAAAATTGGTTGTAATTTTATTATTAGTTTACATTGTGTTAAATATTACTTTTTTAAAGTTTAATAATAAAAGGATATAATATGTTTGATTTAGATGAAGCAAAAAGAAAAAATAAAGAGCAAAATGAAAAGATAACTGAATATGCAAAGTCTGCTCAAATTGAAAGCAAGAAAAAAGAGCTTGTAGATTTAGAAAAACAAACTACTGAACCAAATTTTTGGAATGATCCAGAAAAATCATCAAAAGTTTCTTCAAGAATTTCTGAACTTAAAAGGAAAGTACAGGAATTTTTAGATGTTCAGGAAAAGATAAATACAGTAGAGGAAATGCTTACTCTTTTGAGCGAGGAAAATGATGAAGAAATTGAAAGGGGAATTACTTCTGAAATAAATGATATTGAAAGCAGGCTTGAGAACCTTGAAATTGAAACTCTTTTATCTGGAAAATATGATAAAAATAATGCAATAGTTACAATTCATCCTGGAGCTGGGGGAACTGAGGCTCAGGACTGGGCAGAGATGCTTTATAGAATGTACACAAGATGGGCTCAAAGTAACAATTTTGGCTTAGAGGAGCTTGACTATTTAGCAGGTGAAGAAGCGGGAATTAAGAGTGTGACGTTTTTGATTTCAGGAGATTATGCTTATGGTTATTTAAAATCAGAACACGGAGTTCATAGACTTGTTAGAATTTCTCCTTTTGATGCTGGAGGAAGGAGACATACTTCGTTTGCATCTGTTGAAGTACTTCCAGAGATTGACGACAATGATGATGTATATATAAATCCTGATGATATAAAAATGGAAGTTTATAGGTCATCAGGAGCAGGTGGACAACATATTAATAAAACCTCGTCAGCAGTAAGGTTAATTCATATACCAACTGGTATTGTTGTAAATTGTCAGACTCAAAGAAGTCAATTCCAAAACAGAGATACTGCAATGAAGATGTTAAAATCAAAACTGATTAATTTAAAAGAAAAAGAGAATAAGGAACGAATTGAAGATTTAAAAGGTGACCAAATGGATATAGCATGGGGAAGCCAAATAAGATCTTATGTATTTTGCCCTTATACTATGGTTAAAGATCACAGGACTAATTATGAAGTTGGAGATGTTAAAAAAGTTATGGACGGTGATTTAAATAATTTTATTTTTGAGTATTTGAAGTATAATGCAAAAAACAAAAAAGAAAGCTAATTATATATTTCTGAATAGAGCATGTGCATTAAGATATTTATATGGAAACATAAGCATACCAATTATGAGAATTATTTATATAAATAGGAAAAATTAAGTGACGCTCTTTCAAATAAATATAGACACATAAAATTACAAATGATACAATGTGATTGTCAGAAAACATTGAAAGGATTAATAGATTATGTGTTAAAGTAATTACAACAGAAAAATAGAAGAAAATAAATATCATCATTTAAATTATTTTTGAAAAAACTATTAACAAAAAAATTCTTTTATGATAATATTTGTTTATAATAAATTTAGGAGGAGTTACAAATGAGAAATTATATTAGAAAACTTGGCTTTATTTCAATATGTATGTCAATTGTGTTAATTATAATATCGATTTTTATGATAGTTAAGCCTATTGAAACTATTGGTCTTGTAATTGTTTTACTAGGTTATGTATTGGTTGTTTATGGTTTGATACACTTTATTTCATATTTTAATATTAGAGACGAATATAGATTTTTTAGTTTTGAATTAGGTGAATCTATAATTGATGTTATTTTAGGATTTTTGGTTGTTTTACATACAGATACAGTTGAAGTTATTTTACCAATTGTAATTGGAATTTGGATTATAATGCAAGGAATTACTGAACTACAGGTTGCATTTAATATTAGAGGAATTCGTGGTACAAAATGGGGAATTGTTTTTCTAATGTCTTTAATTTCAATTGCATTAGGAATATCAATAGTATTCAAACCTGTTCCATCATTTGATGTTATGACAAGACTTGCAGGAGCAGTATTACTTTACAGTGAAATTATTACATTATATGATAACATCTATTTTATAACACAAGTAAAGGATATTGAAAAAACGGTAAAGGAAATCGAAGAAGACAACAAATAAGAATAAAAATTTTACAATTTAGCTTGTAAATTTAAAAATATTATTTAAAAATAAAATCACCATTTTACATAAATGCTAAAACTTAGCATTTATATAATGGTGGTTTTATTTAATATTAAACATTTTAAATTATCATATTTATTTTCTTAGGTATCTAATTTTGTTTAAAGACTTTTCATTATCTCTTATTTCATCTATTTTACATTTTCTTTTATTATATATGTTTTAATTCATGGTATTATAAAATAATTGGTTCGATTTGTTTATTATCCAATGCCATTTTTATTGAGTCTACAACATATTCTGAATTAAATACAATAGATCTTGGTTTTGTTATTGGATTATCTTGATTAAATGGCACAAAATAATAGTTTCTTGTGTTTAATAATTTTCCGAATATTTTCAGCATTTGCCCCTAATGCATCATTTGTAGAAATCGCAATTAATACTGGCTTATTATTTCTTAAATGTGATTTTGTAGCCATTGTAACAGGAGTATCATTAATACCATTTGCAAGTTTTGATATTGTGTTACTACTTGCAGGAGCTATAACCATTATGTCTGTCATTTTTTTAGGACCAATAGGTTCAGCGGCTTGTATTGTATGAATAATTTTATTTCCTGTTATGTCTTCGATTTCGTTAATGTGTTCTTTTGCAGTGCCAAATTTTGTATCTAAATTGTAAGCATTGAATGACATTATTGGTAAAATATTTGCACCTTGTTTTTTAATTTCTTTTAGGATTTTGATAGTTTTTTCAAAAGTACAGAATGAACCAGTTAAAGCAAAACCAATATTTATATTTTTTAGTTCCATAAAAAATAAACACTCCTTTCAATAAAATCACTACAATATAATATGTGAAATAAATCAAAAGAGTGTTTATGTAAATCTGTTTTTGAATTAATATTTAAAAATAGATATCAAAAATTTTAACCTTATCAAGTAAAAAAATCTAGTTTTGTTTTTTGGGGTTTGTATTCTGAATCAAGTATAAAAATCTAGTTTTGTTTTTTAGGTTTGTATTCTGATAATGGGTTTGCTTCTATGGCACTTCTTACCTGAGCATTGTCAACATGTGTATATATCTCAGTAGTGGATATGCTTTGATGTCCTAAGAGTTCCTGCAAAGCTCTAATATCGACATGACCATATTTATACATTAATGTAGCCGCAGTATGTCTTAATTTGTGAGTTGAATATTTTGTTGTATCAAGTCCAGCCTTTTGAAGTTCAGATGTAACAACATATTCAACCATTCTTTTACTAATTCTTTTTCCATTATTGCTAATAAATAATGCTTTATCTGAGTTTAGAGAATCCTTTTTGACTTTTGAATTTGGGCGAACTTGTAAATAATTTTTTATTGCCTCAATACAAGCATCATTAAGATATATTGCTCTTTCCTTATTTCCTTTACCAATTACAGTAAGTCTTTTATCATAAAAATTAATATCTGAAATATTAATATTTACAAGCTCTGACAAACGTAGACCACAATTTAAAAACAATGTTAAAATTGCATAGTTACGTTCTTTAAATTTAGAATTATCGTCATTTGCAGAAGCGTTTAATAATTTTTCAGAGTCTTCTAGGGTTAAATAAACTGGCAAACGCTTATTTAATTTGGGTGTTTCAAGATTTTGAGCAGGATTATTCTCAATTTTATGTGCGGTAATTGTTAAATACTTAAAGAAAATTCTTATTGTTGAAATTTTTCTTGCACATGTTGCGGGGCCACAGTTTCTATTAATTGATAAATAAGAAATAAAACTATGGATATCATTTTGAGTTATTTTTGCAAGCTGTTCAAGAGTAAAATCAGAAATATTTATTTTGCTAAAATCTGTTTCACTTGTTAAATGAAAGTGATATTTCATATATTTTAAAAACATGTTTAAATCAAAATTATATTGTTCTACAGAATTCTTTGATTTGTTTTTATATGTTAGAGAATAGTCCAAAAATTCATTTACATATTCAGGATTGTTTTCAGCGTTAATCATATGATTTCCTTCCTTTATTAAATAGTTAATTAATTTATTAAATAAATTTGCAAATCATTTAATAAGTTGATTTCATTATATATTTTAAAGCAAATTTTTGCAAGAGATTCAATTGACTATAATATGAAAATGATATAAAATTGTGGCCATAATGAATAGGTAATTTACATTTTTAAAATTTGTATGTTTTATTTAAACTATAAATTATGACCCAAAAGAAAAGCAAACTATAAAAAATTAACGTAAGAAAAAGGGCATACAAAGATGTAAAACGTTAAAAAAATAAGAAAGAGGGGAGTTTTCAAAATGTCAAATCAAAATGAAACAAGATATCAAAGGAAAAGAAAAAATAATTTTAATTTTGGGTTTAATATTATTATATGTGTTTGTCTTATAATTATTTTAATTATGATATGTAAGGCAATAAAAAACAGAAAAATTAAATCAGCTACAAATAGTACTACAAATATTATTGCTAATGAAGAAAACATAGCTAATGATAATACTGGTAATATAAAAGATGAAAACATATATGATAATAACAATATAAGTATTAATAATGAAAATGCAATAAACGATATGTCTAAAAACAACAGCCTTTCAAGCAATAATACTTTAAAATCAGAAAATGGAAACGTTGCAGGCACCGAAAAAAAAGATACAGCAAAATTAACAAAAGGGTTGCCGGTTTTAATGTACCATTTCTTTTATGATAATGTTACTTATTTTAAAAAGGATAACAACTGGTTAAAAATCTCAGATTTTGAGGAACAAATAAAATATATGTCTGAAAACAATTTCTATTTTCCAACTTGGAATGAGGTAGAAAAGTATGTTAATGGAAGTATTAGTCTGCCAGCTAAAAGTGTTGTAATAACAGTAGACGATGGTGATCCATCATTTTTTGATTTAGCTGTTCCAATACTTCAAAAATATAACATTACAGCAACATCATTTGTTGTAACTAGTTGGTATGGATACAGATATGATGCTAACATGAAAAACGTTGTATTTGAATCACACTCAGATAATATGCATCAAGCAGGAGCAAATGGAAAAGGAAGAATGGTAAATTGGTCATATGATGAAATATTAAAAGATATAAAAACATCAAGTGCTACACTTGGAAATTGCAATATATTCTGTTATCCATTTGGGCACTATAATGACATAGCAATAAAAGCATTAAAAGATGCAGACTATAAATTAGCATTTACAACAGAGGGAGGAAGAGTAAAGCCAGGGCAAAACAAGTATAAGTTGCCAAGAGTAAGAGTGTCAGATGGTAACAGTTTAAAATACTTTATAAATTCCATTAATTAATTTAATTAAAATGTAGTTCTCTAAATTGAATTTAAAGAGCTACATTTTATAATGAATAAAAAAGTTAAATTATTTAGAATAAATGATACATTATAAATAATTTAACTTTTTTATTTTAAAATAATTAAGCTCCTGGTAAAAGTGTACCAAATCTAATACAAAACATATACTATATATTATAAAGGTATTTGAAAGGAGGAAAGAAATGCAAGACAATAATATTTTAAAAAAATTTTTACTACGGTAATAATTGTATGAATAAAAATGATTTACCAATTTTGAAAGATTATGGCAATAAAACATTTGTCGTAAATATAAATGAAATAACTAAATTAAATAATAATTTTAGAATAGCTTTATGGACAGGAAAACACTTACAAATCACTTTAATGAGCATAAAAGTTAAGGACTGTATAGGACTTGAAATGCATCCCGATGTTGATCAATTTTTGAAAATTGAAGAAGGATGTGGATTGGTTCAAATGGGAGATAATAAAAACAATTTAACTTTTGAGAAAAAAGTCTACAATGGTTATGCTATTGTTATTCCTGCAGGAAAGTGGCACAATTTAACTAATTTAGGAAATAGACCAATAAAACTATATTCAATATATGCACCAGCAAATCATCCATTTGGAACAATTCATAAAACAAAAGAAGATGAAGAACACTATTAAAATTATTGGCTAAATAAAAAATAAGAAAATCAAAGATTTTCTTTCATAAGGTTGCATTCGCAGCCAATTAAAAATATGTAACTTTAACATAATTATGTGTGATTTTCCTAATATATAAAAAGAAAGCAGTAAATCAAAAAGATTTGCTGTTTTTATAATTTTAAAGTCAGATGTAATTTTATTAAGGAGAACAATATTTTGAGAATATATAACAGGGAAGAAGCTTACAAGTATATATAAAAATAATCTTTTTATAAAAAAACTGATTTTTTTTATTGTGTATAGCAATAATTTTAAAAAATATGAAAAAATATTAAAAATAAAGATAAAAATTTTTATCACAGTAACTTAGTTGTAACTTTGAATAGTGTATAATACAAATAAATTATTTGAGAGAGGAAAATTTGTTATGGAAATTTTAAGAGTTGAAAATTTAACAAAGATTTATGGAAAAGGAGAAAACGAAGTTATTGCACTTGATAATGTTTCTTTTTCTGTAAATAAGGGTGAATTTGTAGCAATTGTAGGTGCTTCCGGAAGCGGAAAATCGACTTTACTTCACTTAATGGGAGGAGTAGATAGACCAACATCTGGCAAGGTGTTTATTGATGACAAAGACATTTATAGTTTTAATGATGATAAACTCGCTATTTTTAGAAGAAGACAAGTAGGGCTTATTTACCAATTTTACAATTTGATTCCAATATTAAATGTTGAGGAAAATATTACATTACCACTTGCTTTAGATAACAGGAAAGTTGATCAAGAAGTATTAAATGATTTACTTAAAAGACTAGGATTAGAAAATAGAAGAAATCATTTACCAAATCAGCTATCAGGAGGACAACAGCAAAGAACTAGCATTGGAAGGGCTTTAATCACAAATCCATCAATTATATTAGCTGATGAGCCAACAGGAAACCTTGATTCAAAGGCAAGTGACGAAATCGTTGAAATTTTGAAAAAGTCTAACAAAGAACTTAACCAAACGATAATCATGATTACACATAATATGGAAATAGCAAAAGAATGTGACAGAATTATAAAAATAGAAGATGGAAAAATTGCTAATAAATAAAAAAGGCAATTGCAATATAATGAATAAAAAAGACAATAGCAATGATATTAATGATATTAATAATTTTTAATAAAGATTTATGCCTTTTTTAGACGTAGTGTTAGTAAAGGCAAGGGGGAAAATATGAATATTTTAAGAAATTTAACGATTAAAAATTTAAAATTAAATAAAACAAGAACTATTGCTACAATTTTAGGAATTATGCTTTCTGTTGCACTTATTACTGCTGTTACTACAATGTATTCAAGTGCTATGGAATCATTGATTCAATCAGAAAAGAAAAATGGTGGCAATATTCATTTAGCAATTTATGGCATTTCTGAGGATAAGCTTGCTGAGCTTAAAAGCAATAGAAACATAGACCATATTTATCTTACAGGAAAAATTGGATATGCTAAACTTGATGAAAGTAAAAATGAATATAAACCTTATGCGTTTATTATGGGAATGACAAATGATTCTATAAAAAATTTGGGAATAAATATAAAAGAAGGAAGGTTTCCTGAAAATGAAAATGAGATTGTTATTCCATCACATTTAAAAACAAATGGTAGAATAGAAAAGCAT
>Ga0256406_1003547_pt1 | contig 19197 bp, 16 predicted proteins | sample RumenRJG_03DNA_FD_185986 | JGI IMG/M metagenome (GOLD analysis project Ga0256406, IMG submission 185986) | Bovine rumen microbial communities from Lethbridge, Alberta, Canada - RJG_03 | ecosystem: Host-associated > Mammals > Digestive system > Stomach > Rumen | place: Canada: Alberta | collected...
TTTCTCTCTGTGGTTTTTTAAATTTTATGTGCTCGCCTACGGCTCGCACGTGGGAAGGGGTTAGGGCGTTCCGCCCTTAACAATCCTCTATTAGATGCCCATCTGGAAAATTGAATCCACTTGCGAAACTTGAAAATTATGTAAAAATTTCATTTCGTTGAACTCTCCTTAAACAGCCATCAAAAAATAATTCTATGGGCATCGATTGTCTTGTCGGTATTTAAGAATATTTTAGCCGACGCCTGGAACTTCTCCACTGATTCAGTTGTGAGAAATCTGCCTTCCCCGTATTTCGACAATCTTTCGTCCATTTCAGGATGACGGCATAGATAGTCTTTCAAACTGTCTGCCACTATTTTACCCTGTGGCACGACTGTCACATTTGATGGCACATATTTCTCTATCTTATGCTGCAACACCGGATAGTGTGTGCAACCGAGTATGATCGTGTCTATCAACGAATCCATCTCCATCAGTTCGTTCACTTTCTTTTCAATGAAATAGTCGGCTCCGGGAGAGTCGTATTCTCCGTTCTCCACCAGTGGCACCCACATCGGGCACGCGCATCCGTTCACCACAACATCCGGATCTGTCTTGGCAAACTCCAATGGATAAGTCTTACTGTTGATTGTTCCGCTTGTCCCAAACAAACCGATATGCTTGGTCTTTGTACGTTGAAGAATATTCTCAACTGTAGGGCGTATGATTCCCAACACTCTGTTCTGGGGCTCCCACATCGGCAGATCCTTCTGCTGGATTGTGCGCAATGCTTTGGCCGAAGCTGTGTTGCACGCAAGAATCACAAGCGGACAGTTGTGGTCCATCAGGTATTTGGCACACTGACGAGTATATTCATAGACAATATCGAATGAACGTGTGCCGTATGGAGCACGCGCATTGTCGCCAAGAAACAAGAAATCGTATTCTGGCATCACCTTAATTATCTCTTTCAGAATTGTCAGGCCACCAAATCCGGAATCAAAAACACCAATCGAACCCTTCTTCTCCATAAACTATTTCTTCAAAAATATGAGAGACGGTGCCATCACCGTCTCCTCAGATTCATTTAACAGCACGGAATGAGAGACTCGAACTCCCGACACCTGGTTTTGGAGACCAGTGCTCTACCAACTGAGCTAATTCCGTATGCAGTCCTCTTACTGAAGCAAGAGGGCTGGTTATAATTCAGGAATTGCAATTAGACGCAATTGCCACATACTTCCCGCTGATTACTTAGTCACACCAAGCTTCTTTAGCACAAGGTCTGTGATGTCTGTTGCAGAAGCCGACTTGAATAGAAGCGCGTTTGTGTCGAAGATGTAAGTGAAGCCATTCTCCTCTGAAACAGATTTGATAGCTGCAAGGATCTTCTCACGGATAGGATTCTGAAGCTCCTCCTGCTTCTGCTGCAATGCGTTCTGAGCAATCTGGAAATAGTTCTTCATCTTCTCCTGAAGAGTCATAAGCTCCTCCTCACGGTTCTTCTTGATTGTCTCATCCATTGCTGCGACATTCTGCTGATACTCAGAAGCCTTACGAGTGTACTCCTCTTCCATACGCTTCATCTCTGTCTCATAAGATGCCTGTACCTCCTTCAACTTTGCCTCTACATCCTTTAGTTCTGGCAATTTTAAGAAAAGTGAATTTACATCTAGATGTCCAAGTTTCACTGACTGTGCGTTAGCGAATAGTGGCATAACACACAACAAAACTGCTAAAAGTCTTTTTACCATATTTCGTTTTAATTATTTATTTGATTCCTAATTTTCTTTTTATCATGCTTGTGATATCCACTGCCTGTGGAGAACAATATTTTAATGTCTTCACATCCCACACATAAAGAAATCCCTGTTCTTTTGCGACTTCTGCCACAGCCTGGTCTATCTTCTTGTGTACTGGAATATAAAGTTCATTTCTCTTGTCGGACAATGTCTTGCTTGCCATGTCGTAGTAGTTCTGCATCTTGAGTTTGATTGTATGGATTTCCTCCATCCTCACCCTCTTTATTGTCTCGTCCCACGATGCCTGTTCTTTCTGATACTCAGCAGCCTTACGAGTATACTCGCCCTCCATCTTCTCCATCTCAGCCTCATACTGGTCCGACAGACTTTTCAGCGTACGCTCGGCAGCCTCCGTCTCCTTCATCAATTTGACGATCTCATCCTCATCATAATGAGCGAGTTTGACGTGAGTGTTCTGTGCAGACGCAAAAGCGAAAGTCAGCATCAATAAGAAGGTCGACGACAAATATTTCAAGCTTGACATCATCATTTTGTGTATCCAAGTTTACTTAAAACCTCATCACTGATATCTATTTTGGCTGAGTAGTACATCACACCTACTGTAGATGTCTTGTCGAGCACGAGAGTATATCCCTTCTGCTCTGCCACATCCTTCACAGCAACGTAAACCTCATCCTGGATTGGCTTCATCAGACTCTCTTTCTTTTTGTAGAGCTCACCGTCAGGACCGAAGTATTTTCTGCCAAGTTCGTTTGCCTCCTTCTCCTTTGCAAGGATCTCTTTCTCCTTCGCTTTTTTCATCTCGTCCGACAAGAAGACCACCTCAGTCTGGTAGTTTTTCTGCAACATACGGGCCTCTTCATGCTTCTGCTCCACCTCTGTTTGCCATTTCTTGGTGATCTGCTTCACCTGCTCATTGGCCGACTCATACATTGGCATGTTTTTCAGAATATACTCCACGTCGACAATAGCCACCTTGCCTCCGCCAAACTGGGCAAAACCGCTTACCGAATAAGCAAGCATTACAATTGCCACCAATATTTTTGATGCTAATCTGCTCATCTCTTTCTGCAATTGATGTTACACATTAAAATTCTTGTCCGATAACGATATGACAATTATGTCCACCTTTTTTGTTATCATAGTTGTTTCTGTCGAATCCATATCCATAATCCACTCCAAGCAGTCCAAGCATTGGCAAGAAAATTCTCACTCCCGCTCCTACAGAACGCTTCAAATTCAACGGATTGAAATCCTTAAAGTTTTTCCATGCATTTCCTGCCTCGGCAAACGTCAGCACATAAATCGTGGCGGCTTGCTCCAGCATTAGCGGATATCTCAACTCAAACGACAACTTCGAGTACATGTTTCCTGCATACTGAGCTCTGTCTCCTGGATAGAACTGCTCAACAGGAGAAAGCGTACCGTTGTCATATCCACGCAATGTCACAGTCGTCATAGCATACGTTCCGCTTGTTCCCGACATTCCGTCTCCTCCCACATAATATCTTTCAAACGGAGAACGGCGGTTTTTGTCATAATAACCCAAGAATCCGTACTCCGCACGTGTCAACAGCACAAGCTTCTGGTTTGATGAAAGTGGCGTGAACAATTTAGCCTTGAACTCTGTCTTATAATACTCCACCCATTTAAACAACTCCTGCTTCAATTTCTCTGATTCTTCACCAGTCATTGTTCCAGCCTCTTTCTTTAACAAAAGTTCTTCTGCCTTCTCGTTCTTGAAGAATTTAGAGTAAGGTGGAGTAGCCTGCAATGTCAACGACACTGATGAACCACGACGTGTATAATATGGGTTGTCTATAGAATTTCTTGCCCATGTGATACCAAATCGCAAATTATTCGCCGTTCCGTTGTGAAGGACAAAATAATCCCAATCTTTCAATGTGTAATGACGGTAGGCAAACTCATAGTATAGCGAGAAATAGTCGTCTGGCCATTTCAATCTCTTTCCTATTCCTAAAGACACTCCAAGAGTCCTGATATATTCGTCTGGGTCTGCCTCATAACGGTAGTTTGTACCATACATATATGATCCATAGCCAGTACTCCAATTGTCATAATAATCATCCATCTCATATCTTGAACTGATATTTGTCTGATTTGAGAAGAATACCGACGTACTGAAACTGATAGGTCGTTTTCCTCCTAACCATGGTTCCATGAATGATATGCTTGCACACTGATAACTGCGTCCACTTGTTGTGAACGACAACGACAACTGCTGTCCGTCTCCCTGTGGCAATGGTCTGTATGCCTTTTTGTTGAAGATATTGCGTAATGAGAAGTTGGAGAACTTAAGTCCTAATGTACCATTTACTCCCGTCTGACCATAACCGAACGACAACTCCACCTGGTCGTTACGTTTCTGCTCCAAATTATAAACAATATCCACAGTTCCATTCTCAGGATCTGGCACCGGACGAATATCTAGTTTTTCCGGATTCCAATGTCCTGATGCCGCAAGCTCACGAGCCGAACGCTGCAGATTAGACTTGCTGAACAACTGACCCGGCTTTGTGTCAAGCTCACGTCGGATGACATGCTCAAAAATAGCCTCATTACCTGAGATGACGACGTTGTTGATCACAGCCTGTCTTCCTTCGTAGATGCGCATCTCCACGTCTACCGAATCTCCATCTATATTCACCTCCACAGGCTCCACATTGAAGAAAAGGTATCCATTGTCGAGATACAGGCTCGACACGGCATCCTCATCCTCTAGCAGACGCTCATTCATAAGTTTCTTATTGTACACGTCTCCCTTCTTCATTCCAAGAGTAGCGTTCAACAAGTTTTCTGGATAGACGGTGTTGCCCACCCAAACAATATTGCGGATATAATATCTTCTTCCTTCGTTGACTTTGATGTAGATGTCTACCCTCTCTGGCTTCTTTGGCGACTGGTACACACTGTCACATACGATTTCAGCGTCGCGGAAACCATACTCATTATACTTATTGATGAAGTTGATTTTGTCGGCGTCATAGTTGGCCTGTACAAACTTCTTCGACTTGAACAGGTTTGGAATGATATGCTTTTCCTTTGTGTCCTTCATCGCATGCTTCAGTTTGCGAGCAGGCACACTGTCATTACCATCGATATGGATTCTATAAATCTTAACCTTTTCCTTTCTGTCGACGTCAACATTTACAATCACATAACCCTCTTTCTCAGGATCGTCAGCCAAACTGATCTTGACATCTGCGTTCCTGTAACCATTTGAATCATAGTGTTTTTTGATGACTCCGCTTGCTCTATCAAGCATATTCTGAGACACCTGGCTTCCTGTGGTCAAGCCCATCGACTTGTCAAACTCCTCCTTATCCTTTTTCTTAACTCCAGAATAAGAGATGCTTGAGATTCTTGGACGTGGCTTGACAGAAATCTCCAGCCATGCCTTGTCGCCCTCTATCTTTGTGGCATAGATTTTCACATCCGAATACAGCCCCTGCTTCCAAAAACGTTTGATGGCATTTGAAAAATCTTTGCCTGGTATCTTTATTTTCTGGCCTACATATAGTCCGGAATAGTTTGCCACAACCTTTTCATCATAGTTTCCAGCTCCTTTCACCTTCACTTCCATGACAGTGTAAGTCTTAGCAGTTGTGGAATATGTGACGGTCGGTGTCTCGCTCGCCTGAGTCTGTGGCTTAACAATGCTGTTTGTATCAACAATTGCTGTAGCCGAATCTGCCACACTTTTCAATGTGTCGACAGTCGCGGCAACCGTGTCCACCACACTTTTCAATGAATCCGTTGTCTCCGTCTGAGCAGACACATTCATTGAACAAACAAGAGCAATTATGCCGATTATTGTTTTGTAAATCTTCATCTCCTTTCCTTAATTACAACTGTTCACTTGTCTTGCCGAATCTTCTTTCTCGATTCTGATACTTGTAAATAGCCTCATAGAACTGTTCTTTTTTGAACTCAGGCCAAGGGATATCTGTGAAATACAATTCAGAATACGACAACTGCCACATCAAGAAATTGCTAATTCTCTGCTCGCCACTTGTTCGGATAAGCAGGTCAGGATCGGGCATTCCCTTTGTCGCCAAATTGTCGGAAATCATATTTTCATTAATGTCATCGATATTGATTTCACCGTTCTTTGCTTTGCGTGCGATATTCTTCACACACTCGATGATTTCCCAACGCGAGGAGTAGCTGATGCAAAGCACCATCGTAAGGCCCGTACAGTTTGCTGTCTTGGCCATTCCCTCGTTAAGCTTAGCCATCGTCTTTTCATTAAGACGTGACTTGTCGCCAATAATGACAATTTTAACGTTGTTTTCCTTTGCTTTTTCCGCATAAGTGGTGATGGCCGACGCGAATATTTCCATCAACGCGTCAACCTCTGCCTTTGGACGATTCCAGTTTTCTGTGCTGAATGCGTAAAGAGTGATATAGTCTATGCCAAGTTCTGCGGCTGCCTCCATCACTTTGTCGACAGAATCAACGCCTTCCTGATGTCCGAAGACTCTCTCTTTACCTTGTGCTTTCGCCCAACGTCCGTTGCCATCCATAATCAACGCCACATGTTTTGGCAGACGGCTCATATCTATCTTTTCTCTTATGCTCATCTTCCTATATATCTGCAAGAACCTCTCTTCTTGAACACATCAACAGAGATGAATCCCATCAACAGAGAGTAGTAGTCATTGTTTTTATATTTCACTTTTCCCATCTTATATGGGTCGTCAGTATAGTCGTCGTATTCTCCTATATCCAAGTCGTCAGAGAAAAGCTTGTGCATTGTAAACTCCACTCCGATGTTGACTCTTTGGCTGACTTTAAACTTATAGCCCGCTCCAAACGCGATTCCTCCTCTGAACTCGTTTCCACTCCACTCTCTTGCCATTGACATCGTAGGGCCGAGCATGGCATAAGGTGTGTGACGCTTAATATCCTTGTCGTAAGAGGAAAAACCATACTTGAAGAAGTTCCATATGATCAACGCGTCAAATGTCATGATTCTTTTATCAAACTCAAATGCATAGATGCCACTTCCGTCCTGCGGAACTTCCGGCATCGCATTTTCCGGATAATCTCTTGCATCACACTTAAGATTAGCAAATCCACCGTCTATCTTGAAATTCAAAAAATCATTCGCCTTGAAACGTAAAAACGCTCCAGCCGCCGGCGATAAATCACGGAACACTTTTGAGGAATTGATATCTCCATTGTAGAATGCAACACCCCCACGCAAACCTATCTCGCCGATATAGCGGGGCTGCGCGCTTACAACCATTGGAAGCATTGCCAGGACTAACCCAACAAGTATGTCTTTTATTTTGTCTCTCAACATATTTTCTTCTGATCTCAGAATGTAATACACTAAATTAGCAAGCAAAAGTAGTAATAATAGTTGAAAAGATAAAATTGCAAACGCCGTCAATTCCATCTTATTCTCCTTTTAATAACATTTTTTTGCTTTTTTTATCTAAACAACGTTTTTTTTGAGGATTTATTGTGTTGAACGAAAGAAAATTTAATTGCTTTTGTACGGGGTCCGACTCCATCCTCTAAAGGTTTCTTGGAAGAGTGCCTTCATAAAATCCCTGACAAATCCATCTCTTTATGACTAATCTCTAATCTCACACCTCTTGCTTCGCCGTCATCACTTGGTCCATCTTCACATCCCACTCTTCTGCAGGAACCTTGCTGAGCAACTGACAATCAAAACAAATACCTATCTTAAATGCTTTTATCTCCTTCAAGATTCTGTCGTAGTATCCTTTGCCTCTACCAACACGTCCTTTGTCTTTGTCGAAACAGACTCCTGGCACCACGACAAGATCTATGCTGCCGTAGTCGTAATAATTCCCTCCCGTCGGCTCCTGGATATTATATTCTCCCGTCTTCAAATCTCCCTTATACTCACGGATATGCCATTTCTCACCATCAATTACCGGAAGGAGTATTTTCTTTTTCGACGCATATTTTTCAATCAGTTCATGCGTGCAAACCTCATCCGGCAACGAATGGAAAAGAAGAATCGTTTTCGCGCTCTTGAACTGCTGCGTGTTCTCAAGTTTCATCATCACATCCTCACTCTCTTTCTTCTTCTCCTCTTCCGTCATGTTCTTTATACGCGTCTTAACCAACTTCCTCAACTCTGCCTTGGTAGGCAATTCATATCTTGTGAGAGACTCCGTCTCTTTCTTGATACTCTGATTAATGACTCTTCCTTCAGCTTTTGATATTTCACTGATCTTTGTTCCCACTTCCATGAATTTTTTCGCCAGTTCCTTCACCCGCTCCTTGTTATTGTCGTCAGCAGATGCACTTAATATTTCATTCTTCAAAGACTCCTGCTGATTTTTATACCACTCCATTTTTATCAACGTGATCCTATTGCGCAGATTATTGAATAGTTCACGGTCTCGCTTGTCCTTACAAAACTGGCGAGCCTCATCCGTCATCTCTGCCTCAAGAGACATGTCGTCTGCCAATATGCTGTTTATCGCATCGTTGACAGTCCTATCAGCATGATTCTGGAAATACTTCACAATGTCTGCGTTCTTGTTTGATTCAAGCTGTTTTCTTGCTTCTTCTAGCATCAGCTTAAATGTAGGGTTAGACATTTCAAACTCATCCTTGCCAAAATCATAAGCAACCGCATTGACCACATTTAGCACCTCGGATGTCTTCTTGTCTTTATCCTCTACTATTATGACATCTTTATTTCCATAATTGACAATCAAGCACATAAGTTCACGCTCATAGACATACTGCTTATTGATCGTTGCCAGGTACTTTTCTGAAAATTTGTCTACAATGTCGTTTACTCCCTGCTGTGGCTGCGACGTGGTGCCTGGATGATTATCGAAATAATCTTCCGGAATGTAATGCTCGTCAGGATACTGCGGTTGGTTTTGAGGCTGATTCGTTTGTTGCCCACCAATCGGTTGATTTACATGAGTTTGCCCCTGATTATGATTGTTCTGAGATTGATTATTATATCCACTGCCAGACGGTGCGACAATAGGCGTCTCACGGAATGTCTGACCTCTGAGTCTTTCTTTCTCCTTCTGTGCGGCGGCATCTCTGCGTATCTTCCCCACATACTCCATGATGATGCTCTGCTCCGTATGGAATAGTGGAGCGATCTCCTTGGAATAGACATCCCGTTTGATCGGATCTTCAATCACGGATATGGTTTCTGCCATGTCTTTGATCGCCGCCGCCTTCTTCACAGGGTCGGTTCCACTCTCACGGAGTAGCACATTCGATTTGAACAGAATATAATCCTGCTCATTCTCCTCCAGATACTTCTGCACCACATCCGCATTGTTGTGTTGCGCGAACGAGTCGGGATCTTCCTCTGGGGGAAGTGTGACGACGCGGACATTCAGCCCCTCCGCCAAAAACAGTTTTCCGTTTTTGATTGCGGCATGCTGGCCTGCAGAGTCGCCATCATAAAGCATCGTGACATATTTCTCATCTGCCAATGTATTGCCCACTGATGGCAACACTCGTTTGAGCAGACGAATCTGTCCGGTTGTAAGCGCCGTACCACATGGCGCGACTATATTCTCCACACCTGCCTGATGCATCGAAATCACGTCGGCATATCCCTCCACCACATAGCATTTCTGCTTCTTGATGATGGCCTGACGGGCATAGAAAATACCATATAGGTTCTCACTTTTATTATAGACTTCACTCTCTGGCGGATTGAAGTATTTCGCAACATTTTTGTCGGCTTTCAGTGTGCGGGCTCCGAATCCCACCACCTTGCCGGAAATAGAGTGGATCGGAAACATCACTCTGCCGGCATACTTGTCGTAGGTGCGTGTGCCTGTGTTCACCGTCGCGCCCAACGCCACAAGATGCTCCAACTTGATTCCCTGGCTTAGAGCGGCATTCGTGTATGCCTGATAATCTGCGGGCGAATAGCCAAGATGGAACTTCTTTATTATGTCTTCGCGTAGACCTCTGTGGACAAAATATTGGTAGCCGACGCTGCGTCCTTCCTGGGTCTCACGCATTGTTTTCTCAAAATAATCCTGAAGCCACTGGTTGGCGTCCAACATTTTGTCGCGAAGTGTCTGCTGCTCCTTCTCCTCTGGAGTAAGCTCTTTCTCCACGACTGTGATTCCAAACTTTTTCGCCAGGAAACGTAGGGCGTCAAGGTAGGACAAATTCTCCATCTTCATGATGAAGGATATGCTGTCTCCGCCTCCACCACAGCCGAAACACTTGCAGATATTTTTAGAAGGAGTGACAATAAACGAAGGCGTCTTCTCATTGTGGAACGGACACAACCCCTTGTATGAGGTGCCCGCACGACGAAGAGTGACATAGTCACCGACTACGTCAACAATGTTTGCCGCCTCCTTGATTCTTTGAATCGTGATATTGTCAATCATCGAAAATATCCTTTGTATATGTTTTGTTCTGCTCGTTGTAGACGCCGAGTAAATCAGACACCATGCCCACCACCGCTATGCTCACCTTCACATTGCTGTCGCACTTCTCCATAATCGAAGCTGAACACTCTCGGATGGTTTTGCCCGTGGTGATCACATCATCTACCACAAGTATATGTTTGCCACAAAACTCCTTCACTTTATCCGTTGCCAGATACTTATTGGCTGTGGAACTTTTGTGTCGCTTTGCATCAATACTGTTGCTCACCACCGTGCCTTCGTTGACGAGAAGGTCCGTCCTGACTGGTATTCCCGTCTCCATCTCTATGCCGACAGCAAGCAGCTCGCTCTGGTTGTATCCACGCATCTCATATCGCTTGGATGTGATCGGCACCGGCACAACGCAATCGAACTCCCTCGCGTCGACTCGGGCATTTATCATCCTTCCCATCATACGCCCTGCCTCTATGCCATATCTGCGCACGCCTGAATTCTTGATGTTGAGCACAAAACGTGATTCAATATTAGATTTGCGATACGAAAGCAGCGGCATGAAATAGCTGAGCTGGACCTGTGTCATCTCACGTGCCAACGGTGTGAGATCAACGTCGAGCGGAATGAAATCCAAACTATATCTGCACTCTTCACATAACGTCTCCCCTTCCGTCTCCACCACTGCCCCACACGCTCCACATGTGTGCGGATATAATGAACTGACAACTGAGTATTTTATTTTCTTGAAGATTCTAGATAATCTTTCCATCCTTCATCTCAATTACCCTGTCAGACTGTTTTGCAAGAGTCATATCATGAGTGACGATAATCACTGTCAGACCAAACTCTTCACGGAGATCAAGAAATAGTTTCTGCAACTCATCTCTGTTCTGGCTGTCGAGGCTTCCTGTAGGCTCGTCGGCAAACAGAATCTGCGGTTTGTTGATCAACGCTCTCGCCACCGCCACCCTCTGCTTCTCGCCTCCCGAAAGTTCATTGGGATGGTGCGACGCTCTTTCCGCAAGACCAAGACGAGTGAGCAATTTCGTCGCCTCTTCTTTGCTCTCCGCCTCATCACGACCTGCGATAAGAGCAGGTATCATCACATTCTCAAGAGCCGTGAATTCAGGAAGAAGCTGGTGAAACTGGAACACGAATCCCAGATCGTCGTTGCGAAGCTTGCACACCTCTTCATGGGAAAGACGTGAAGTGTCTTTGCCAAGAATTGTGACCTCTCCCGTGTCTGCTGACGCAAGAGTACTGACAATCTGCAGAAGAGTCGTCTTGCCGGCTCCACTTGGTCCGACAATAGATACAAATTCGTAACGACGGATGTCGAAAGAGACATCGTTAAGCACACGAAGGTTGTTGAAACTTTTGCATACTCCCTTAGCGGAAAGAACTATTTCTTGGTTCATATTCGTTGGTTCACTCATTACGCCTTCGTTTTAGACAAAATAGATTCAAGTTCCTTGGTTGAAATATCGTGGATGATTGTGCCATTCTCCGCATACGAGATTTTTCCCGTCTCCTCCGACACTATAATAGCCTGTACGTCAAGGCGTTCACTCACTCCAAGAGCAGCGCGGTGACGCAGTCCGAACGATTTCGGCACATTCATGTTGTGCGACAACGGAAGGATGCAACCAGCAGCCTTTATCACCTTGTTTCCGATGATCATCGCACCGTCGTGCAGAGGAGAATTTTTGAAGAAAATATTCTCGATGAGACGCGAATTGATTTTGGCTGTTATCTCATCACCTGTGACGATTATGCTCTGCAGGCTCATCTCATTCTCTATCACAATCAAAGCTCCGACCTTCTCGCGAGACATGTTTTTGCAGGCAATCACAATCTGCATGATATCGCTCTCCTCCATTGTCTGCACACGCTGCGTGTTGAGCAGACGGGAAAGGAAATTATTGCCTGAACCGATTCCCGTGAGGAAGTTTCGTATCTCATCCTGGAAAAGCACGATCAAGGCAATCGCTCCCACGTTGACAATCTGGTTGAGCACACCGCCGATCAGCTTCATCTGCAATAAAGAGGTCACGATCATCCATGCCACAATCACCACCAGCACTCCTATGAAAAGACGGAATGCGGATGTGTCTTTAAGCATCTTATACAGCTTGTATAAGATGATACCTCCAAGCAAGATGTCTAAAAAATCCACAAACTGGAAAAAGGATGATCCCATATATTCTTCTTTGTTTTGCTGTTGCAATATAAAAATCCAACAAAAGTAAAAAATATGGTCGACTTTTACAATAAAATTTGACTAGCGTAATTATTTCCGTCTTAATTCCCCTCACAACAAACAATCCGGAGGCAGGCTTCTTTGACACCGCAAACGTTTGTAGGAATAAATAATAGATGTAACTTTGCACCATTCTACAACATTAAAAGCTTGAATATACTTGCATTATTTTTGCTTTTGAACTCGTAATGACAAAAATGAACATATTGATTATCAACGGAAGTCCTCGAAAAAATGGTCTGATTTCACAAATGCTCGACATAATGCGGAATGAGGGAGAGTCGAGAGATATGGTAGTGGAGACGGTGAACATCATGGACCTTAAAATGAGACCCTGCATCGGCTGCATGGTCTGCCGCACCAAGGGGAAATGCGTGTTGCCAGAAGACGACACGATACAGGTGTTGGAGAAACTTCGTTGGGCGGATGCCGTCGTCATGGGATCTCCATGCTATTGGGGCAACATACCCGGACAGATGAAAGTATTGTTCGACCGTCTGGTTTACGGAATGATGCACGACACTCCACGTTTTCCTGAGCCATTGATGAAAGGCAAGAAATGTATTCTTGTCAGCACCTGCACCACACCCTGGCCTTTCAACATCTGGTTCAAACAATCACGTGGTGCCATCCGCGCCATGCGTGAAATAAGCCGTTATGCCGGGTTCAAAATCGTCAAGGAGATAGAACGAGGAGGAACGATGATAAAGCCTCAACTGACAGAAAAAGACAAGCAGAAATGTCGCAAGGCTATAGCCAAACTGAAATGAGATGCCTGAATTTGCAAATCATTCAATATTGACGCCACGGATTTCTATTGTTTTATTTAATTTCCAATTAAATGCCAAACAAGAACATAAATACATTATATTTGCAAACTGAAACTTGCAAATAAAACATGGAGAATATAAAAAGAATAATTCTAACGTTGGTGGTCGTGATGTGCGGTTTGTTCACATCTATGGCTAAAGATCCTCGTTCATCATATTCAAAACATTCGGCTCTACCGAAAGAAAAGACGGGCTTCCGACTCTACGGTGACTTCATGCTCACTGCTGATCTTGCCGACACCACAGGTGAGAAGAAACCTGCGTTCGGATTGTTCGCTACTCCAGGAGCACAGATCACAAACTATTTCTTCGTGGGAGGAAAAGTGGGAGCTATGTATATGCTCAACGACTTTTTCGCATTTCCTGCCGCAGTCAACGTACGATGGACTTTCGGCAGAAAAAACATCCTCACCATAGCACAGTCTGGCGGTGTGGCTTACTGTGAAGACAAACTATATCCCTACGTCGACTTCTATTTCGGAGGCAGAATACCTTTGCGTGAAGGCAAATGTCTTGTTTGCGCTTTAGGCTATGCCATCTATCCACAATATAATATGCAGAAAGTGGGTGAAGATGAGACGGAAACTGTCATGCAGGATGGAATAGAGGTGGAATATGTCACAAATGAAGCTCCTAAAGAGAGAAAAATCTCTTCATGGGTTTCCCCTCAACTCACTATCGCTTATCCGTTCCGTTTCGAGAAGAAAAACAGAATCCGCTACAGAGTGCGTCACTCAAAGCCAAAGGTTGAGACACAGGGCGAGTGTAAGCCAAAATCGGTAAAATCAAAGGATAACGAGAAGTCTAAATCAAAACCATACGAAAAGATTGAGGACGGCAAGAGAGCAAGGCCTGAAAAGACGGATGTGGAGAGATGGAATCCGTAAGATGATGGATGATTGATGATGGATGATAGCTTATAGCGGTAGACGGGAATTGAATTCTTCGGAGCAGGGGTTGAGACTTTATTTCAGAAATTTCACAGATTTGCAACCGTCAAGCGCAAAAATTTCAACCTTCACATTATTCTCGGAATTATCAATAACAATATCAAGATTGTAGCATCCCCCAAAAGCCTCTTCTCCGATGCTTGTCACCCCATCTGGAATGTTTATGCTGGTCAAACTGCTGCATCCCCTAAAAGCATAACTTCCGATGCTGGTCACACTCTTAGGAATCTTTATGCTAGTCAAACTGCTGCATCCCAAAAAAGCTCCTGCTCCAATGCTCGTCACTCCATCTGGAATCACGACATTCGTGCATTTTTCCACATTACCTATCCAGCCATAACATTTTGTGCCTTTATCATAGACTAGTAACTTTGGCTCCAAACTGCGGCAATCAGAAAAAGCCCATTTCCCGATGCTTGTCACTCCCTCAGGAATCTTAATGCTGGTCAAACTGCTGCATCCCCTAAAAGCATAACTTCCGATTCTTGTCACTTTATAATATATATCTGATCCTATCTGTATTTTCTCTGGGATTGTTATTTTTTCATCCAAATCTGATATGTATCCCACCACTTCCACTTCCGTATCTGATATTTTCCTAAACTTCAATTGTGTGGATGAGGCTAATTCCGCATCAGAAAAATTATCGAGAAGAAATTCATACCATCCACGACTTACAGGTATAATCAAAACTATTGCCACTATTATCGCTATGATTTTCTTTTTCATCTCTTCTCGTAGGTTTCGTCATTTTTTTATTATCGGATACAAAATTATTAAATTATTCTAATATGGGGAAATGTGGGATGATGGATGGTGGCTTATAGCGGTAGACGGGAATTGAATTCTTCGGAGCAGGGGTTGAGACTTTATTTCAGAAATCTCACTGATTTACAACCTTTAAACGCATCTTTTTCAACTTCCACATTATCCTTGGAATTGTCAATTACAATTTCAAGATTGCTACATCCCCAAAAAGCCTCTTCTCCGATGCTTGTCACACTATTTGGAATGTTTATGCTTGTCAAACTGCCGCATCCCTTAAATGCAGATTCTCCGATGCTCGTCACTCCTTCAGGAATCTTTATGCTTGTCAAACGGATGCATTGCCTAAAAGCAGATGCTCCGATGCTTGTTACACTCTTTGGGATCTTAATGCTAGTCAACCAGTAGTATTTATAAAAAGCCTTATATCCGATGCTCGTCACTCCCTCTGGAATCATAATATTTGTGCATTTTTCCTTATTCCCTACCCATCCATAACATTTTGTGCCTTTATCATAGACCAATAACTTTGGTCCCAAATTATTGCATTCCCCAAAAGCAGATGCTCCGATGCTGGTCACTCCCTTCGGAATCTTTATGCTTGTCAAACTGATGCATCCTGAAAAAGCCTCTTCTCCGATGCTGGTCACTCCTTCTGGGATTTCTATGCTTGTCAACCTGCTGCATCTCCAAAAAGCATTATTTCCGATGCTTGTCACACTCTTTGGGATATTTACACTAGTCAAATTGACACAGTTGTAAAAAGCGGATGCTCTGATAGTTGTCACTCCTTCTGGAATCTTTATGCTTGCCAAACTGCTACAACCATCAAAAGCAGATGCTCCGATGTTGGTCACTCCCTCTGGAATCTTTATGCTGGTCAAACGGATGCATCCATAAAAAGCTTTTTCTCCTATGTTTGTCACTTCCCTAGGAATATTTATGTTTGTCAAACTGCCGCATTCACGAAAAGCATATCCTCCGATGTTTGTCACTCCCCTAGGAATATTTATACTTGTCAAACTGACGCATCCTGAAAAAGTAGCATATCCGATGCTCGTCACTCCTTTGGGAATATTAATGCTTGTCAAACTGATGCATTCTGAAAAAGCTACATATCCGATGCTCGTCACTCCTTTGGGAATATTTATACTTGTCAAACTGACGCATCCCTCAAAAGCTCTTTCTCCGATACTGGTCACTCCTTCTGGGATTTCTATGTTTGTCAAACTGCCGCATCCACGAAAAGCAGCATATCCGATGCTCGTCACTCCTTTGGGAATATTAATGCTGGTCAAACCGATGCATCCTGAAAAAGCATAATCTCCGATGCTGGTCACTCCTTCTGGGATTTCTATACTGACCAAACTGCTACAACCATCAAAAGCAGCATCTCCGATGCTCGTCACTCCTTTGGGAATATTTATACTTGTCAAACTGACGCATCCCTCAAAAGCTCTTTCTCCGATACTGGTCACTCCTTCAGGGATATCTATGCTGGTCAAACTACTGCATCCATAAAAAGCATAATCTCCGATGCTTGTCACTCCTTCAGGGATTTCTATACTGACCAAACTGCTACAACCATCAAAAGCTGATCTTCCTATGCTTGTCACTCCCTTAGGAATATTAATGCTTGTCAAACTGCTGCATCTCCCAAAAGCCCATTCTCCGATGCTTGTCACTCCCTCTGGAATCACGACATCAGTACATTTTTCCTTATTTCCTACCCAGCCATAGCATTTAGTGCCTTTATCATAGACCAATAACTTTGGCTCCAAACTGCTGCATCCATCAAAAGCAGATCTTCCTATGCTTGTCACTCCTTCTGGAATCTTAATGCTTGTCAAACTGCTACATCCTGAAAAAGCCTTCTCTCCGATGCTTGTCACTTTATATGTATGTAATCCTATCATTACTTTAATTGGAACAGTTAAAGTAGGCCCATAATCGGGATAACAACCCACTACTTCTACTTCCGTATCTGATATTTTCTCAAACTTCAATTGTGTGGATGAGGCTAATTCCACATCAAAAAAATAATCGAGAAGAAATTCATACCATCCACGACTTACAGGTATAATCAAAACTATTGCCACTATTATCGCTATGATTTTCTTTTTCATCTCTTCTCGTAGGTTTCGTCTTTTTTTATTATCGGATACAAAATTATTAAATTATTCTAATATGGGGAAATGTGGGACGATAAACGGTGGATGATGGATGGTGGATGGTGGCGGGAATTATTACGATATAAAGACGGAGGTTGATAATTTGTCGTTCAAACAGTTAGAAACGTAAAAGCACCGTCTGCTTCAAAAAAATGATGCTTGACGGCATCTTTTTAATTTTTATCACTAAATTTGCACGCAGTTTCATCAAGACAATACAAATGGGTGGCATTTTTGGTACTATCGGCAAAGAAAGTTGCGTGAAAGATTTGTTCTACGGAACAGACTACAACTCGCATCTTGGCACAAAACGTGGTGGATTGGCAACTCTTTCGGAAAAGGGATTCGTGAGATCTATCCACAATTTGGAAAGCACATATTTCAGAACGAAATTTGAGCCAGAACTTGAAAAGTTCAGCGGCAACTCCGGAATCGGAGTGATCAGCGACACTGATTCTCAGCCAATCATCGTCAACAGCCACCTGGGAAGATTCGCCGTGGCGACTGTAGCGAAAATCAATAATCTTAAGGAAATAGAGGGAGATCTGCTCAACCGTATGCACCACTTCGCTGAATTCAGCGGTGGCGACACCAACCAGACTGAGCTTATCTCAATGCTTATCACTGAAGGAAAGAATTTTGTAGACGGAATTGAACGCGTCTACAACACTATCAAAGGCTCATGCACAATGCTCCTTCTCACTGAGAAGGGTATCATCGCAGCCCGCGACAAATATGGCCGTCTTCCTCTTGTGATCGGAAAGAAAGAGGGTGCGTATGCAGTGACCGGAGAGACGGTGGCATATCCCAACTTAGGCTACGAGCCTGTCTACAACATCGGCCCAGGCGAAATCGTGCTTATCACAGCCGACGGATTCGAACAGCTGCGCAAGCCAGAGAAGAAGATGCAAATCTGCTCATTCATGTGGATCTACTACGGTTACCCACCTTCAACATACGAGGATATCAACGTGGATGAATTCCGTGTAAAGAGCGGTCTGCTTATGTCGAAGGACGACGAAGTTAAGCCAGACTATGTGGCGGCTATTCCAGACTCTGGTATCGGCCACGCGCTTGGTTACTCCAACGGTCTTGGTGTGCCATACCGTCGCGCCATCGTGAAATATACCCCTACTTGGCCACGCTCATTCACTCCTACCAACCAGAAGATGCGTGAACTTGTGGCAAGCATGAAGCTTGTGCCAAACAGAGCCCTTTTAAAAGACAAAGTGGCTATGTTCTGCGACGACTCAATCGTCCGTGGCACACAGTTGAGAGACAATGTCAAGGTACTTTACGACTACGGAGTGAAAGAGGTGCACATGCGTATCAGCTGTCCGCCATTGCTTTACGGATGTCCGTTCATCAACTTCTCAGCTTCTAAATCAGTGCTTGAGCTGATCACTCGCCGTATAGTGAAGGAGCTTGAAGGTGGCGACATGGATGCCCACATTGACGAGTATATCACTCCTGGCACAGCACGCTACAACAAGATGGTGGATGAGATCCGCACTCGTTTGGGAATGGATTCATTGAAGTTCAACACTCTTGAAAACATCATCGAGGCAATAGGTCTTCCTAAGGAATGTGTCTGCACACACTGTTTCGACGGAAGCAGCTACGGACACGAATAAACTCTTAATTAAGAATTAAGAGTTAAAAATTAAGAATTAGCGACCGTTGGGATTTCCATTCCAACGGTTGTTTTTTTCCATTTTGTTTCACCCATTCGGGGTTCCCGTCGCGCGCGTCGTCCACAAAACAGGGGTTGAAACCCCTGCCTAAGAGGTGACGCCCATTCTGGGCTACATTTCCATGATCGTAGGGGCAGGTCTCAAATCTGCAAGCAATATTAAAAATGCGGATGGTTAAGGACACATGTTTGATAGATATTGGCTCTAACCCCTCCTTCCTAATGCGAGCCGAAGGCGAGCACACAGAATTTACAAAACCACAGAGGCACAAGTTCACAGAGAAAGGCTACGCCTTTTTAATGAGAAAAAGAGCTGAGAATTCAATCAAAAAGTTGTATTGCCTTTCAGGCAAGGTTTTGATGTCGTTGCTATCCCCGAGACTTCGTCCCGGGTTA
>Ga0256406_1003548_pt1 | contig 19196 bp, 11 predicted proteins | sample RumenRJG_03DNA_FD_185986 | JGI IMG/M metagenome (GOLD analysis project Ga0256406, IMG submission 185986) | Bovine rumen microbial communities from Lethbridge, Alberta, Canada - RJG_03 | ecosystem: Host-associated > Mammals > Digestive system > Stomach > Rumen | place: Canada: Alberta | collected...
GAGCTTAGGCTTATGCCATCAAGACTCTCTCCCTGGTCAGATAACTTATCGGACAGAAGAACGCTGAATTTTTTCTCGAAGGCTACAGAGCGCCAGCCTGTTGGCGTAAGCACTTTCAGCACGTTGTCGTTAGCATCATAATAGAGCGATCCGATGATACCTTGTGCGTCTGCATTGATAGATGTACTGTCTATCTGTCTGTTATTCTTAAGGACTTCGATATCTTTCTCCTGCGTTCTTGGGGCTTCTCTCATCACAGGTACAGCGAAGGGCGATTTTGAAAGAGCTACAGAAGGAAGGAAATCGACTCCTTGGTCATCCATGTCCGATCCTATCTTCGTGATGCCATAGTATTTTTTATCGTCCCCTTTTTCAGCAGGATGGAAGACCTGCAGCCATCCGATGTCTTTATAGACGGTGCCTATGCCCATGGTAAGTCGTGCGTCCTCTTTCTGGTTCCATCCTTCGAAAACATGACTGCCTTGCTTGAAATTTCCTGTCTCAGAACCATTCCAACGTCCGTGCCCTCCCCTGACAGACAGCATGTCAGCCTCCAACACTCCACGAAAAAGACTATAATAGGGTAGCTTGCCTTTTCCACGAGGAAAGCCTCCGAAGCCATATTTCCGGTTGTAGTTCATCTGCTGCCAAATATTATAGGCACCAACAACGGCGACAGGATTACCTACACTGTCTTTTGCCAGTACTGTGCCATCCGTTTCCAACCGTGGCTTATCCAGACTGGAATAGAATTCATATTTCATGGACGGCAAGTCATCTGTACGCCCTATTCCTTTTTGCATCAAAACCTTAAGTTCAGACATGTGCAATCGATAGATGTCACGCGGATAAACAGAATATTTGCTGCTTAACCATGCTGCCATACCTACAGTCTCCCCCATCATAGCTGTGGTACACATCACACGTGTTGAAGAGAAAGCGACATGTGTGGCACTGATATCTCGACCCGCCATAAACAGGTTGTTGATATTGCGGGAGTAAAGGCAGCGATATGGAATAGCATAAGGATAAACCGCCCGGTGCACTGCTTTGGCAAGGAACGGGCCAGTAGGAAACTGTTGAGTATTGACAGAATCGGGGAGATGTAGATCCATCGACCAAGTGGTCTCACAGGTAGCGTCCTCATGTTTCACGTTCTTGTCAATGTCTTGCTGTGACAAGACATAATCGCCTAATAGCCGCCTTGACTCCCGTTTTCCAAGAATATATCCTACCCACGAAAGAGAACGCTTGCTGTAGTCTCTCCGCCAGCGGCTTCCGTTCTTCAGCCAGCTCCAGTTAGAATAGATGGTAAGCAAGGCATAATCACGTATCTTCTCAGCCTCTTTCACTTGGTCCATCCCCATTCCAAACTCCCAGTTCCATGCTCCTTGGGTAACTTTTTGGCAATTGCTGTCCGTGAAAGGCATGCCATAATCGAATTTTAGAAAAGATTGTGGCTGTTCATTCTCCTTGGATGACCATTTGACAGTGGATCCGAGGGTTAGACTGTCGGCTCTGACCGGCGCTAAACTTTCCTCATACTCTGAGCGACTTTCCCGACCTATTCTGTAATCAGCACCCGCCAAAAAGCCAATCGTTCCGTCACCCGTACAATCAGCAAAAGTATGGGCAGTGATACAAATCGTGTCACCTGTGATGATGTTTTCAGCGATCACGCTGCTTATCTTATTTCCATCCATGATAACCCTCGTGGCATGGTACTCCTTCAAAAATGTGATGTTGGGTTCAGATGTTATAAAGGAGTCTTTGAGTTGGTCTTCATCTTTGGACACGATTTGCGCATTCCCCGGATGAGTTTTAGTAAACTCCCTGAGCATGCGGCCAAGTCCGGCGTTTGGGCCAAGTTCTATTTTCCCTCCTATAGCTATTTGTATTTCTGAGCTATTAGGTCCTCCGAGTACAGGCCTGTCATGAATGAGGGCAACCCGGCAGCTAAGTCTTGCCGCACTCATTGCCGCGCACATCCCGGCTATGCCTCCTCCTATGACACAAAAGTCAACATGCTCATTTCTGTATGCCCTTTTAGCAAGGGAACTTCGGAGAAGTTTAAGCGAATCTGACGGTATCAGGCGTGGATCAAGGTGACGGGTGATCAGCACAGCATCACAACGGCCATCAAACCCCGTGAGATCATGAAGAGAAAGGGTGTTCGTTCCGGCTTTAAGTTGGATCTTACCGGCTTTCTGCCAATGCCATAATCCTCCTCTATCCCCAAGCACGCCGCCTACCGTCTGTCCATTGATGAGAATGCTAAAACGTCCTGGGCCTCGTTTATCTGACCAGGCTGAGGTCCAGTTGCTTGTCCTGACAAAAACATGATACGTTCCATTTTGAGGAATGACAATCTTTGTCGCGGCATCCTTAACGGGAACGCCCCATCCGTGTGCTAACAGATAGGGTGATCCCATTTCGTCCATAAACTGCTGGTCTACGCTCCATCCCCCATGATCGGCAAACGATTCAGCTTCCAACCACAAGTCTTGGGCAGAAGTAGGTGCCACCAAGGTACCAAGCGCTATGAAAAGAGAAATGATGTATTTTAAGTGTCTCATATTTCGGTTTCCTTATTAAAGAAACGCACGACAAGGCCTATTGTGATAGTTTGTGAAGTTCCTTTTTTGGTTAAAAGATCATAAATGAGTGACTTTTTTATTCTTTGCACTATCAGTCAATCTCCGTATATGCGTATTTTTGTTTGTAAAGTGACAAGATGGAAGAAAAAGAGATCAAAGAGTTAACAAGCTCACTTCTTGACCGAAGCATAGATGCAGACGACTTCAAGCGTTTGCAAATCGCTGCAAATAGTTCTTCGACGGATCGGGGAGCTATCACTCATGCATTGAAACTCGCGATAGCTCAAGGCATGCTTGAGGATAAATACAATTATTTACAAGATAAAGGTACATTTCAGTACAGGTATTTTATGGAACCCCATGAAGAGGTTCATCATAACTTCAGTCGCTCTCGTTTCGTGTGGTTAGCAGCAGCTGTAGCTTTTTTACTGATTGTTCCATTGTGTAGCTACCTTTATTTTAAGAGCTCGATAACAGATGAACCAGACAAGGTGTCGTTCTATGCTCCTACAGGTAAGGTGCTTTCAGTGACTCTTGAGGACGGATCGAGGGCTACCCTCAATCCTAATACGCATTTTTCTTTTGTCATGGATAAGCTTGGCGGCAGGGAAATGACCCTTAACGGCGAAGCGCTTATCGAGGTCAAGCATGACATTTCACATCCTATGACGATAACGACGAGAGGAATGAGAATAACTGATATAGGAACCGTTCTCCGAATAAAGGCCTATGCCAATGAGCGACTGTCAACAGTATCGCTTCTGAAAGGAACGGTGACAGTTAACATGAAAGGAACCACTCTCAAAAGGAAAATGGGTAGGAACGAGTGTTTACACTTGGACACATATACACACCGTTTTACAGTGGATAAGCTCGATAACAGCGCTATGGCTGCGGATATGGCGATGATGTTCTTTGATAATGCACCGTTGTCTGATGTAGTCAAGACGCTCTCTCGCAACTATGGCGTGAATGTTTCTTTGGCTGCCAACTGTACCGAAAAACGTTTCATGGGAGTCTTCAGTGCAAAGGACGACTCTCTCTCCATCGTTCTGGAAGCTATTAAAACTGTTAATGGTGTAAATGTGAAAAAGACAAGGCAAGGCTACCATCTCTATTAAGACAAGCAATTAGAACCGATTGAGAATACTTAAAAGAAAAAGCCTACTACTGCTGGTTTTGCTGCTTGGCCATGGCTTATGCCTGCAAGCTCAGAGCTTCTCCCTTCATGTCCATCATATGAAGGTAAGGAAAGTTTTGGTCGAACTTAAACGTGTTACGGGCTATTCTGTCGCCGGTGAGGCAGGAATCCTTGACTTGGGACGTCGTGTTTCAATTTATGTCAAAGGCGGTTCCATCACAGATATTCTCGCTCAGCTTTTTTCGGCACAGCCAGAGATAGGCTATGAGGTGAGGGGAAAGCTTATCTTGCTTAAACGGAGAAACATACAAGTTGTCAGGGATAAGAAACACAGAAAAAAGACAAAGGAACACCCTCGTCCAGCTACGTCAATGATATCTGACAAGATGGCTTATGAAAGAGAACTGTCCGAAGTGCTTGTCATTGGATATGGTACTGCCCGCCGGTCAGACGTTTCCAGTTCTGTAGTCAGTGTTGATGTAGCGACAGCCCGACAACGCTCTGTATCGACCATCTCAGAGATGGTACAAGGAGCCGCCGGAGTCTTTGTCAATAACAATGATGCCTCACCTGGAAGTTCTCCGGATGTTATCGTGCGTGGGTTGGCGACAGCAAATAACTCTACCTCGCCTTTGTTTGTTGTCAATGGTATTCAAATGGGTAAAGACATCAGTTTTCTCAATCCTGATGACATAGAGCAAATCGATATTCTCAAAGATGCATCTGCTACAGCCGTATATGGTGCCAGAGGAGCTAACGGAGTCGTGATGGTTACAATGAAGAAAGGACATCTGGGCAAACCACGTGTAATGGCTTCTGCTCAATTTGGGATAAATTCTATGTCGGGAACTCTTGAATCGCTGTCTGTGGAAGATTATGCGGAGGCCATCAGAAAGGCAAGAGCCAATGATAATTCCAATATCGTGATGCCTATATGGGGGAAAGAATACAATGGAATGAGGAAGAATATCAATTGGCAGAAGACGTTGAAGCAAACGGGAGCGTTCGCCAAATACTATACAGCTATTGAGGCTGGGACAGACTGCGTTAACGGAATTGCTTCCATAGGCTATTACAATTTAGGAGGTACTCTTGTGGGTAGCAGCTTCCGCCGCTTTAATATGAACTTGTCGTTCTCAGCCCAGTCAGGCTCTGTCATAAGACTTACAGGCGGCGCAGTTTTTTCTCATCGTAATTTTGGCAATAATTCACAGAATATATTGGATTATGCGCTTCAGCCCCCTTCAATGGACTATACGGATGACAATGGAAACATAATAAGTCCCAATGTAGTTAACCCCGATGGTTCCTATGGCACTTATAAACAGAGCTCGGCACAAAGCGAGGTCTATAAACTCGATAATTCATATGCGCTGACACGAGACCGTGATTATTCCTCGAAATTTGATGATCTTCTTACTTATGCCAATCTTCAACTCAACCCGGCGAAAGGGTTGACATTCAATGTGATTTATTCTTACCTGACAAATTTAGAGAATCAGTCAAAATATGTCTATAGGGCAAGGCGCTTTAACTATGAATACGATAACGGGGTGTCAACATTGAAGCCAATACCCATCGTCAGTTATGCCAACAATAAAAACACTTTCCTGCTGGCGAAAGCAAATTATTATAAGAGCTCATTGGAGGATTACGTTACTTGGAAATATTCTTCACCAGACTTGAAACTGGCGGTCATGTTCGGCAACAGCATCTCCCGTACTGGTGGAAGTTGGAACTCTGCCCGTTCCAGTAATTTTCCCAGTGAGACGGTGAGGGACATTGACTTAACATGCTCATTGGATACTAAGCAAGCCTTGGGTACTTTTGTCACGTCGTCACGCTTTTTTTCTCTTTACGGAAGAATCATGGCTTCATGGAAATACCGGTATCAGTTTGCTGCGACCTTGAGACGTGACGGCAGTTCAAACTTTACTAAGCCCAATCGATGGGGAACGTTCCCGTCGGTTGCCTTTTCATGGAGACCCATAGAAGAGCGCTTCATGGAAAGCCAGCATTTCCTTGATGACTTAAAACTCAGAATAGGCTGGGGAATAACAGGCAATGCAGGTCAACCGACGGATTTGAGTACTGCTCAGATGACTACGGAGAATATTGCTTATAGGTTTTATGGGGAGCAAGCTGCCACTCAGAGCGGCAAGACGGTCAATGGAGTAGCACAGGTCAAGCCTGTGGACGAAATGCTTAGATGGGAACAGAATCGGCAATGGAACTTCGGACTCGACGCGCAATTGGCAGGCTCTTCACTGAAGCTGAGCCTTGACTATTATATCCGTACGACAACCGGTCTGCTGCTTCAGGAAATATTGCGCCCTTCCATAGGTTATCAGAACATCTATACCAATAAAGGAAACATCGTTAATCATGGGGTGGAAATATCTGTTGCCGGATCCTATAAAACAGGTCAGTTGGACATTAAAAGCCTATTGACTCTTACTTCATTTAAAAACAGAGTATCCAATGTCGGCAATGATATCTTTATTGAACAAGGACTGCCTTTAGGCTTCCACTGGAACGATATCACTATCTTCCGGAACGGATGGCCGGCCGGAACATGGTATGCTTATCGTACGCAAGGTATTTTCCATAACCAGGCAGAAATAGAAGCGGTTAATAGGCTGGCCCGAGAGAAAGGATTATCGAGTTATCAACAGAATGCCAGACCCGGGGATATCCGCTTTGTGGATGTCAACGGAGACGGGCATATCACGGATGCAGACAAGACAAACATAGGTAACGGTTATCCCAAACTTGACTTTGGCTTCACCCTTAACCTTCATTGGAAGGCCTTCTCGTTTTTGCTTTGTGGATATGGGCGATTAGGTCAGAAGCTCTTGTCCTTTTCCGCCATGAGACTTACGCTGCTTACGTCAACAGACAACAGTGTACCCTCTATCCTTCGAAGTGAGTACAAGAAAGCATGGTCTGCATCCAATGTTAATGGCACTAATCCGCGCTTGTCTATCAATGACGTTAACTGGAATATGAGAGCTTCAGACTTTTGGGTAAGGCGCGCTGATTTTCTGAAGATAGCAACTCTGCGACTTGGGTACGAAATCCCATCTAAGATTGTACATCGTGTCGGGCTTGGCTCCGCCAGTATATTCATTGCTTCAGACAACGTCCTCTGCCTCTCGCCATACAGCCGCTATGGTGATCCGGAAAGTGGAGGCAGCATCATGTTCTACGGTATTGACTCCGGTCATTATCCTAATAGTCGAATCATTAGAATAGGGCTTAATGTTGTAATGTAGAAGACCATGTCATGGAAGAGAAAGAATTGATAAAATTGCGCAACGGAGACGAGCATACATTGCACGACATCTATTGTTCTAATTACAATATGTTGTGTAGTTTTGCCTACCAAGTGCTAAAAGACAGGGAGGCTGCAGAAGAGGTTGTCGATGATGTCTTCATCTATGTCTGGCAACATCGTGAGGAGGTAAATATCCCTTGCTCTGTGAGCGCCTTCCTCATGGGATTGGTCCGCAACAGAAGCATCAGCTATATGCGTCAGGCCAGATTCAGGCATGAGACGCGTTTGCCGCAAATAGGTGATGAGCAACTTGCCGACTTCCTTGATATGCTTTTCAGCGATGAACGTTCTCCCATCTCCGACGTGCTGAAGGATGAGTTTGAGGAATATTATAGAAAAGCCATTGGATCATTACCAGAGAAGACACGCAAGGTATGGGAAATGAGCCGTCATGAGCATATAAAATACGAAAAGATTTCCAAGGTGATGGGTATCAGTGTCAATACAGTAAGATATCATATCAAACAGGCTACAGAATTGCTTTCGCAGCTATTGGCCAAATATATCTAAACAGAAATCGGTAAAATTGAAGGATATGAAGCACTTTTTATTTGTTCTTTTTTTAACATTGGCATCAATAAGTGTCTGTGCACAGACAAGCATTAAAGTTTCAGAGCCGGGGTCTCTGCCTTCACTGATTCGTTCTTCTGACAAATATTCAATAACAGATCTTACAGTGGAAGGGACCCTCAATGGCACCGACATTCTCTTCCTTAGGGAAATGGCGGGTGCTGATGCTGAGGGCCATCAAACGCAGGGACAACTCAGCAGACTCAATCTTGCCCATGCCCGTATTGTATCAGGTGGAGCGCCTTACTTCTCCGGCACAGCGGCACCACCGGAAGGTTTCAGCCACAGGGCAGCAGAGATAGCCCAGCTTATGGGGACGGGATGGAACCTTGGCAATTCGCTTGAGGTGCCGGTAGCGAGTATAAATGCAGAGACCCAATGGAACAATCCGAGAGTAAGACAACAATTGATTGACTCTGTGAAGGCCGCCGGATTCAAATCGATAAGAATTCCTGTCAGTTGGTACGTCCATGCTTCCGGAGGCGACGGAACGGCTGTAGATGCTGATTGGATGGCGAGAATCAAGGAAGTCGTCGATTATTGTATCAAGGACGACCTCTGGGTTGTCATCAACTGTCATTACGACGATAACTGGTTGCAGACTAAAGGCTTTACCGACTTGACCGAGGCCAACATAGAGAAAGTGGCAAAGATGCAGGCTACGTTGTGGACCCAGATCGCAAATTATTTTAAGGCCTATGACGAGCATGTGCTTTTTGCCGGAACTAATGAGCCGATGATGAATTCCGGAGTGGGTGCGTCCGTGAAAGCCCAGCAGGCTCTTGATCGGTATCTGCAGGCTTTTGTTGATGCTGTCAGAGCTACGGGGGGAAATAACCGTTGGCGTACGCTTATTGTTCAGTCGCTTGAGGCCGATATTCATAATGCCATGGAATACACTTGGTCGATGCCGGTTGATGATACCCCCGACCGTCTGATGCTTGAAACACACTGCTATATGCCACAACTGTTTTCTCTTTTTGCTAAAGATCAGACCTGGGGGAAAAACTATTATTACTGGGGCAGCGGCAATCATTTGTCAGCAAGCTCGCGCAATACGCCATACGACAAGGAATATGATTTGATAGACATATATCTTGACCGTTTGTATTCAAAATTTGTTCGTCATGGCATTCCTGTTATTATCGGAGAATATGCAGCATGCTGGCGGACAGTTGGAACAGGAGAAAGTCAGGAGTTGCACGATCAGTCAATAAAAGAATGGAACCGGTATCTGATGCTTGCTATGTTAAGGCATCATATGACTCCGTTCTACTGGGATCCAGGAGGCAAAAAAAGTGAGACGAGCGGATCTATGGCATTGATGTACCGCTCACGCGGTTTTGTCTACGACACTTGTGCTATGGAAGGAATACGTGCGGCCCGTGCTGCTTGTCCGACACCGGACCCCCTGCCTTCTATGGACCCGCGTGCTTTCTTCACGTCTGACGGGGTGGTTGGCAGGTATATGTTTGCGAATTGCAAGAGCCTTCGACAAGTGACGCTCCCACGTGAGACAGCCCTGATAGGCGCTCATGCCTTTGACGATTGTACGGCATTGCAGCGGATAGACTTAGGGCAGAATACATGGAACGTGTCAGCAAAAGCATTTGAAGGGTGTCAGGCTCTTCACACTGTCGTCCTTCCTTCCGGCCTGAAGCACATAGACAGTCTTGCCTTCTCAGAATGTCATGCCTTGACACAAGTCATAAGCCCTGCATCAGATGCTCCGCAATGTGTTGACGGCGCATTCCCAGAGGATCTCAGTCTGTGTACGCTTTTCGTTGCAGCCAATGCAAAGGACAGATACCAAACAGCAGATGTTTGGAAAAACTTTGGCAAGCTGGCAGTGCTCGATGCCACGGCGGCTTCTACAGATTTGGACATCACGCTCGAAAAAGGGCAGAGGCTGTCTGACGTACTTCAAGAAACGAACACGTATTCTTATGATGGTGATAAGATGACAATGAATCCATCCCGTTATGGCATTACCTCTCTGACGGTTCGAGGAGAGCTTGACGGTTCTGACCTCTGTCTGCTCTCTGAGATGGCGGGAGTGGACAGATATGGCAACAGTACAGAGGGTAAACTGACGAAACTGGATCTCACCTGTTCGTCTATTGTATCCGGAGGAAGCGCTTTCTGGGTCACGACGGATGGGCATCGGTATTTCTCTACTGACAATTCTTTCCCTTCTTATGCATTTACACACAACAAGTTGTCATCTATTTCACTTCCTGCAAATAGCAGCGTGATAGGCTCAAACGCCTTGTCTTATTGCCCGGCATTGACGACTGTCGTATTGCCGGGAGGCCTGACTGTTATAGGGGATTCTGCTTTTGAAAGTCTTCCGGAGACGGTCGTCGATATCCCGGAGACGGTCAACTCTATAGGTTCCCTTGCCTTTTCATCGGCCAAAATGAATAAGCTGATCTTACGTGGTGAACCGAAGATCGGCAGACAGGCTTTCCGCATTTGTACAAGTCTGAAAACAATTCTTTGCTATTCGTCCATTCCTCCGCAAGCCAGTGATGATGCTTTTCGTTGGGTAACAAAAGATAATGTCGAACTTGTTGTCTCTAAAGGTGCGTTGGATGCCTACAGAACAGCACCGGTCTGGAAGGACTTTAACCATATTCGCGAGATGACGGAGGCCGACGGCATTGCTCCTGTTCGATTTGGAGAAAAGAATAAGCCCTTGATCTATGACTTGTCGGGACGCAGAGCATTGAAGTCGGTAAATGGTATGACTATATGGGTTATGCCTGACGGGACAGTCAGGAAGACGGTCATGAAAAACAGATAATTCTGCAGTTAAACAGCCTTATTTTAGATGTATTTAGACGCTGCTGTCAGACAAAGTGAAAAACGTCAAAATTTATTCTTTTCAACCCCTGCTGAGAATCGATTGTTTTCAACCAAAGCAGTGCTTGGCTGAAATAGAACTATTTTTGAGTTTAGTTTATAAATAACTATCAAACAGATAGTTATGCTATTTTTGCTTTTGGGAGACTTTCCCAGCCTTTCCAAACGACTGACCTAACCGTGGTTAGGTAGTGTACCTAACCACGGTTAGGTCAGTGACATTCAACGGTTAAGCAACTTGCCTAACCGTTAAAGGTCGGTGACATAACCGTGGAAGGTCGATTTCCCATCTCTTTTCCTCACCCGTAAAATTCGTTTTTAGCCTTCCGAACCTCCCATTTGCGTTCTATTTTGCACCATTCCTGTTGTCCTGATATTTTACTTTTTGTAAAAAATATTCTTAGTTTTTATTCGAGTTTTCATAGGTCTGTTATGTGCGAATGAAAGATGAGGGAAGTGAGCGTCCAATTGCAGGATGTGGTTTGTTAGGGTTAGAGGCCGTCTGTACCCTCTTTGTCCCATTCGCATGCGACAGGTGGCATTGGATCTGCAATTGCGGACGGCCAAACGGGCTGCAACCTGCAAATGAGGCGGAGTAGTTGCGATCATGCTTCAAAATGTTAAAATTGCAATTCGTCCTATCGCTTCGCCCTGTTCATGGCGTATTATCCCTTGAAGCATGTTTGAACTTCGGAGAACAATAAAACTAACAACATCTTTTAAATTAAGAACAGCTATGAGAAAACTTTTACTTTTCGTATGTTTGGCTTTTATGTCATTGATCACAGATGCGCAAGTGGTGAAATCTGTGAACGTGGAGGAGGCTGGTACTCTGCAGGCTTTGTTGGGCAATGATTATTTGAACATTACGGATCTTACGGTGACGGGCAATCTGAATGGTAACGACATCATTACCCTGCGTGCAATGTGTGGTGTCAACACGATTGAGGAGCAGACTGGCACGGGAAAGTTGGAGAAACTGGATATGAGTGGCGCTGTCATCAAGGCCGGTGGCGAGATGTATGCAACGAAGTACAGCAATAAGAGCACTACTGACAATGAGATTGGGGCTGCCATGTTCCGCTATTGCAATACGCTCAAGGAAGTCCGCCTTCCGAACAGTGTCGTGACGATTAAGAATAACTCGTTTGAGAAGGCTGTTGGTTTGAAGACTGTTATCATCGGCGCAAATACGAAAGAAATACAAAAAGCTGCTTTCAGAGGTTGTACGGCACTCGAAAATGTTGATATGCCGGCTACGTTGACAACATTGGGGAACGAGACTTTTAAGGATTGTGTAAGTCTGACGAATGTCAAACTGCCGGATGCCTTGACACAGGTGCCGGAGCTTTGCTTCTCCAATACCAATATTCAGGATCTTGTCATCCCTGATAATGTGACCTATATCGGTTGGTATGCTTTTCAGGACCTGCAAAATCTGGTGACTATCACTTTTGGAAAGAGTATGAATACTCTTTCAAAGACTTCCTTCCAACGCTCTGGTGCTTATGTGGAGGATGTGTACATTAATTATCCCGGAACGGAGGATCAAAAGATTATAGGCGGTGACTATGTCATGCTTTTCGACGGATTCTATGACGATGATGGTGATGGGATTACACAGGATGTGAGATACACGGATGAGGAACTTGCGCAGATCAAGGTGCATGTACCGGCGAACAGACTGGAAGACTATAAGGCATCTCCCAAATGGAACAAATTTACATTGGTCGCCAACACTGCATCTAATGTTGAACCGGTCAAAATGGTGAATGCCAAGGTTGTGGCTCGTTACACCCTTGATGGTAAAGCGCTCAGCAAGGCGCAGAGGGGCTTGAATCTCGTGAAGATGAGTGACGGCACGGTAAGAAAGGAACTGGTAAGATAGTAACGGCGCATTGCATGGGAGGCTTTCCTAAAACAACTTGTTATGAAGAGTAAAAACAATCGTTTGAAAAACCTTTGTGCTACGGCTTTGGCGGTTGGCATCTGTGCCACCGCCATGGGTCAGTCGCAAGGACAGGAGATCCACGGTGTAGTACGTGATGCCATGGGGGAGCCCATTGTTGGTGCTACGATCGTGCAGAAAGGTACTACGAATGGGTCAGTCAGTGATGTTAACGGTGCCTTCACTCTTCGGAGCCCGAAGGGTAGCACCCTTGTCATTTCGTATGTCGGCTATAACACCCAGGAGGTGAAAGCTGGTTCCAACATTATCATTACACTTAAAGACAATGAGCAGACGCTCAACGATGTTGTCGTTATTGGTTATGGTACGGCAAAGCGTAGTGACATCTCTGGCTCAGTAGCATCTGTTGACATGAAAGAAGCGTTGAAGAAGTCACCGATTGATGTCAACAACATGCTGCAGGGATCGGTAGCGGGAGTTTATGTCTCTCAGGGATCTGGAGCTCCTAATGCCACGGGGTCGGTAAGAATCCGCGGTATAGCAACGATCAACGGCAGTGCTGACCCGTTATACGTAGTAGACGGTGTACAGATGGGGTCGGACATCAACTACCTCAATCCGGCTGATATCGAGCACATCGAAGTGCTGAAGGATGCGTCGGCTACTGCTATCTATGGTGCAAAAGGTGCCAATGGTGTTATTTTAGTAACTACCAAGAAGGGTGCCAAGGGTCAAGTTCATGTTGACGGCTCAGCAGAGCTGGGAATAGAAACACTCGCAGATAAGCTTGATGTTCTTGATGTCGACGACTACGCCAGAGCCATTCGCCAGGCTCGCAGCAACGATGGCAACGTACTGGTGATGCCGGTTTGGGGCGAAAGCTATGATGGACTAAGGAAAAATATAGATTGGCAGAAGGAACTAACGCATAGCGCGCTTCGCCAAAATTATACTGCTTCTGTCAATGGAGGAACGGATAAGTTCCAGGGAGTGTTCTCAACCCGTTATCTTGATTATGATGGCTTGGTGAGAAACTCAAAGATGCGCCGTTACAATGTCAGTGCCAGCTTCTCCGCCCAGGTGAACAAATATCTTGAGCTTGGGGGACACGTTGATGCCGAACATTCCAAGACCTACAATACAGGTGCGGGAAATATACGCACCTATGCGTCGATGACACCGACCATGGATTATACAGACGACGAGGGAAGGCTGATAAGCCCTAACTTGGTCAACGACAATGGTACGTACGGCACTTTCTGGCAGTATAGTGGATCCAGCGAGGTCGGACCAGGAAGAGACAATCTTTATGCATCGCGCATGGAAGGTGATGCTGCCACGACTTATACGAACGTTCATGCCAATTTCAATTTAGGAGTAAACATCCTAAATGGACTGAAATTCAAGCTTATCTATGCTTACAATACACGGGCAACAGACGGTAATGAGTTTGTTGTCAGCCGGCATCGTTACAATGAGATCTACGATGCAAGCGGCAACAAGTTGCTGGCGGAGATGGCACTCACCACACAGAACACAACTAATCAGTTCTCTTTGTCAAAGTCTAATTACTATGACCGTGAACTGGAAGACTACCTCACTTACAATTGGACTAACGATATCCATGCCATTACACTGATGATTGGTAACTCGGTAAGCCGAACAAGCGGTAGTTGGAATTTATCACAAGCAAGTGATTTTCCCTATGAGACCATCCGTAATATCTCGCTTACCAATGACAATGACACGAAGGTGGCCCAGGGTGCTTATGATCTCAGCAGTCGGTTTATCTCTTTCTATGGACGTGTGATGTACAGCCTGCTCGACCGCTATAGTCTGACGGCTTCCGTCCGTCGTGACGGATCCTCTCATTTCGGTGCCGGTAACCGTTGGGGAACCTTCCCGTCGTTTGCTGCTTCCTGGAGAATTTCTGAAGAGCCTTTTGCTAAGAAGCTTACATGGCTGTCAAATGCGAAGCTTCGTATAGGATGGGGCGAAACGGGTAATTCGGGTACTGCCACTGATCTCATTATAGATCAGCTGTCTTCGAAGAATACGGTTTATAAGTTTTATAACGAAGGTGCTGCCACGTCCGATTTCGTTATTAAGAATGGTATGGCACAGCAGAACCTGATTGACACAAACTTGAAATGGGAGACGAATAAGCAGACCAATCTCGGTCTTGACCTCGGCTTCATGAATAATGATTTGGCCATCTCTATCGATTATTTTATTAGAAACACCACAGACCTGTTGCTTTATGAAGCTGTCAGACCTTCTACGGGCTTCCAAAGAGTCTATACCAACTTTGGAAAGATTAGAAATAAGGGACTGGAATTTAGTGTTGCCTATAACAGGCAGATTAACAGAGACTGGCGTATAGGAGCACAGATCAATGGCTCTACGATCAGCAATAAAGTTGTGAAATGTGGTAGTGATATCTTTTCCAACTACGGCTTTGACCAAGGTATGCACTGGCAGAATACTTCATTGTGCCGTGAGGGGTATGCTGTGGGTTCCTGGTACGGTTATCGTACGGATGGACTCTTCACTTCACAAGATCAAATCGATGAGGCTAACAAAATGGCAGTTGAGAAAGGAAATAAGTATTATCAGCAGAATGCTAAACTCGGTGATATAAGATTCGTTGATGTCAATGGCGATGGTACTATCACAGATGCCGATTGTGGTGTTATCGGAGATGGCTTCCCTGATTTCAACTATGGCATCAACCTTTCAGCTCAGTGGAAGAATATTGATCTTTTGATTAGTATGTATGGTGTTTTAGGACAAGACATCCTTTCTTATGCCGCAATGAATTCTACCTTGGTGACATCTTCAAGCAGCTATGTACCCAATATTCTCAAGGGCGAATATGACAGAACTTGGTCTTCGGACAATCCTGATGCCGCTAATCCTCGTCTGTCAATCAATGATGCCAACTGGAATATGCGTTGTTCTGATTTCTGGATTCGTAACGGCAACTATCTGAAGATTAATAATATTCAGTTAGGTTATAATTTCGATCCGGCATTGTTGAAGGACTTGCAGCTCACTGGTGCGAGAGTCTATTTTGCTATCAATAACTTATGTACGATTTCGCCTTATAATAAATATGGTGATCCGGAACTTGGCGGAAGTATCCTTTTCCAAGGTGTTGATGCCGGTCATTATCCGCAACCGCGTACTTACGTTATCGGATTGCATCTTCAATTCTAAATTGGTACATCTGTGCTATAAATGATAATGGAAATGAATCACAAGTTATTATATTTTCTTTTCGGATGTGTCGGATTGATTGGGCTGTCATCCTGTAATGCTGACAAATTCCTCGATGTCGACCATTACAGCATCCTGCCAGCAGATCAAATGTTTACAAGTGAGGAAAAGGCTGCCATAGGGCTTGATGGCGTCTATGACATGCTTTGGCCTACGCAAAATGGCACGTTTCAGGAAACCGACTGGAATTACAAGCCACAGTTGCTCACAGGCGGACATACAACGCTTGACACGCAGGCTTCGGGATGGGATGCCCAGTGGAATAACCAACAATGGGCGGCTGATGACCGTGACCTCGGGCCAGGATGGCGTTATGCCTATGCTCAGGTAGGCAGGGCGAACAACTTCATCGCCGGATTGGAGAAACTCGATGAACAAACACGCAAAAGCTGGAAATCATATGATCAGCTTGATGGGCAGGCCCATGCTTTGCGAGGATTCTTTTATCTATGGCTCGTGGAGAATTTTGGTAAGGTGCCGATGCTTTTAGAGGGAGAGACGTATAGTAACACACCCGAGAAGGCTGCCGCTTCCTCAGACAACGAAATGTGGGACTATCTGATCAATGACTTCATGATTGCCAGTGAGAAACTTGACTGGAAGCCTCAGAATGGCGAATACGGTCGTTGTACTAAGGGTATGGCTTTGAGCTATCTGGCTGAATGCTACCTCTGGAAAGCTTATCGGGAACGTGTCGCTGCAGGCAGTGAGCTGAAGCCGGTGAGCACAAATGAGAGCCTTGAAAATGTACGCAAGGCTAAGGACTTGCTGGAGCAAGTCGTGAACAGTGGCGTCTATGAGCTACAACCTTGTTATTCTACACTATGGGATCCAGGTGAAGCATGGAACAAAGAGGCTGTATGGCAAGTCGTTGTGGATATGGGAGACGGCAATTACAATAAATGGGATCAGGATTGTCATATTTATAACAATTTCTATGCAGCTTCCCCCAATATGAGCCGCAGAGCAGGATGGGGAACGGAATTCTTGTCATGGGAGCTCTATTTCTCTTTTGAGAATGGCGATAAGCGGCGTGATTATTCGCTGTGTACTAATCCTGTTCAGGGTATGCCAGACTCGCTTCGCTCTAAGTATTGCTATGGTTACAATCCCTTTCTTCAGGAGAAGATTGGTCCGACAAGAATTACTGATAGAACGAAGAAACAGGCCGCATATATGTTTGTAAGTTCTGGTGATTACATGCCGGCGGTATGGTCACTGAAGATGTGGCGTACACAGCGGTGCAGCTCTAACTGGTCAAATGATGGAATCCATAATCCTTCACATTTCTATCAGAAGAGATATGCTGGTGTACTGCTTGACCTTGCGGAATGCCTCTTTAGGCTAAATGGACCAGATGATGCTACTGCATGGAGCTATATCGACCAGGTTAGAAACCGAGCCTTCGGTAATCTTGAGGTAGGAAAGAAGAGTGCTATTGAATCCAAATTCCTTCCGTGGTATCAGAATCTCTATGGAGGATCAAATTACGCTGACTATAAACAGGTGACATCTTATCCTGTTCCTCTGAATGAAACATCTGTTACAGTTCCTCGTGCCAAGGAATATTATACAAAATATGCGAATGAGAGCAATGATCTCCACAAATCCTTTGCAGCTTACGGATTGCAGCCTTGGGAAGTGGCTTTGGGTCAGGAACGTCGGAAAGAGTTTAATTCGGAATTCTATCTGAAGGCTGATCTTCAGCGTTCTGAATTCCTCATACCTGATATAGAATGTAACTATCCTAAAGGGGTAGGAGTGCCTAACACTGATCCTGAAAAACTGAATAATTGGCATACCTATCGCACTTGGGACTTTGACGTTCAGAAACTTGTGATGCCTATTCCAACATCAGAGTTGCTGCGTAATAAGAAGCTCTCACAGAATCCTGGATATTAATATTCGTAGCTCTAACAGATTATTCGTGCACACTCTTTATCATTGTGTGGGGCGGTCTAAGGGAAGCCTGTAGATCGCCCGCACCTGACATCTATGGTTATGGGGGCATAAATCCGGTGCGACATTATCCGTCGTCGTCCCATTCATCCTCCTAACTATTGCTTTTTTCATCATGCTCTTCTCAGTCCTTGTTTTCGTTATCCTTATCATCCTCGTCATAGAGTACATAAGCAAACTCATTATTAGGAAGGAAGAAGAAAATAGTAGATCTATCTATTGATTTATATCAATTAATTGCTAAATATACATAATTATTGGAGAAAAGTTTTGCAGGTAATGTATTTCTTCGTACCTTTGCAGTCGCAAATCAGAAATGAGGAGCAAACAATATTGGTAACATCGCGGAGTGGAGCAGTTGGTAGCTCGCCAGGCTCATAACCTGGAGGTCGCACGTTCGAGTCCTGCCTCCGCAACTATAACGTCCGAAGTCGTTGACAGTCAACACTTCGGACGTTTTCCGGTTTTTATGCCGGACAGTTTTCAGACTTAGGCTCGTTCCCAGCACTGCTGCAACGAGTCGGCAAGTTCGCTGTTGTCTTAGTCGTGAAAGTCGGAGTTTTGTCTTTTTTAGATACGACCATATTTTGATGGTTGTTTTTGCTATCAAAACAGTAGAATCAATAAACGCTCACAACCCTTCTTCGTCCCATTTCATAGCAATTGCCATCCGCAGTATGCGCCGGAGGGATGAGCATCATCGATTCAGTGCTACACATATAAACTTTTCTATGCAATAAAAAGCCCCGGAGCGTGTAACTCTGGGGCTGTGCGTCCGTAGGCCAACGGACGACTTGTTGTCTTAAATGGCTAACGAACGAGCCAGGCCTAAATGGTGTCGGCCACTCGCCGTATGCGGTTGCTCAAATCCACAAGCGCGCCACGGAGCTGCTCTGCTTCTTCAGGCGTAAAGCCTCCTTTTCCACCATTGCCATCGATGCCGTCCATCTTGTGGTAGAGCCACGATGACGACTTGTGGAAATAATTATTGGCCAATTCTCTCCACGATATGGCAAGCAGAATGTCGCTTGCTTTCTTCTTCATGTCGGTGATGACCACCGGTCTTGTCATAACTGCCTCCATGTCTATATTATATTTAATGATTATTATTGTAATGCCCTCCCTTTCGTGAGAGGCTTTGTTTTACTCGTAAGGTTGCTTCAGCATCTTGTCAAGCGTTTGCTGCACGAACCACATCAGTTCTGGATAGCCGTTGGGGTAAGAGATGTTGTAGTTCCTAATCTGTTCGATGAGGTCTCGCTCTGCTGCTGTGACCTTCATGTTGCTCATTTTTCCTTTCATATTCGTTATTTCTTTAAGACACTGCGAAGATACTATTAATTTTCGTATTAACCAAACCAACAATACGAATATTCGTATAGTTCCTAAAGATTTAACATTTCACCAATGACAAGTAACTATTCAGCGAATGTATTTCAATCCCTCCTTGGGATAAATTTCACGTTCGGAAGATACGCTTAAACGTCTATTAATCAGCAAAGTAAGTATGAAAAAAGTTCTGTTTTTGTTTGTATGTTT
>Ga0256406_1003549_pt1 | contig 19191 bp, 17 predicted proteins | sample RumenRJG_03DNA_FD_185986 | JGI IMG/M metagenome (GOLD analysis project Ga0256406, IMG submission 185986) | Bovine rumen microbial communities from Lethbridge, Alberta, Canada - RJG_03 | ecosystem: Host-associated > Mammals > Digestive system > Stomach > Rumen | place: Canada: Alberta | collected...
ATTGCTGCCCTTGAAAAGACCATCTCAGAGGTTTTTGATATGACGGCTGAAAAACTTGACAGAAAGTACGATGAGATTGTTGAGTTCCCGTTCTATACTCTGGAGGCCTTTAAAAAAGATTATTTGGAAAATGTAATGGCGGATTCCATCGGGTTTGCGGGAACAGAGATTATCAGAAGAGTAGTTGGGGATTCCAAGGTAATGGAAGTTACATCAGTTCATGATCTGGAAATCAGGATTCCGATGGAAAGAGCTTTGATTCTGCTGGGCAAAAAAATGATAATGAACCGCTTCAGTATCAATTCCGGTGTACAATTAATAGAAATGTTTAATGAAGTAAGGTAAGGAGAAGAACATGGAAAGAAAAGACCAGAATATGCCTTTCCTGCTTAAATATGAAAATGTAGCCTGGTATACCCAGGGAAATGTAAGAATCCTGGATAGAAGGGTATACCCAACTGAGACCAGATTCGTTGATTGCAAAACCCATGGTGAGGTGGCACAGGCTATTGCCGACATGGTTACACAAAGTGCCGGACCATATACGGCAGTGGGGATGGGAATGGCCCTTGCAGCATATGAGTGCAGAGGGCAGAAAGAGGATGCTCAGATTAAATATCTTGAAAAGGCTTCTTATACTCTTTCCCATGCCAGGCCAACTACGGCAAACAGGTATGGAATAATAACGAACCATTGTGTTGAAGTAGCTAAGAATGCACTGGCTTCAGGAGAAGACCCGATAGAGAAAATCGTCGAAGCAACTATAGAATCTCTGAACAGGAGATATAGCACAATGCAGCTTGTGGGAAATAACCTGGCAGACCTTATTCCTGACAACGGAAAGATACTGACTCAATGCTATGGGGAGACTATTATAGGCACGGTTATACGGGCAGCAATGAACAAAAACAAGTCTTTTAAAGTAATGTGTGCTGAAACACGTCCATATCTTCAGGGTGCGAGACTCACCTCAAGCTGCTTCGCTTCCATGGGATTTGATACAACAGTAATTACGGATAATATGGTAGCTTATTCCATGCAGCACGAGAATATCGATTTATTCACATCTGCTGCAGACAGTATTGCAAGAAGCGGGCACATTGCAAACAAGATCGGAACATTCCAGATTTCAATTCTGGCAAATCATTTTGGAATCCCATACTTTGTTACTGGAATTCCCGATGCAGATAAATACAGCGAAAAAGATATTGTAATTGAAATGAGGGATCCTGCTCAGGTTTTATCTTACAGGGGAATCCAGAACACCCTGCCTCAGGTTAAGGCAATCTACCCATCCTTTGATGTAGTGCCTCCTCATCTTATTTCAGGGGTTGTAACTGACAGACGAGTATATTCGCCATATGATTTAACGTCATACTTCGATGAGCCGGTAAAGGATTTTTACTAAAACTAATAAGACTGTTATAAAAAATATTAATTATTTAAGAAAAGGGAGGAGTGGAAAAGATGATTACACTTTATGGTATAAACAGCTGCCCCGAATGTACGGGCTTGTACGAACAGGTGAAAGGTGACAGCAGATTTGAGATTGTTGATGTGAGTAAGCACATATTGCTCTTAAAAGAGTTCCTTTCTCTGAGAGATAAGGATCCGGCCTTTGATGAGGCTAAGGCAAATGGATATGCAGGACTGCCTTGCTTCCTCCTTGAAAATGGCAGGGTTACATTTTCTCCTGAGGAAGTAGGTCTAAAGCCAGTGGTTCTTGATGATGAGACAGTGGAAAGACTTCATAAAGAAGCAGATGAACTTAGGGGAACATATTAATAACAGAGCAATAAAATCTAATCAAATCAAACAAGGAGCAGACAATCATGTTAATGGAAAAAGAAAGAAACCTCGTAGTTGAGTATGGGCAAAAGATGGTAACACAGCATCTGACAAACGGAACAGGGGGGAATATCAGTATTTTTGACCCGGAAAAGAAACTGGTGGCACTGAGCCCTTCAGGAATGGACTATTTCAAGACAAAACCTGAAGATGTTGTAATACTTAATCTGGAGGGTGAAATTATAGATGGAGAAAGAAAACCTTCAAGTGAAAAGGATCTCCATATTGAAATGTATAAGAAATTCCCATGGGTCACATCGGTAGTTCACACTCACTCAATGTATTGCACGGTATTTGCATGCCTGGGCATGCCTCTGAAATCCGTTCACTACATCCTTGCAGATGCGGGAACAGACGTTGTTCCAGTAACTCCATATAAGACTTATGGGACAAAAGAACTGGCAATCGCCGCTGCTGAATCTATAGGTGATTCAAAAGCAACTATTCTGGCAAATCATGGAATGCTGGCAATAGGAAAAGATATTAAAGATGCATTCGGCGTTGCTTCCAGCTGCGAATGGATTGCTGAGATTCAGTGGAGAACAATGGCAATAGGTACACCGAACATTCTTGATAGAGATGAAATGGAATTTGTAATGAAAAAATTCAATACATATGGACAGGTTAAGGAGTCAAAGTAGATAGGAAGTCTGTTATGAATAACTTTGAGTTTATAAACCCGGCAAGGATAATTTTCGGAAACAAACCTTATGGCAGAATTGAAAGTTTGCTGAAGGAAATGAATGTTCATTCACTTATGATGATACATACCAATTCAGCTGTAAGACTTGGCATTTATGATGAGATCAAAGAGATCTGCAGCCGTCTTGAAATAGGGTTTTGTTCGCAGGATGGAATAAGATCAAACCCGGAAATTCAGCTGGTGCGGAACATTATTGACACCGCGAGAGCGAATAATGTAGATTTTCTCCTTGCTGTTGGAGGAGGCAGTGTAATTGATACTGCGAAAGCTGCTGCAATGGGAATATCCTATGACGGTGATGTATGGGATTTCTTCACAGGAAAGGCCGTCCCAGAAAAAGTTCTTCCAATAGGTGCTGTTTCTACGATACCGGCATCAGGTTCAGAGTCTTCCACTGCTACTATTTTAAGCAATGGAATCCATAAAATCGGCTATGAAGATGAAAAGTTGATTCCAAAATTTGCCGTTTTGGATCCGGAATTTACAGTAAGCCTTCCGCCATACCTAACAGCTACCGGCATTTCGGACATCCTGAGCCATCTGATGGAAAGATTTTTTACAAATACTGAACATGTTGATACTACCGATTATCTGATAATCGGTGCTGCAAAGTCACTATTGATCAACGGTGAAAGGGTTATGAAAGATCCTTCCGATTATGATTCCCGGGCAGAGATACAGTGGCTGGCAACCATTGCTCATAACAATTCCCTGGATACAGGCAGGGAAACCGACTGGGCATCCCATCGTGTGGAACATGAACTCAGCGCTCAATACGGCATCAACCATGGTGAAGGAATGGCTGTTGTGATGCTGGCATACCTGAGATATGTTGCCCAGCATCATTCCGAGAAAACTGCTCAACTGGCAGAACAGCTTTTCGGAATTGAGCGGGGAGATAAGACCAGCGGAGAGATGACACTTGAAATGGCAGGTGTTTTGGAAAAGTATTATAAAATGCTGGGTTTAAAGACTACCCTTGCAGAGATGGGTATAGATGACAAAGATTTTGAGGATATGGCGGATAGAGCTACAAGTAATGGAACGTCAACAGTAGGACACTACTATCCTCTCGATAAAGAAAAATTCATTGATGTACTCAGGCTGGCCCTTTAAAATGGGCCGGCATTTGTAATGCTTTGATATTTGGAGGAGTCAAAATGAAAGTTTATGTAAGAGCGCCATATAAAAAAGAATGTCTTGATGAACTGGGAAGACTTTTCGACGAGGTGGTTTACGAACCGTGGACTGAAACAGGTGAAAGGTACTATGAAGATGAACTGCTGGAGCATCTGCTTGCAGAGAAGCCGGATGTTTTGATAACTGAGCTGGACAGAGTGACAGAAAAGGTGCTCAATGGATACAGGGGGCTGAAAGCCATAGGAGACTGCAGAGGTAACCCTGCAAATATTGATGTTGAAGCCTGCACCAGACATAAGGTGCCCGTAATATGCACACCGGCACGGAACCGGCAGGCAGTGGCAGAAATGGTTGTGGGAATGATTCTTGCCTTCGAAAGAAACCTGGTCCAGTCAGTAGAGTGGGTCAAAGACAGGAAATGGGTAGAAGGAACTACTCCCTATTATCTCTGGATGGGACATGAACTTCAGGGTAAGGAAGTTGGAATCATCGGCTTCGGAGGAATCGGCAGAATAGTGGCAAAGATCCTTGAAGCTTTTGACTGTAATATTTCATTCTGTGATCCATTCATATATGGAAATCAGGGAGATCATGGCCAGTTCCGCAAGAAAACAATAGAAGAAATCTTCCAGGATAGTGATATTATCACAATCCACTTGAACGTAACGGAGGAAACCCGGGGAATGATTACAAAGGAACTGCTTTGTTCGATGAAAAAGGATGCAGTTTTTGTAAATGCGGCAAGATCAGCCCTTGTAGATTATGATGCTCTGCTTACATTATTAAAAGAGAAAAGAATCGGTGGTGCAATCATCGACGTGCTGGACAATGAACCTCCAACAGAAAGTGACATGGCTTTTGCAGATCTGCCAAACGTTCTTCTTACACCACATACTTGCGGTGCAACCTACGAGGTTACAGATCATCAGTCAGAGATCCTCAATGAAGGATTAAAAGTATGGCTGTCTGGAAAAGATATTGAGAAAGTGATTTTCAATAAGGAGCTTTGCAAATAGTATGAAACACTATCTGATGTTCGACATGGGAACGGGAAACAGCAGGGTGTGCCTTGTGGATTCCTGCGGCAAAGTGCTGGGAATAAAACGATTTGACAATAAATACTACAGGGATGATTCCTATGATGATGGGCAGTACTTCATCCCAGAACGATGGTCGGAAAAGCTAATAAAAGGTTGTTATGAGCTTTGTAAAGAACACCCGGAAATCAAAGTCAATGGAATCTCTGCTGCAGCAGCCAGACAGAGTTTCGTGTTAATTGACAGATGCGGTAAGGCGTTCCTGGGGCTGCCTAATATTGACAACAGGGGTAAGGCATTTATCAATGATATAGGTCATGCTGAAGAAATTTATAAGCGTTCAGGGAAATGGCTTACTGAGGATTTCGGGGCAGGAAAGCTTCTGGGGCTCAAAGTGAAGCACCCGGAAGAGTTCAATAAAATTTACAAAATTACCAGCCTCAGCGAATGGATGGGATATATTTTCACAGGCAAATGTTCCATCGAACCCTCTCATGCCTCCGAATCGCAGCTGTATGACTTGAAGACAAAAAGCTGGTCAGAGGATATCTGTAGTTGGTACGATTACGATAAAGATATTCTTCCAGAACTGGTTCCTGGCGGATCAATATTAGGGCCTGTGGACAGGGAATATGCAGATGCTCTCAATCTTGATGAAGATGCAGTCTTCATTGTAGGTGGAGCAGATACTCAGATTGCAATCAGACAGACTGGTATCAAGGCAGGTGAAATAGCTATTGTCTCGGGAACCACATCGCCGGTTGTGACTCTTAAAGATGAATTCTTCTATGACCCGGAACAGAGAGTATGGGTAGAATCAAATGTTAGCGGTGACAATTATCAGATTGAAATGAATCCAGGTGTCACCGGTTTGAATTATCAGAATATGAAAAAACTGTTATGTCCCGATAAATCATATGATGAACTGGAAGAAGAGTATAGCGGGATTAAAGAGGTTAAGTGTACAGCGTCATTCACATCCCTTCTGTTCTATGAAAAGAGAGGCTTGCGCAACGGTGGATTTTTCATGAGATCACCTCTGCAAGATAATGTTACCTCAGCAGATTTAATGTATTCAATCCTTGGAGATATTGCCTGTGCTACTTATGAAGAACTGAAAAGATTGGTGGAAATTACGGGAAATGATCCAGATTTTCTGCTGGGATGCGGAGGAGGATTCCAGTCTGAAACTTTGTGCCGCATGGTGTCAAGCCTCTCAGGTAAACCATTGAAGCTTAAAAAAGGCTTCGGCCAGGCGACGGTTCAGGGACTTGTTTCAATATGCAATGATGCTCTTGGAGAGACTTCCGGAGAGGAAGAAGAATACCTTTTGTTCACTCCAGAAGAGGACAATTTGATTTTCAAATATTATCCTGTCTGGAAGAAGAACAGGGATAAAGTGAATGACTGTAAATAGTTTATTTAGTTACCCTATAACGATTTTAGCCCATAAAATTTTCCTTCCATACTAAAGGCTGTCGCGTTCCCGCTAAATAAAATAGTCGGGGGATGGGGCAGCCCGTTTTTGTTAGAGGCTGTCCGACCGTTAAAGCTCTTTTATATATTTGATATATAAGAAAATCTTTTACGCGTCCTCTATTTTTGCAATAGAACATACCATAGTATATAATAATCTAGCTTTATCAGGCGCTTTAGCAGGGATTGAACGCTTATTGAACGGTGATCCCTGAAGAATTTTTACCAGGAGTTAGACATTATGGATTATAAAGAGCTGAGTCAGCTGATATATCCGGAGATTACCAAGACCCCGGAAGACTATGAGGCTATGTATCCCCCTAGAAATCTGCCGGAAGGTGCAATGGTCACCAGGCTGGGACCAAGTCCTACAGGTTTCATCCATCTGGGCAACCTGTACGGAGCCTTTGTCGATGAAAGGCTGGCTCATCAGAGCGGCGGAGTTTTCTATCTCAGAATAGAAGACACAGACGACAAGCGTTTCGTGGAGAACGCAGTGGAGACAGTGATTTCTTCCCTTGGATTCTTTGACATCAAGTTCGATGAAGGTGTTACAGAACACGGAGATGTGGGAGATTACGGTGATTACACCCAGAGCCACAGAGGAGAGATCTACAGGACTTTTGCAAAATGGCTCATCGCCCAGGGCAAGGCATATCCTTGCTTCCTCACATCTGAAGAAATTGACGCCATAAGAGCTGAACAGGAGGCGCAGAAACTGGCTCCTGGAATATATGCTGGCTGGTCCAGGTACAGAGACTGGGACAAGGATCCGGAGATTCAGGCTGAAGTGATCAGCAAGATCAAGGCCGGTGAGGATTTTGTAATCAGGCTCAGATCTGAGGGAACACCTAACGCTGCAGGACAGGACATCAAACGGAACAAGGTGGTGGATGCCATCAGAGGCGTCCTTGACGTGCCTGAGAATTTCCAGGATATCGTCATCATCAAGACAACAGGCATTCCAACCTATCATTTTGCCCACGTCATCGACGACCATCTGATGAGGACAACCCATGTTGTAAGAGGCGAGGAGTGGCTGCCATCGCTGCCAATTCACGTTGAACTTTTCAGAGACATGGGATGGGAGCTGCCGGTTTACTGCCACACAGCCCAGCTTATGAAGATAGGCGAGGAAGGCCACAAGAGGAAGCTTTCCAAGAGAAAGGACCCGGAGCTGTCTCTTAGCTATTACAGGGATATGGGCTATCACCCGGCTGCAGTCAGAGAATACCTGCTGACTATCCTTAACTCAAACTTCGAGGAGTGGAGAATCGCAAATCCGGAAGCTGACATTGATCAGTTCAAGTTCACTACGGAAAAAATGAGCAACTCAGGCGCACTCTTCGACTTAGACAAACTGAACGATGTGAGCAAAGATGTTCTCCTTAGAATTCCTGCAGAGGAGCTGGCCCGGTTCCTGAAAAACTGGTCTGATGAGTTCGCTCCAGAATACGGATTCATGTTTGAAGACATGGACTATCTCACCCAGATCCTGAACATCGGAAGAGGTGACAAGAAACCGAGAAAAGACCTGATATATGCAAGGCAGATCGTCAGCTTCATCAGCTACTTCTTCGATGAGTCCTTTAAGATAGAAGACAAGTATCCGGAAGAGGCAGCAGAAGATGCAGATGAAATTCTTAGAGAGTATCTCTCCACATATGATCACAGCGATGATCAGAGCCAGTGGTTCGAGAAGATAAGAGAGATCGCATCCAGCTGCGGATATGCGGCAAAGCCTAAGGACTACAAGAAAAACCCTGATGACTACAAGGGCCATGTAGGCCATGTCAGCACAGTCATAAGAATTGCCCTCATGGGAAGAGCTCAGTCCCCTGATGTATGGACAATACAGCAGATCATGGGCGAGAAGAAAGTTCGCCAGAGGATAGAGCAGGCGCTGACAGACCGTTAGGAAACCATTAAGTGAAGGAGGCAGAAATGGCACAGGAACCAGTACTGGTAGTAATGGCTGCCGGAATGGGAAGCCGTTACGGTGGAAATAAACAGATCGATCCAATTACAGATCAGGGCGATATCATCATGGATTTCTCCCTGTACGATGCCTGGAAAGCAGGATTCAAAAAAGTCGTATTCGTTATACGCAGGGATTTCCAGGAAGCTTTCGAAGCACATATTGCACCTGGTGCAGGAACTAAACTGGAAACAGTTTGCGTATATCAGGAAATGTCCGATATTCCTGAAGGTTTTCAGGTTCCTGAAGGAAGGACCAAACCATGGGGCACAGGTCACGCAATTCTTACGGCGAGAGACGTTATCGACGGACCTTTTGCCGTAATAAACGCAGACGATTACTATGGAACAAAGGCCTTTGGCATCATATACGACTATCTTAAGGACCACAGCTCTCCAGACCATTACTGCATGGTTGGATATCAGATTGAGAACACTCTTTCCGACAACGGAACTGTTAACAGAGGCATCTGCCAGACAGAAAAGGGCCTCCTTACAGACGTTGAGGAGCATTTCGAGCTGGGAAGAAACAAAGATGGTGAATATGCCGGAAAGATTACAGGTCTGGACGAGTCCGGCAATATGGACGTGATTCCTGATGGAACACCGGTGTCCATGAACCTGTGGGGATTCAGCAAAGAATACATAGGCGTCATGAAGGAAGGCTTCAAAAACTTCCTCAGAACAGATGTGGCAGAAAATCCTATGAAGGCTGAATTCCTTCTCCACCACTGCGCCGATCTGCAGATCAAGAAGGGAGAAGCAACCATCAAGGTTCTTCCAACAGATGACAAGTGGTTTGGAGTTACTTATAAGGAAGACAAGCCTGAGGTTGTGAAGAAATTCAGAGCCATGAAAGAACAGGGCATTTATCCGCAGGATCTGTGGAAGTAAGCCCGGAAACCGGGAGGGAGAATGTTCTTTTTCAAGCTTATTCTGGCTCTTCTCCTGACCTTTCCAATGTACGTCATTGGCCGCGCTCAGGTCACCGATTTTACTAATAAGTACGTCAGGAAGGGAAAAAAAAGATCTTCTCAGGAGGAAGATACCGGTTCCGGATCAGTGAGAGCCGGCAGAAAGGCCCCCGCAAGATCCGGAAAGAAAAGGTAATGGCAATTGATCAGGGTGGAGCCGGTGGCTGTACCTTGATTTTCGTATCCGGGCTTACAGCAGGTGTTCAGCATTGGAGGAATCATGAGCAAAGGTATTTTCATCAGTCTTGAAGGTCCTGACGGTGCCGGAAAGACTACACAGATAGGATATATCAGGGAATATTTTGAGGCAAAAGGAAAAGAAGTGCTGGTCACCAGGGAACCGGGAGGCACTGCAATCAGTGAGAAGCTCAGGGAGATTCTCCTTGATAAGGCCAACATGGAGATGGCAGATACTACAGAGATGCTGATCTATGCGGCTGCCAGGGCACAGCTGGTGGCACAGGTGATCAAGCCTGCTCTGGACCAGGGAAAGATAGTGATCAGCGACCGGTTTGTGGACTCCAGCATTGCCTATCAGGGATTTGGAAGAGACCTGGGGGATCAGGTGAGAATTGTCAATCTCAGCGCAACAGCAGGGCTGGAGCCGGACCTGACTATTTTTATTGACATCGACCCGGAGAAGGGACGAGCCCGGATCGGAAAAGAATCTCTGGACAGGCTGGAGCAGGAGAAAGCCGATTTTCATAGAAAAGTCTATGAAGGATACAAGCAGATCTGCGAGAGCTGCCCTACCAGGATAATGGTTATAGACGGAGACAGAACGAAGGAAGAGGTCAGAGACAATATTACAGATATTCTGGATACCTTCTTCGTCGGTCTTCTGGGTTCTGACTCATCAAAATAATAGGCTTTTCTGGCCTGCAGACAGAATACACAAACAGATATACAGAATAAATGAACTCATATGAATACATAAACGGCCTGATCAGAAACAATTCCCTTGCTCAGGCCTACATAATTGAAGGGAACGACAGTGAGGAAAGGGACAGGCTGGTTAATTACATGATCCAGGCCGCTCTCTGTGAAAATCCTCATGAGGACGGTTCGCCTTGCGGCAGCTGCGGATCCTGCATCAGGTTCCATGCAGGATTCCATGAGGATCTGATTTTCATGAACCAAAGCGGAAAGCAGCAGTACAAGGTAGAGGACGCTCAGGACTTCATCAGCAGGATGTCCATGAGGGCCTACGGAAACAGAAAAACAGGCGTAATTAATAATGCAGACAGGCTCAGCGAGACTGTGCAGAACAAGCTGCTCAAATACATAGAAGAACCGGAAGAGGGAATACTGCTCATATTTTCCCTGAACAACAGCGGATCTCTGCTGCCAACTGTCATATCAAGATGCATATGCCTCATGGCAGGAACATCAGGAGAAGAATCTTTCAGCCTGAACAGAGCAGCTGAGGGGGAAAAAGACTTCTCAAATCTCATTAACATGATGACTGGGAACTGCAAGTTTTACGCTTTCAGAAAGGCCTTTGATAAGGAACTGGACGGAAGGGAAGAATGTCTTGATTTTCTGAGCAGCATGGAAAGCTTTCTGGGAGAGGCCCTGAAAAAAGGGGAAGATCCCCAGGCCCTTTCAAGAACCATTCTTCTCACAGAAAAATGCAGGAAAGACATTTTAGATGGAATGTCTCACAAGGCGGGACTGAAGAAACTCTTCCTGGAACTTCACTGACAAGGAAGCCGGTTCTGCCGCAAGAAGAAAACAATTTTCCATTAGAAGGAGTTTAAATATATGAAAGAAATCGTTGGAGTGGGCTTTGTCCACGGGGGCAAAAGCTATTACTTCGATCCCCAGGGCGAGGAGTACAACCTGGGAGACATGGTCATTGTTGAGACTGCCCGTGGCATGGAGCTGGGGCATGTGATGATTGGAAACTGCCAGGTTGATGACAGCCGGATTGTCGCCCCTCTGAAACCTGTTCAGAGAAGGGCTACGGACGAAGACCTGGAGAGGTACAAGCAGAACTATGCCAAGAAGGGCGAGGCAATGAAGATCTGCCAGGAGAAAATCCAGAACAGAGGTCTGGACATGAAACTGGTGGACGCAGAATACACAATTGACGGAAGCAAGGTGATTTTCTACTTCAGTTCTGAGAACAGAGTTGACTTCAGAGACCTGGTAAAAGATCTGGCATCTCACTTCCGTATGCGGATTGAGCTGAGACAGATAGGTGTAAGAGACGAGGCCCGGATGCTGGGTGGAATCGGCATTTGCGGAAGACCCTTCTGCTGCAGCAAGTGGCTTTCGGATTTTCAGCCCGTTTCCATAAAGATGGCCAAGAATCAGAACCTTTCTCTCAATCCCTCAAAAATATCAGGATCCTGCGGAAGACTGATGTGCTGCCTGAACTTTGAGAATGATACTTATGTGGATCTTCGAAAAGGAATGCCATCAGAAGGTCAGAAGCTTAATACCCGGGACGGTCAGATCAAGGTAATGAGCGTAGACCTTATCCGGGGCACAGTTGTGACAAGGGACATAATCAAGGACAAGGAAACGGGAGAAGAATCCCTTAGTACAGAGACCAGGACTTTTACAAAAGAAGAAATCAATGAGATGACAGGCCACGGTCACTGCAGTTGCTGCCGCGGTGAAGACAAGTTTGAGATGGCCTACCAGGATGGGACAGTTTCCGGAGCAGTGGATACCGGGGATTTCTCAGGTGACAGCTGGACTGCAGATCCAGAGAATATAGATCAGAAGGAAATGCCGGCGGAGGCCGCTGGGAATGACGGAAGAAAGTCAGAAACCAGTGGAATCAGCGCCGGATCAAGACCACACAAGGATGCGGAAAACCAAACCGGAGACAGTGATTTTAGCCAGGAACTGGAATATCACCAGAATCCGGAGAAGGAACACATACACAGAGGAACCAACCCGGGAAAGGGCCGCAGGAAAAAAGCCGGCAAAAACAAAAGAATGGCCAGAAACTCCGGCGGCGATTCCAACAGGAAACCGAAGAACGAAGAGGACAGCAACCAGGACAACAAGAAGCAGCCTGGGAAAAACTCCGGCAGGAAGAACAAGAACGGCAAGGACGGAGGAAAGACCGGCAAGTCTGATGACAAAAACGGCAGTCAGACCTTCTCCAAAGACGATGTGAAAAGCAGGAGGAGAAGGTCAGGAAAAGGCCGGATCAGCAGGCCGGGGAAAAAAGAAAACCGGGAGAAGAACCATGGTCATGAAGGAAAAGCAGATAGACCAGAAAACGGGCAGCAGAAATGACAGAGCTTAAACCGGGAGAGAGACTGGACGATACAGGCTTTGGGGGGCTCAAGGTAATACAGGGAGGCGGCTTCAGTTACGGAGTGGACAGTGTCCTCCTTTCAGCATGGACATCAGGACAGCTTGGGGCCAGACCTGTCCGCGGCAGCCGCGTGAAGATTATGGACCTGGGCACAGGAAACGGTGTAATACCCCTTATCTTGAGTCATAAGATTCCCGGATCAGATATTTCAGGGATAGAGATGAGGACTGAAGCCTGGGACATGGCCCGGAGAACGGCGGCCATCAACGGCCTTGAGGACAGGCTCAGCTTTATAAATGAAGATGTGAATAACATAAGAATTGTGAAACCTGAGCTGGAAGGCAGCTTTAATGCAGTTGTTTCAAATCCCCCGTATTTCAAGGCCGGATCGGGAATTCCATCTGCTGATTCCGGCAGGATGAAGGCCCGCTACGAAACAAGTGCAGACCTGGGAGACTTCTTGCGGTGCGCCGCATACCTGCTGAAACCTGGAGGCTCTTTTTACATGGTACACAGACCCTTTCGGCTGGCAGATATTATATGGGAGATGCGAAATTGCCGCATAGAACCTAAGGCTATTCGACCGGTGGTTCCAAGAAAAGGAAAGCGTCCCAATATCCTTCTGGTTCACGGGGTCAAAGGAGCTGGTCCGGAGATGGAGATTCTCCCGGAACTTGCAGTCCACAGTTCCCAGGGGTACACTGAAGAGCTGCTGGAAATTTACAGGTAGTATATTAGATGATATAATCTGATTGCCCTGCAGGGACGGCAGGGAAGAATAAGGAGAATGACATGACTGTAACCGTTGATATCAGACAGCTTATAATTATGCTGCTGCTTGTGGCTCTTATCGTTCTGGTGATCTACCTGGTGGTGCTGACAGCTAAGGCTATTCAGACTCTCAAGAAGACTAACCAGGTTCTTGACGATGCAAAGCGAATCTCAACAGTGGCTGCAGAGAAGACAGAGGCCATGGGTGCTGCTGCAGACGAAGCAGAGGATGCACTTAAGAGCATTGCAGATGCAGTCAGGGCAAACTCGTCCCTTATGGATAAGGCGAGCAACATCGGAATGGGCATCAGCTCTCTGGTTGACATTTTCTCTTCTCTCAGGACAGATAAGGAGAAGGAGTATGCTGAGAGAGCAAGAAGCCGCAGGAACAGGAAGATAATTAAGAAAACGGGCAGCAAGTAGCTGCCGGCTGCCTGGAGCCGTTAATTCAGACCTGTAAATACCATGGAAGGCTGAGCGGACAAGGCAGAAGGGATAATCAAACTCAGACTAAAGGACCGGAGAATCAAATGGCGAAATTAATAGTTAATAACAGCGGACCTCTCCACGGGGAGGTTCTCATCAGTGGTGCAAAAAATGCAGTGCTTCCCCTTATGGCGGCCACTCTTCTTACAGATGAGGTCTGCATCATAGACGGTGTTCCAGATCTTGCCGACGTAAAGGTGATGAAGGGGATGCTGGAGAATTTTGGTGCAACCGTTAAGGATGACGGCCACGGGCTTCTGGAAATCCAGGCATCTGAAATAAAGACCGTTCAGGGAGACAGGGATCTTGTTACAGAGATGAGAGCCAGCACTGTTGCTATGGGACCTCTACTGGCAAGATGCGGCAAAGTTATTATGCCTCTTCCGGGAGGCTGTGCCATAGGAAAGAGACCTATCGACCTGCACCTCAAGGGATTTAAAGCTCTGGGAGCAGATGTTGTGGAAGACTACGGCAACGAACAGGTTATAATTACTGCCGGCGATGAGGGGCTCATCGGAGATGCTATATACCTGGACTTCCCAAGTGTAGGAGCTACGGAGAATATTCTCATGGCATCTACCATGGCTGCTGGAACCACAATTATCGAGAATGCTGCCAAAGAGCCTGAAATTGTAGACCTGGCAAACCAGCTGAACAAGATGGGAGCAAAGATCAAGGGAGCAGGAACAGATACTATCAGAGTTACAGGTGTTAAGAAGATGGGCGGATCCATTCACTCTGTAATTCCGGACAGAATCGAGACTGGCACATTCATGCTGGCAGCAGCAATTACCAGAGGAGATGTTCTCGTAAAAAATGCGCTCCCTGGCCATGTGCGTCCTATTATAGCCAAGCTTAAGGAGTGCGGCGTAGAGGTTGATGTGGTGGATGACGGTATTTATGTAAATGCCAGAGATAAGGAGCTGATTGCTACAAACATCAAGACTCTTCCTTATCCGGGATTCCCTACGGATATTCAGTCTCCGTTTATGGCTTTCCTCACAACAGTCAAAGGAAGCAGCGAGGTTAAGGAGACCGTTTTTGAGAATCGTTTTATGCACGTTAACGAGCTGAACAGAATGGGAGCAGACATTAGCGTGGAGAACAGAGTGGCTTACATTCCTGGAGGGAAGAAGCTTCACGGAGCAACTGTGAGAGCCACAGACCTGAGAGCCGGAGCGGCTATGATTATTGCCGGACTGGCCGCAGAGGGCAAAACAGAAGTAAGCGATATTTACCATATTGAAAGAGGGTACGAGAAGTTTGTGGAGAAATTCGCAGGACTTGGAGCTACTCTTACAAGAGTTGAAGACTAATATTGAACAGATGCTGCCGGAGAGATCTTCGGCGGCTTATTTCGTTTTCTGAAGATCAAAGACATACATACAGGAGTAACAAATGGCAGATTACAAGTACTTGCAGATGCTGGCTCAGAAATTCCCAAATCACAGATATGTTAATTCGGAACTCATAAACCTGAGGGCCATCCTGGCGCTGCCAAAGGGCACGGAATATTTTCTCAGCGACCTTCACGGAGAATACGATGCCTTCCAGTATATCGTAAGAAGCGCCTCAGGAACTATCCGCATGAAGATAGACGAGGCCTTCGGAAATACTCTCAGCGAGAAAGAAAGAGACAACCTGGCAGCCCTGATTTATGACCCGGACAACGAGATAATCAGAAGAAGAAAGACCGAACACGATTTCAACCAGTGGTGCGCTTCCGCAATTTACAGGCTGATCATCATCTGCAGGATGGTGTCCAGCAAGTACACTCGTTCAAAGGTTGCAAAACTTCTTCCGGAAAATTCCGGATACGCTATGCAGGAGCTTCTTTTTGCTGATGATGACGAGAACAGAAGCAGCTACTATGCGGAGATCATCAACTCCATTATCGAGTACAGAGCAGCTGCCACCTTCATCAAGGAGCTGGCAGGAACCATCAGCAACCTGGCAGTGGATCAGCTTCACATAATCGGAGATATTTTTGACAGAGGCCCTAAGCCTCATAAAATTCTGGACTTCCTTATGTCCAGAAGAGATGTGGACATTCAGTGGGGTAACCACGACATCGTGTGGATGGGTGCAGCCTGCGGAAACAGGGCCTGCATTGCCAATATCATAAGGATGAACGTCAGCTATAACAACTTCGACATGCTGGAGTATGGTTACGGCATCAATCTGAGACCTCTGGCTACCTTCGCCCAGCAGATTTACGGCGATGACCAGTGTGCCGCTTTTGCTCCTCACATTCTGGATAAAAACAGATTCGACCCGATCCCGGAGATTCTTGCCGCAAGGATGCACAAGATGATAGCTGTGATTCAGTTCAAGATTGAAGGCCAGCTGATCATGGATCATCCTGAATACGGTCTGGAGCACAGGCTGCTGCTGGACAAAATCGACAGGGAGAGAGGGGTAGTTACGGCCTATGGCAAAGAGTACCAGATGAAGGATGTGAACCTGCCTACAGTTGACCCGGCAGATCCTTATAAGCTTACACCAGAAGAGGAAGAAGTAATGGTGGCCCTGGAGGGATCCATTATCAATTCGGATAAGCTTCAGGAGCACATCCGCTACATCTACAGCCACGGAGCTCTCTACAAGAAGTGGAACGGAAATCTTCTTTTCCACGGATGCATTCCAATGGACGAGAACGGAGAATTCCTGGATGTGACCATCAACGGCGAAACACATAAGGGAGCTGACCTGATGGAATATCTGGATGAAGAGATCAGAAACGCATACTTCAATCCGCCTATCGGACACACCAGTGCAGAGGCTGCAGACCTAATGTGGTATCTGTGGCTGGGACCTGATTCTCCTCTTTTCGGAAAAGATAAGATGACAACTTTTGAGAGAGTTTTCACTGATTCAAAAGAAGCAAAGAAGGAGCATACAGTTCCGTACTACAGGCTCATAAACGATCCCGCTATCTGCGACAAGATCATCAGGAGCTTCGGCCTGGACCCTGCTACAGGAAAGGTTCTGAACGGCCACGTTCCAGTTAAGATCAAGGACGGAGAAAGCCCGATAAAGGGAGGGGGCAAGCTTTTCGTAATCGACGGAGGAATATCGAAAGCTTACCAGAAAACCACGGGAATCGCCGGATACACATTTATCTTCAATTCCAGGTTCATGGCCCTTTCCGAGCACAAACCTTACGAGCCTATTAGAAAAGACGGAAGCCAGCGCTTCCACGATCCTAAGATGCAGATAGTCCAGACCTTCCCGGAGAGAATGCAGATCGTTGACACAGATATTGGTGCCCAGCTTCTCAGACAGGTAGACGACCTGGAGCAGCTGAGAGATGAGTACAAGAAAGGCACCATCAAAGAAATCTACAAGGATCCTGTACAGCGTCACGGTTGGAGATAGAAACAGAAAGAATCGAGGAAAAAATGGCAACAGCCTGTATTACCGGTGCCAGCTCAGGTATCGGCCGGGCTCTGGCAGAACAGCTGGCGGCCCGGGGCTGGTCGCTGATTCTGGTGGCCAGAAACCAGGAAAAACTAAATGAAATTGCAGAGAAGCTATCTTCGGAGAACAGCATTTCTTCCCCGGAGGTTTTTCCCTGTGACCTGAGCCGAAAAGATGAATGCCTCCGGCTTTGCAGCCACCTGGAAACTGTAGATGATCTGGGCCTTCTGGTGAACAACGCAGGTTTCGGTTCTGTAGGTTCCTTTGAAGAGCTGGATCTGGACCGGGAGCTGTCAATGATCGACCTTAATGTGGAAGCAGTTCAGATCCTCTGCCGCAGGATGATTCCGTACATGGAGTCTCTAGGGGAAAAAACAGGACGGATTGGCGGAGTAGGCGGCGGCCAGATTCTCAATGTGGCTTCCGTGGCCGGGCTGATGTACGGCGGACCCTATATGGCTACTTACTATGCCACCAAAGCCTATGTCGCCAGCCTGACATCTTCAATTTACAGAGAACTGAAAGAAAAAAACAGTACAGTACGCATAAGTGCCCTTTGTCCGGGGCCTGTTGATACAAATTTCAACAAAACTGCAGGGGTCAGATTTGCCCTGCCTGGAATAGATCCGGATTATTGTGCCCGGTATGCATTGAATAAGCTTGCTTCAGGTAAGCTTATTATCATTCCCGGGGCAGTAAGATTTGGGCTCCCTTTCTACAGGCTTCTTCCCAGAAAGCTGCAGATGGTTTTTACCGGAAAAGGACAGAAGAAAAAACTTGGGTGATCAGAACCTGGGCCTTTCGGGCACTTGCTGATTCCCGGATATTGCGAACAATAAATAACCCTGAAGTGTCGGACAGCCGGAAACACTTCAGGGATTTTTTTCCAAATAATGCGCGCTTTGCATAATCTGAAAATGTGTGTTGCTTTAGTTGTATTAGTTCATAGTTTTGGTTGTATGATTGGAGGTAAGCAGATCAGGCGGCTCAGGCTGCAAGTCTGCTTGAATTGCATCAATTAATATTATATGGAGACCTGTTCCGGCTCAGGTTTCTGGTGAAGTTATGGAGTGGGCTCCTAGTTCTGTTTTACCGGGAACATGGAATCTGCCTTTGCCATGTTTTGCCTGATTGCAGCGATGCTGTCATCGAACTTCTTCTGCTCCTCAGGGGTCAGGTGAAGATCCAGAACTTCCTCTGCTCCGTCCTTTCCGATTACGCATGGAACTCCGGCGAAAACTCCTTCAACTCCGTACTCTCCGTGAAGCTCCCGGCTGGCCGGCATGATCATTTTCGAATCATTAAACACTGCCTCAGCCATCCGTGCTGCTGTTGAAGCGATTGCGTATTCAGTACAGTGCTTTCCGGCGAAGGTCTTCCAGCCACCCATGCGGGCTCTCTTCTCAAGCTCTTCCGGCCTAAAATCGAATCTCGGATCGGACTTGTCAAGCTGTGAGAAAGGCTTGCCGCTAATATAGACGCAGGACCACGGGCAGAACATGGAATTGCCGTGTTCACCCAGCATGAACGCGATGATGGACTTGTGGTCCAGGCCAGTCTGCTCAGCCAACTGAGACTTAAGACGAGCTGTATCCAGACCCGTTCCGGTTCCGAAAACATGGCCTTCAGGAAGTCCCAGGCCAAGGGCAATTTCTCTCGTCACAACATCACAAGGGTTGCTGATATTAATAAGCCTTCCATTGAAGCCGGCTTTTCTCAATCTGTCCACCCAAGTGTGCACGGCGTTGATGGTGAACTCAGTTTCGAGGCCTCTGTCCACCGAACCAATAAGAAGGTCGACCTTTCCGGCTGCATTTACGACAATGTCACAGTCCGCAAGATCCTCATAGGTGCCGGCAGATACCCTTACTCTCTTTGGCAGAAGAGAAATGGTGTCGAAAATATCCTGAGCTTCGCTTTCTGCCTTCTGCTGGTTAATATCGGTAACAACCAGTTCATCGCAAACACCGTATGCGGCCATGGCAAACATTACGTGGGCACCAACATGTCCGGTACCTATTACTCCAACTTTTCTAGTCATTTCTCTCATCCTCTCTAGTCCATTGCTGCTTAATTCCG
>Ga0256406_1003550_pt1 | contig 19190 bp, 14 predicted proteins | sample RumenRJG_03DNA_FD_185986 | JGI IMG/M metagenome (GOLD analysis project Ga0256406, IMG submission 185986) | Bovine rumen microbial communities from Lethbridge, Alberta, Canada - RJG_03 | ecosystem: Host-associated > Mammals > Digestive system > Stomach > Rumen | place: Canada: Alberta | collected...
CGGCAGTCTGATTGACTCTGCTCAAAACTCACAGACTAACATTTGTGACATTGTTAGTCTGTGAGTAATCACATTACAGCATCTTCGGCTGCCTACTTGTTCTTGAACATCTTGACAAGCTCGTCGCTGTACTTCTCAAGGACAAACTCCAGGGCAGCGTTGGTGAAGGCGCGGCACCCGATCGTATTACGGGAACGGAACTTCAGCTCGTCGAGTTTGACCTTCACCTTTCCTACCACCCATACGCTCATGCCATGCTCCTTGATGCCCGTGTATCTGTCGATGCCGGCCTCAAGGCATTGCAGGTCATCGGTGTGCGTGGCATTCCTGTCCTTGTGTGACGGTTCTGAAACAATAGGCGACTCTTCCGCCCCGCTTTTAACAGTCGCTGTGTCAACAGCCTTGGGACTGTTCGGGCTCTTCGGGAGAATGTCTCTCTGTGCATTTCTCGTTGCCTCTTCCATGCTCTTGCCGGGAAGGGCGATACCTTTAGTTCTGCTCATGGTTCGGTGTTCTTAAAGATTGAATGATAAACCGTAATGTGTCGTACACAGCATGCTTCTGGTCATCCAGCAAGTCGTAGGTATTGACGCGTCGCATCTGGATGCGGTATCCGGCCCTCGGAGTAACGGTCCCGTGCTGTGCCAGGACACGCTCGTGCTCCATCCATGCCTTCCATTCGGCAGCGGTGCCGATACGTGTGTCCACCTTGTTGGGCACGAGAAACAGTCGGGCCTTCATCTGAGGGTTCAGCTCCCGCAGCTGTTCCAGCACACCGATGAACGTCTGCGTGGAGACCAGCGACTTCGTCTCATACTCATACGGACAGACGATGGCATCGGCATAGGCAAGCATGACTGCAAGACCGTCATCCTTGATGTTGCCCGGTGCGTCGAAGAGCACATAGCCGTCGAACTCCTGTGCGTTCTCCATCAGCTGCTGCATCGTTGCCGTGTCCGCGATGGGGAAGGACTGGATAACATACGGCGGTTCCGTGCCGAACTGCTGTTCGTCGATCTGTCGCTGCAAGCATGCCGACTGCTGCAAGTCCGTGTCAATGATGCAGACGTTCTTCTTCCAATAGACGAGATAGTTCGCCAAAAGAAGACACAGTGTTGACTTGCCCACGCCACCTTTCTGGTTGGCGAAGACGATAATAACATTGTTCGTGTGTTTCATGAGGTTTGGTTTTGCTCTCACACACTCACAGATGTGACAATGTGAGTATGCGAGAATGTTAGACATTATTTTCTTTTTCCCACAGGCATGCGCTCCCTTTGAAACCTGTCAAACTCCTTGCCCTTAGTCCCGTACCGGTTTACCATCCACCGGCCAAAGTCATGGTACGTCTCACGGACCACCATGATGCTCCTGGCCTCCTTGAGGACAGAGTCGGCATAGTGAACCTTAGCCTCCGCCGCCAGTTCCTTGTCGATGGCAGCGGAATACTTCTCTCCGGCAAAGACCGCCATCAGTATGCTTACCGAAGCGACGCCAGCTACGAAGAAGAGAATTTTTATCATCCACCGGTCCGTGACAGTCTTGATCACATCGACCTTCTGGAGAGCGTTTGGAAGGTTCTCGACGGTCTTGTCGAACGCCTTCATCTTCGCCTGGACATCTTCCGGTATCGCAACAGGAACGGTGGCCGGAATGCCCTCAATGGCATCTTTGAGGTTGTTGATGGCAGATGTAAACTCGTTCAGCCGTCCCTCGACATACTCGTCGGCACGCTTGATGGTTTCTTCCGAGACCTTCGAGGCCGTGACCGGCTTTACGGTTGCTGGTGACGGGCCAATTTTCGGGACTGCGTTTCCCTTTCCCTGCTGGGAGCCGGAAGCACCAATCGCTATTGGCTGTGGAATACTGTTCTGTTTCGGGGCGTATTGCCCCTGTCGTTTGTTATAGCTCATGTTTCTTATAGTTTATGCACATCACGAATGACTCGCAAAGTGCTGATTAATAAATAATTATTCTAAATTGTTATTTCGTTATTATGTGATAATGAGAGTATGAGACAATGTGAGTCTGTGAGTCTGTGACATTTCACATCGACATGCCGCTTGCCGCCAGCCTCTTCTCATCATCGCTCATGTCCTCCCACCGTTTTCCGCGTCTCCGTCTGCCGTTGGGAGGCGGCGGGGTGGAGTATGAGATGACTGCGTCGGCGTTGAACACACGGAGCATGTTCTCCACATTCACTGTCGGCACATTGGGAGCCGGCATGCTGAAAGCCCTTCCCGGACTTTTGGCTGCTGCCGCCTTCATGCCCTTGTGCAACCCGGCGTGCAGTACAGCGAGTCTGCCGATGGTCAGTCTGCGGTCAACAGCACTTGCCTTGTACTCCCTTCCCGACTGTGCGGTGATGTAGTAGCCCTGTACCTCTCCCTTGGAGTTCAGCGCCAGACGCGTTCGGTAGCCAAGTGCGTTCAAGCCTTCAAGATACCGGTTGAAGTCGTAGAGACGCATGTTGCCGAGAACAAAGCAGGCAGCCTGAAACACATCCTTCCTGTTCTCCCTGGAGCGTACAGCGGCGTCGGTGAGTCCGTACTCACGGCTGATCTTGTTGGCAGTAGCCGCGGCTTTCTTCCCGATCCAGGAGTCAGAGACCAGCTTGCCGTCAAGCAGCGTGCGGTTGACGAGGATATGCCAGTGTCTGAGACTGTCACTGTTGTCAGTATGCTCATGCTGATAGGCTATCCACTGCATCCCGGCGTAATCATCCTCACTCAGTCCCATCTGTTCCGTCATCAAGTCGTGCATGAACAGCTTCACGAGCCATTCCGACTGGTTAGGAGCGGTAATCTTCTCACAGTCCTCCTCCGACAGTGTCACCACGATGTCGAGGAACGGGTTCCTGACCGGCGAGCGGATGCGCTGCACGTCGGTCATCTCCTCAACGATCTCCCGGCAGTTGTCACCATAGACGTTCTGGCGCGCAGCCTCGGAGGCAACCTTCACGCCGTTGATAACTTTGTTCTCATCATACTCAGCCTTGGCCATGCCATAGCTGATGCTCTTAGCGGTTGCAATCATAAAGCGCAGTCTTTAGTTTGCTGATGACCTTCGCCAGCTCTTCCATGAGCAACTGATGGTTGCCGTACTTGAAGTAGTTGGCTATCCTCTGCAGGTCCGCCTTCACCTTACGGACTTCCTGCATCATACTGATGTCCTCCTCGGAGAGACGGTACTTCGGCTTGAATCCCAGTACGACCTTCTTGCAGTACATGCTCATGGACATGCCGCAGTCGGCTGCAGTCTGCCTGATAGCCCTAAGCTCGTCCTCAGAGCAGCTGAATGTGATACGAAAATACTTGCGTTTTTTCATGGTGTATAGCTTTACGTGTTTATAACTTTAGTGATGTTTTCCCAACTGTTCATTGCGACCATCGGGAGAAGGTTCCTCCGTCATTCGCAGCGAATGACACTTCTTGCCCTCCCAATCAGCGTCAGCATCCGTCGGACTCCTTACGCGCAGACTACAGAGATAGTCGTTCACGTCGTTGTGTGGCAGCATCTTCTCCGAGCAAGATATGGCATTGACATCTTTCCTGACAATCCCGAAGGCATTCCGGCCAGCCTCGTCATTGTCAAAATAGCAGCGCACATGCTTATAAGGTCTCAGAATGGGGATGACCTTGCCGGCTTGTGAGACGGAGTTCAGAATCACATAGTCACATTTGTGACGCGCCTCGGACTTCATCAGCGTAAGGAAGGAGAGGTAGTCGAAGAAGCCCTCAAAGACACAAACCGTCGTGTTGCCATCCTGCTTTCGCCTTGTGGATATGGCCTTGCAGGTGCATATCTTTGTGGACGGACTTCTAAGTTCCCATCCGCCTTTGTCGTTCTCAAAGCCGATGGCGGAGTTCATGTGTCCATACAGTTGGTAGTCCACCTGACGGCATTCCGCTTTCGCCACCTCAGGGTCTATGCATCGTTTGGCGCAATAGTCGAGAAAGTGGCTGCTGGTCAATGGTGAGGCACGGATATCTGTAAAGGGAGAGGGACGCTCACGCTCCAGTTGGGTATCTACGGGGCGGTAGAACATTTCTTTATACTCCTTGTCACGCAGGATCTCCTTCGCCTTGTTGAAGTCCACATTCCAGAGTTTCCGCACGAGAGAAAAGATGTCGCCGCCCTCACCGGTTCCATAATCATACCATAGGTTCTTCTCCGTGTTGACGCTGAACGAGGGCTTGGACTCATTGCGCATGGGCGAGAGGTAGAGCAGCTCCTTGCCGGTGCGGTGACGTTTGACGGGCTTGAAGCCCTGGTTGTCGAGGTAGTAGGCGATGGATATCTGTCTGAGGATATCTGTGTCGTCGGGCTTGTATGTAGTATAGTTTTTCATGGTTAATAGCAGTTTTTTGTTGATTTGTAGACAATTGAACATAACTTTCTGTTTACAAGCATGTTACGTTGTCTACAATCGGATTGAACTTTGTAGCTGGTTGTAGCTTGACAGTCTACGCTGTCTACATTAGAAAGGTGCCTGACTTTCTTCTGTAGACAATCTAACATCTTGATGTTCAGTGATTTCACCCGCATTGTCTACAAATCTACAGTTTTCGCTTATTTCATGCAGCAAGTCTCGCGTCACCGTGAAGTTCCTGCCCTTGGCCGACTGTCCGGCATAGTTTCCGTAGATACCGGCACCGTAGGTGTATCTCACATAGGTACTTGGTGTGGCATGAGGCTTCAAACGCCACAGATCCTTGAGCACGTGGCGGACAGACGCATCATCAGCCTTGACGCCCTTGTCCGTGAGCATGAGCCGCAGGTCACCGGGAACGAAAGAAAAGCTCTCCTCACCTGTCGAGGAAAGGATGTCGTCGCAAAGGTCGTGTATAGCCGCCTCCACCAGACTGCGTGAGTTCATCATGATGCGCTGCAAGGCAGGCGTGAAGAGAACAGCCGGATCGAAGTACATGCGTCCCTTGTTCCTGACCGACATCTTTCGCTCGTTCAGCAGGTGATACATCAGATGCGGAATCTCCCTCTCTATCTTTGAGAGGAAGTCCACGTCGTCGCTTTCCAGCTTCGGCACCTCACGCACCCAGTAGCGTGTCTCGCCCGGATCGATGATGAGTGGCTTATCAACGTTGTTGCTGCAAAAGACAAACTTGGCAAAGAATTGTTCCAAAGGAACATTGTCGGCTGCACTCGGCAAAATGCAAACAGGTTTGCTTTTGCTCTCGTTTGCACGACAATTCCTGCTGCACCATGTCCTTTCCCTTTGACTCTATCTTATAGAATCGCGCGGTACTCAGGTTCTTGATACGCTCGGAATACTCACGCTTGCTGAGCAGGGCCTCGTCCACGCAGATGAGCAGCATGCCTGCCCAGTCGGCGTTGAACTGACTGCCGAAGTCCTCATTGGTGTTGAAGGTCACATTGTCACCGAACCACAGATGAAGGAAGTGCATGAAAGTGGACTTGCCCGTGTTTCGCTCCCGCGAGACGAGTACGATGATGGGCAGTTTCTGCTGTGGCTGGAGGTAGAGCTGCTGCAGGTAGTCGTAGCCCAACACCTTCTGTTCCCCGAAGATGTGCTCCATGAGCCTGTCGATGTTGGGAAACTCGCCCGGCTCCGGCTTGAACCGCACCGGATGATAGAGGTTCCAGAATCTGCCGTCCACCACCTGCTGGGGATTGACATTGTCGGGAAAGATGATGAAGTCGTCGTAGCAGGGTGTCTCCTCGGCAAATTCCCTTCCGTGGTCCGCCTTGATAGTGCCGTACTTCCACTTGATGAGCAGCTGGGCGATGGAGCCGTCGGTCATCGGCTTTTCCACAATCTTGTAGTAGTCGGTGCGCACACGGATATAGCGGTCGGTACTGCCGCCTTCCGTGTTTCCTCCACCCGTGGAGTTCTGACTGTTTTGAAGCTTCTCACTCATGACGCCACCTCCTTTCCTTGTTTTTTGGCGTTTGCCGCCAGTTCGAGTGCCAGGTCAGCATCCACGACGATCTTACGCCCCACCTGCGTGATGGCATCATCGATGACGCCACTCTTCTTGATGCGGTTGGCGGTGGGGATGCTGCAGCCGAAGGTGTCAGCAATGCCCTTGATGCCGTACACCAGCCGGCGCGGCTTCGCTGACTCCTCATCCGAGGATGCTTTGTTACCTTGCTGGTTGAGCAGTGGCAGGTTACTTACAAGGAAAGCGAGCTGCTCTCCGGTCATCATGCAGACAGGTGTCTGCAATAAAGTCTCGAAAGTAAATACATGTTTCATGTGGTAGTAATAAGATTAAATTTCGCTGCAAAGGTAACAGGCTTTTCCGGGCTTTTTGGTACAATGAAAAGCACTTTAATTTTTTGTACCAAAAAATAGAATGTCATTGAGCCTCTGTACAGTATGTACGGCAACAAAAAAAGCAATGGAGTCTCTGTGAGTCCATTGCCTTTCCCTCTTGGTAATATATGTATAATGGCATGTTGCTGGCCGTCAAGAATCACCGGCGTTGCAGTTGAGAAATACCTCCTTCCATTCCTCAATGATCTTCTTAGCTTTCTTCATGCTGTTCTTATTCTCCTTCAGCATGCCGGGCATACTGCTGATTTCACTGTAGCGTCTCTGTGCTTTCTGATAGGTGTATTCTTTTCCAAACCGCTTGTTGACAGCTTCAACAAAGGTGGAGAAGGGGTAATGTTTCTTCATGCAGCTGGTCCTTTCAAGTGCTATGAGCAGATAGGCCATGGCAATGGACTCGTCATACTCTTTTGTGAACTGTCCTATCGCCAGTATGATTTCTCCGTGTGTGTCGTCTTTCAGCATGTCTTCCAATGACACCAACTCTTTCTTCTGCCCGTGGTTATCCTCGGCATAGCGCAGAGCGTTAGCCACCTCTTTCCACAAATCATCACTGTCTGTTTCATCCATCACTTCCCTCCATGAGCTTTTGTCATGAATACCCATGGCAGTAGAGGCTGAGACAAAATGGCCGATAATCCCACTGAATATCCCGAGTCCCGGGTATCCTGCCTCGCCGGTCAGCAGAATGGACGGCAGCAGCTTTGCCACTTTCTGCAGTCCCCTGTCTTTGAATATATAGTAGTAGGCGAAGATGGCAGTCTCGTCTTTTTCTTCACGGACGATCGTCCGCAGATTCTCGAACATGGTCGGGACGTTTACGCCCAAGACTACGTAAAGGAACATGATGCAATTGTTCATGGCCGTCATGTATTCCTTTAGTTCCGCCTCTGTCTCAAACATAAAGGACAAAGTATCGATAAATGATTGCCGCATCATCGGCGGAATGCTGTTTTTCAGTTTCTCATATTCCTCCATATCCAGATACAGCCCATCGAACGGTTCCTCTTTCTTGTCGGTAACTGATATGTTCCCGTCATAACTGACCGCAATGGTTCTACGGTTGACGACACACTCCCGGGCAAGGTCGTCATAGTTCTTGGCATCGAATGTTTCTTCAAGTTCCTTCCCGATGCCATCACCGAAGAAGACGCGGAAGGCAGTTTCAAGCATCGTTTTGCAATCTTGTGGAAGGCATCTCGACATCAAAGCACCCAACTTCTCCATTCCCGATGCTCCCCCTTCCAAAGAAGTGCTCTCCATCTCCTTTACGAAGGCGGCATACCTTTTCTTTTTCCCTGTCATCTCGGCAGACACAAACGCAATGGCTTCATCTCTCCTTTGTCTGATGGCTTCTCTTTCCTTTTTATCCATGTCCAATCAATTGCTTCATACTAAAAAAGTCGGCTCTTTGCAGGGTCGGCTTCAACGATATTGTCTACAAAAATAAGCATTTACTTTTGGTTTGACACTATAGCGTACAGATAACTTCTTATCTATTAGGATATTTTAGAATTTCTATATGGTCTGTTAAGACCTCTGTGTGGTCTGTAAGTGGTCTGAGCATTGTTACATCAATAATGCTTAAAGGAAATGACCAACATACAAAATGCCAAATAAATCATTCGCTATCCAGAATTCTTCTTAGTTGCAGATCAGAATAATGAAAAACGGAACTCAATAGAATGAATGCATTTTCAAAAATAAATGCGTTTTCTTTTCTTAATGTAGACCAATTTTAGTAACTTTGCCGTGTCGGGGCTATATACCTTTGGCAAATTTTTGTGGGTGAATGGATTTCGTATCTAATTCGATGATGTTCTAATCTCAAAATATCTGACAAATATTATACAGTAAACATCATAGGATGAGGATACGCCTGTATAGGCGTACCCCTTCCTTTCGTTCTACTGTATTGGCTTTTTGTCAGATTGCCAGAGATTGGGGACGTGAAGGAAGTCGGTACGCTTTCTTTTTCTCCCTAAACAAAAAAATAACAGTATAGATGGACTCTCCTCAGATAAACAAGTCTTGGAACAAGTATGAGACTGCACTTTTGATAGACACTTACGAAAAAGTGTCTAAAGGCGTTGTGGGGAGAACTGATGCCGTTAGGCAATTATCCAAAAGGCTACGCGATGGGATGACTGCCATGGGTGTAAGTATTAGTGACACATTTCGTAATGAAAATGGCATCAGCATGCAAATGTCAACAATAAAGAATTTGCTTACTGATATCGATTCAACTTTTGGTAATCCTAGCCATGTTTTTATTGATATGTGTGATTTATATATTAACAATAGGGAGTCTTTTAATAAGATACTTGGCACAGCAAGCAGAATGTTCCCTCTTGGCTATTCTGAACTTGCAATACAAGATTCGTCTTCATACGATGTTGATTGCGACTTCGCTTTAAGTCCCGATTTCTATGTGTCTTTACGCAAGGAAACTATTGTAGAAGTCTTTAAACGAAAATTCCGCAATGGGATGAGATTGACTTCTTCTATTGACAAGCGAAAGTTCAGAAATGCATATAAAGATATTAGTGGCATCTCATTGGACGATGTAAGTGATGATGTATTAATCTCTTCCATCAAGAAGCATTCTGTGTTATACGATAAAACAGCGTATATGCCAGAACAGATGATTTCGGACGATCTAAAGAATCAGATAGTCGGTTACATTCAAGATAGATTTTTAGGTGGGGATAGCTGTGTCTTCTTTGAAATTATAAATGATAGATTTAAGAGAGATTTCCTTGATAGTCAGATTCTTAATGTTGACATGCTTCGAAGCTATCTAAAGCATATCAACAATTATGGATGGTTCTTTCATTGTGACTACATTTCCACTCAGGAAAAAGTTAAACCAAATATAGAGCAAGTTGTTTTGGACTACGTGAAGGAACAAGGTGGTATTGTTACCGAGGATGAAGTATTGGATGCTTTTCCTAATTTTCCAGAAGATGCCGTGTTGCATGCCTTCCAGTTCAACTCTGGTATACTTGTTAATTGTGGACGCGGGAAAGGTAAAATCCATATTAGTAATTTCCATATCACAGAAAAAGAACTTACAAAAATCTCTAGCGTGATTGACAAGGAAATTTTACGTGCTGGTTATGTACTTTGGCCTGAACTGTTAGAATACATTAAGAGTATCGCACCTGACGTTATCGACTATAATGAGCAATTTGGAGATATTGGTATACGTAAAGCGTTATCTTCTAAGCTTGATGGCAAATACTATTTCAACAATAATGTAATATGTTTTAATGGTCATGTTATTGATGCTAAGGGCGTGATTAGTAGTTTTGCAAAACATCATCAGAATTACACGATTGATGATGTAAAACATATTGGGACAGAACTCAACACCAATATTAACCCATACATTGGTGAATTGCTGAAATACAGTGTGAGGACAAACTCTTCCAACTTCGTTTCAAAATCAAACGTGAAATTCAACATTGAGGATACGGACAGAGCCATAAGCGGCTATTGCAAAGGAGAATATATTCCAATAAGCGGAATAAAAAGCTTCCTGCTATTTCCTGCTTGCGGTTTTCCATGGAATGAGTTTCTTCTGGAAAGTTTTGTATTCAACCATAGTAAAATTTTCTGTTTGATGCACAATAACTTTGGCATGAGCAGTACGTTGGGAGCCATAAAAAAACGCAACTCTGCGTTGACGTTTGACGATGTAATGGCCGATACATTGGCAAAGGTGAACAAAGAATTAACCCAACAAGAGGCAATAGAATACTTGTATGATATATCTTTTATCGGACAGAGACGGCTTGGAAATGTAGGCGACATAATCAAAAAGACCCGTTCCATCCGTAAAAAATTAAGGAGTAAATAAAATGTACGCATATACATGGGACCCGGAAACCGGCGGATTATTACTGAACAGCACTCATCAGCAGTTCAGTAAAGAGCCACGTCCTGTCTACTATCGAGAACTGGACATTTTGGGGTTCGATAAATATTTTGATTATGACAAAAATGACTCTGCTCCGATTATGTGGGCAGAGGCGAACAACTATATCTATAAGGGTAAGGTAATAGCGCAAGTAACTGGCGGCACCTTCTTTCAGAAGCCACAGATCAAGATAATTGATGCTGAATTTAAGCAAAAGAAATTGAAACCTGTAGATATTAAAGCCATGGTTTCTAAGAACAAGAATATTATAGAAGGACTTGCATCCGAAACTATAAAGAAGGTCTACAATACCTTTATTAAGTATAAGAATATTGTTGACATATTCCACGTTTCCTTTAGTGGTGGGAAAGATAGTGAAGTTACATTAGATATTGTTCAAAGAGCATTGCCCCACGATAGTTTCGTTGTGGTCTTTGGAGATACAGGTATGGAATTCCCCGACACTTATAAGGCCATTGATTTTACTAAAAAAGAATGCGAAAAAAGGTCAATTAAGTTTTTTGTAGCAAGGTCTAAGTTTAAGCCGACAGAGTCATGGAGAAAGTTTGGACCACCTACTTCTACTATTAGATGGTGCTGTAGCGTACATAAAACGACACCGCAACTTTTAACGTTAAGAAGACTTCTTAACAAGACGTCTTTTACCGAAATGGCTTTTGTTGGGGTGCGTGCAGATGAAAGTTTGAGGAGGAGCGGATACGATTACGTATCGTATGGAACAAAGCATAAAGGACAATATAGCTGCAATCCGATACTTCATTGGAATTCTGCAGAGGTGTACCTATATCTCTACAGTAATAATCTCAGAATCAATGATGCATATAAGCATGGAAATACAAGAGCAGGTTGTTTAGTTTGCCCTATGTCTACAAATCGTAATGATTATTTTAATAATACATTTTACAAAGAACAGACAACAGAATTATTAGATATTATACGAGAAGATAATTCAACTTATAGCCATTCCCCAAAGGAACTCCAAAGCTATGTGGAAAACAATGGTTGGAAAGCACGTAAGAATGGACGTGATTTAAACATTGCCCCTAAAGATTATAGTGAATCTGTTGTACAAGGCAAGTTGACAATTCACTTTAAGAATAGAAACGACGCATGGCGACAATGGATAAAAACTTTAGGGGAAATTATGCCTTCTGAAAATCCAAATACGGTCAGAATTAAGAATCAAGGAAAGGTTTACAGTATTGCTGTCATACCTGTCGGGGAAAGTGGCGCATATTCTCAGGCAACAATAGAAAATGATACTACAAATTCAGGAACTCTTTTTATGAAGAATGTTAGAAAGGTCTTTCGGAAAAGTCATTATTGTGTGGGATGTCGAGTTTGTGAGGCCAACTGTAAATTTGGCAATCTTTCTTTTGAAGATAATAGTATTAGGATTTCAAATAATTGTACTCGTTGTGGTCAATGCCTAAATATTGACACTGGCTGCTATGTTTACAAATCTCTATGGTTATCAAAAGGATTAGGAAAAAATATGAAACAAAAATCGTTAGACTGTTATGCTGCTCATGGACCAAAGATGGAATGGTTTCAGCAGTATATTCAACTAGGAGAAAAATTCAAAACAGAAAACACTTTGGGTAATAATCAGATACCGGCATTTAATCGATTTCTGAGAGATGCCGGAGTCATAGATGGAGATGTTCAAACCGAACTTGGTAATATGTTAATGCGAAATGGGCTCCAAGAAGAAGGCCTTTGGGCATTAATGCTGGCAAATCTCGCACAAACGCCAGAAATAGGTTGGTTCATTAGTCATTTCGATTTCAATACACCGATACCCCAAAGTTCAATGGTGAACATTTTGATCTCTACTGATGGAGTAAGCAATAGTGCTCAAAAGTCTATACCGAGTGCACTCAAACGAGTTTCATTGCTACCTTTTAATAAAGTAGGATTCGGAACCAGTTCAAAAGCTTCAAAAGAGATGGGTGGATATTGTTTTGAGCGCACTTCATGGCGCAATCCTAACCCTGAGGTCATCCTTTACAGCCTCTACCGCTTTGCCGAGGCATGTGGCGACTACTACCGTTTCACCCTTACCGACCTTGCCAACACGAATGTTGACAGAGACGGAGTAAGCCCCATGCAGATATTCGGTATCTGCAAAGATGACATGAAGAAAATAATCACGGGATTGTCTACTAACTATCCCGACTACATATCCTCGTCCTTCACGCTTGGTCTAGACAATATCAATCTGCATGATGACAAGACTTCAAAGGACGTGCTAAACCTGCTAAAGAAATAAAAACGCAACCATTATGAACACCTACCGTCATTATTTCAATATTGACCCGGAATATTTCCCAGCGGTCAATCCTGACGTAATCAGACATAATCCCGATCTGTGGAAAAAGTTTTATCCACATCCGTCGTTTGTCAAATTACTTAAAGACACTGTTGCTGTTCTTAGCCGTCAACAGAAGCTAAATATCTGGGTTGATGGTGCTTATGGAACTGGTAAGTCGCACGCTGTTCTGACGCTTCAGCATCTTTTGGAGGCTTCAGGGGATGAGACAAAGGCATATTTTGAGCAGTTTAAACTTGATCGGGACTTGTATAAAAAATTTGCAAGTGTCAAAAGTCAGGGAAAGATATTGACGGTACATCGCTATGGCTCTTCATCCATCAATGGCGACAACGACTTGTTTCTGACTATACAAGAAAGCATCTCCAATGCATTGAAGGATGTTGGCATAGATGATGCTTCCGGCATGCTCGCATTGAAAGATGCGGTAATTGAGTATCTTTCCGACGAGGAGAACAAGGCAAGTTTCTCCGTGTTTGTTAAAGGCAGCTACAGGGAGCTGTTCAATGGTGACAACGTGGACACCATTATACAGGACCTGTCCACATATAAGGATAATGCATTGCTTGACCTTATGGGCAAGATATTCAAGGTCGCAAACGAAAAGCAGATACGCGCATTTTCTTTGGACTCAAAGGGATTGGGCAATTGGATCAAGCAGATAATATCTGCCAACAAACTAAAAGCCATCGTTTTCATTTGGGATGAGTTTACTGAATACTTTAATTCCAATGCCCATCATCTGACTGGCTTTCAGGAGTTGTTGGAGTTAAGCGAGACGACGCCCGTCTGCTTCATCCTTGTCGTTCACAAAGACCCTAAACAGTTGGATGGTCTTTCCAACGACGACCGGAAGAAAATTATTGACCGCTTCTGCAAGCCCACCTGCGAGATAGAACTGCCGGACAACACCGCTTTCCAGCTGATGGGAGCAGCTATGCAGAAGAGTGATGACCAGACCATAAGAGACGAATGGGATGACGAGATATTGCCAGACTTGTGCGAGCGGACTACAGACTCTCGCAAAGTTGTCAGGGATTTTGCCAACATCACAGACGATGAGCTGAAGGCAATTCTTCCAATCCATCCGTATTCAGCAGCATTGTTGAAACAGATTTCTTCATTCTTTGAGTCGAACCAGCGCAGCATGTTCGACTTCATAAAGAACGACCGTGGCGATGATATAAAGGGATTCCAATGGTTTATTGACAATTATGGTCCTGAGGACGATGACAACCCGTTCCTCACCGTTGACATGCTTTGGAGCTTCTTCTATGACATGGGCAAAGACGGACTCTCACAAGACATACGCAACGTGCTAGACTACTACCCGCGTCTTGAGAAAAACGGTAATATGGATAAGGACGAGAAAGAAGAGCTGAAGGCGGTGCTTCTCTTCCAAGCCATATCCAAGAGTGCCAACGACAATGTGGAAATCTACAAACCGAACGTCAAGAACCTTACGCTTGCATTTGAAGGTTCAGAGTCGCTTGGCAACGGACGTTCAGTGCAATGTGCTGAAAAACTTGTCCGTGACGGCATCCTGTACAAAAAGAGAATAAACAACAATGACGAGATCTATTCTGTTCTTACGGGTACGATGGACTCGTCGCAAATCGAGAAGAAGAAAGGCGAGTTTGAGAATGTCTCAACTTCAAACCTAATAGAGCAAGGTGATTTGAAGCAATGTTTTGAAATGCCGAGAAAGTTGAGCCTGCGATATAACGTGACGTATACGTCATATTCTGAACTTGAAAAGAATATTAATAAAACTAATGAAAAGTCCGTAGAAGATCCTAATCACATTTTCGCTGTTGTCACGTTTGCCAGGACTTCCAACGAGATGGCTAATATTACAAAGAAAATACAGCAACATCTTGCCAAGAATCCTCAAAGTGAGATAGTGTTTATCGACTTTAGTCGCAATACTCTCCCAGATGATAAGTTCCAAGAGTGGGTTACCGACAAGGCAACATCCGCTTACTATCAGGGCACGGACAATGATCAGGCAGAGGAATATGCCGGTTATGCCAATAGAATTCTGTCAGACTGGCGAAACGATATCAGCAAGGGCGGTTGTGTGCTTTATGATTCTACTCATCTGACTGGACTGAATGTTGTTTCAGGAGAATCTTTAAACGATGAGTTGTTTAGCATTGATATCAAACGGTTCAGTTGCGGATTGGAACACTACAATGTAATAGATTCCATGTGGTTATCAACCATGCTTAAATTAGGTGCTGAGTGTGGGGTAACTGAGCAAACTAAAAACCAATATAAAGGTAATCAGAATGCCAACCTAGAAAATGCTTTGAATAGGGCATGGGGTGTAACTGATTATTGGAAGAAATATCCTTCAGAGATTATCTCTAAGATAAAGGTCTATGTGAACGGTATTGTAAATAAAGCCCTAGAGACTAACGGGCGTATATCCATAAAGGACATTTACGACGACCTCAAACAACCACCTTATGGTTTCTTGCCGTGCAATCTTACAGCCTTCATTATTGGCTTTGTGATGAAGGAATATGTAAATAGCGGTGAACTGTCATGGAGCGACGAGATTCAGAGTACCGAACTAACCGTTGACAAGTTCAAGGAAATGGTAGACGAAGTCATCAAACTGGACATAACTCCCAACAGCCGCTATATCAACAAATTCATCGTGGCAATGACGCCGGAAGAGAAGGCGTTCATCAATACTACTTCCACTGCTTTCAGAATCGACAAGAGCCAATGTTCTTCCATAGAAACCACAAGAGAGCGCATCCGGTTCAATATGAAGAATCTGTCGTTCCCAATATGGTCATTGCTGTACTTCTCTGATTCCAAGGAAGGGCAAGAGTTGGTGTCTAAATTGTCCACGCCGGTTGAAAACCTCAAGAAAGTCATCGGGCTTTATTACGACATTGCCAATAATGACTCTTCCCAATCTGGAAGAAGCGATAATGATATAGCAAACGAGATTGGAAAAATCAGTCTGAAAAAGCCTTGCCTTGCCACCGATCTTAAAGTGATTATTACCAGTGAGAACAGCCAGCATGGAATGGTTCAGTATCTCTCAGGATACAAAGGCGGTGAACTTCCCCGGCTCGCAGACAAAGTGAATGATAGTGGACAATACATCAATGCCGTCAAAGACAAATTTGACGCAGATGCCGCCAACTGGGTATGGAAGAAAGAGACTGCCGATGAGAAGATAGATGAAGTAATCACGGAATATGGTATTGCGGAAGCTACAAGCGAATGGTTTGGCTCTACTTGCAAGAACTACAGTGAGGCTGTGCTGAAGATAAAAGAGCGGTGTAACTCGCTCAGAATCCCCTTCTCCCTGGTCAAAAACGACGTAGGCGACTTGGAGCACTTCCTCGACATGCTGTATCATCTTGTCAAGGAAGGCAGCATTCCAGACTCTCAAAAACCAGCCTTACTGGAAGACATAAAGGTTTATGGCAAATCATTCGTCGATTTTCTTAGCCAGCAGATCGCCTATTTTAAGAAAGGGAGCTTTACCTATTTGTCCGGCCTCAGCGACAATGACATCTCAGAGCTCTTCAAGAATCTCCCACGTGGCAGTTTCACCATGGATCAGCCGGAATATTTCCAGAATCTTGAGAAAGAGGTAGCCACTTTCAAGCAGAAGCAAGGCTCTATCCAAATGAAAAATCTATGGAAGGAGAAAACTGACACAGAATCGCCGTCGGCCTGGTCTGCCCAAAATCAAATACCCATTCTCCTAATGATTGAGCCCAACATTTACGATGAAGGAAGTAAGGCTTTTGCCGTTATAAATAGTCATAATCCAGATACCAATAGCATTGATAAGGCTATAAAATTCATGAAGAATGTTGGTGAGGAATTTTGGAGCGGATTAAATGACGAAGCCAAGAAAGACAAAGCTTTCTGTGAGAAGTTACTTGGAGACAAGGCTGTCGTCCTGGTAAGAAACGGGCATGAAGCTGAAGATATTGCCGCACTTAAGAAATACCTGTCAAGCCACATTACAAGCAGTCCGTATAATTGGGACAGAGACCCCATGTTCCGTGATGTTATCAATGGTCTTGCCCAGAAGGAATACGCTACTCAAGGATATCAGGAAGCTTTCCGCAAGATAGACACTATGAATGCCGAGGATGTTAAGAATTATCTTAAGAGCCTCATCAAGAACAACATGAATGTAGGTATTGAGATAATAAAAGACAATTAAAGGAGAAATAGTATGACGCTGAAAGAAGTCTTTAAAAGCATAGACAAATATCTTGACTCCGACAGCCATGCACCAAAACTGGTTGATGTCCCAACCCGCGAAGATGAACTGGAACTATATGGACGTTATCATATAACAGCAAATAAGGTTAAGTGGGCTCATGACTTCTGCAAATCAGATATGATGCCAAGCTATGACAAGATAATGGACAACACTACGAAAGAAGATGGTAACATCTTTCTGTTTGGCTTGTCGACATTTCTAAAGTTGGAAGGCAAGGGCAGAATTATTAGTGTTCTAAAGGCGATGGTAGACTTGAACCCCGTGGGGAAGCTGGTCATTGTGAGCCAGGCGTGTGGGGAAATAATCAAGAAGTCTTTTGACAAGAGACTTCTTGACTCTTACCGTGTGTTGGTCGTGGATTCTGATAAGACCGAAAAACCTGTAAGATTCGAATTCGTTGAACGAAAACTTTCAGCCAACTTTGAATTAATAGCCGAAGGATTGAACAAGGCAGACAGATTATCGGAAATTGGCTCTGACGATGACATTCTAGTTCGTACAAGCCATAAGAAATCCGACTTCCCTGACTCCCTTGCCGACATTAAAGAGATCAGTTGTACTTTTGACCTACTTGTCCAGCAGTTTACGGATTTAAGCCGATTGTCAAAAGATGTGGGGACTGAGGGTCAATGGAATTATCTTTACCTGCAAGTCGTTAATAATGGAGGACTATCTAATTACATCGACAATAAGTTTGGTGGGACAAAAAATCTTGCCCAAAGCCTGAAATCTTTTAAAGATTACGATGCTAATGATAGGTGGGCACTGTTTATCGCCCTGATGATTTACGGAGCCCCGGCGACAACATATCTTTCAGAAGTTATTGGTCGCTCAAACACTGTGGACGAACTGTGCGGTAATCTTTATCTCCTTCTACTGGAAAAGAACTGGAAGGGAAAAGATTTCAAGCGTGTTTATGAAGAGAGGAAAGAACTATTGAAGGGTGTTTGCGATGACACTGTAATAGTCTCTGATTTCTGCAAGCGCGTGATAGGGAAAGGAGCTGATGCTTTATATTACCTCACCAATCTGTCTTCGCAGGAAAGAGAACAGATAATCTGGACGTTATCCCGTTATGCTGAAGACTTCGACAGGAAGAAACTACCGGAAGTGCTGGAAATCGTCTATCCGCAACTTGCTAATTACCTGGATAAGTTCGATTATAAGGACAAACTGCTGAATGTTTATTTCAACGAATACAAATACTGCAAGGTAACCAACAGAATAAGTGACGAACTTAGAAACATGGTGGAGAAGCAGTCTGTAGAGCGGGATTATAACAAACTGCAACCACGTGCAACATACGTTGACAAACTAGCAATAGATAATCATTGCAAGGCATATTTTGTCGATGCGTTAGGCGTTGAATATCTGAGCTATATTCAGGCATTATGCCATGACAACAATCTCTTTATGCAAGTGAATATTGGCAGGTGTAATCTGCCTTCGATAACAGAATTCAATAAGGATTTTGTCGACAACTTTACTGCGAAGGGAATTAAAGTCATTGATGTGAAGGATATTGACGACCTGATGCACGAGGGCGTTACTGATGATAACTATGAGTATCTTAAGGAGCCTATTCATATTTCCGAGCAATTGCAGGCCCTTGACAAGCTCATATCCTCAGTGATAAAGACACTTAATGATGGAAAGACCGACCGCATCTTTCTGTTGTCAGACCACGGAGCAACCAGAATGGTCGTGATAAATGACAAGGAAAATAAATGGGAAGTTTCAAACAAAGGCGAGCATAGTGGGAGGTGCTGTCTTGTGTCTGAACTTGACGATAAACCTGATAATGCTGCTGAAGAAAACGAATATTGGTGTCTTGCCAATTATGACCGTTTCAAAGGAGGAAGAATGTCAGGTGTTGAACTTCACGGAGGAGCCACTCTGGAGGAAGTATGCGTGCCTATAATAACGGTAACGAGAAAAGAAGATAAGATAGACTGCGTAGTAACAGATGAAAGTAAAGTCATCACTGTCAGTTTCAAGAAGAAGGCACGGATAAGATTGTTTATCTCCAAAGAACTCGACAATGTTTCAATTAGAATCGAAAACGGAGATGTCCATCAGCCTTCTGAGGTGAAAGACAAGTATTTCTATGATTTTGACATTCCTGAGGTTAAACGTGCAGGTACCTATCATCTTAATGTTTATGCTGGTGATAATATTATTGCCACAGGACTGACCTTCGAGGTAAAGAAAGAAGGAGCAAGTGAACGTAAGTTCTTTTAAAGGAGACTATCATGGAAGAAAAACTGAGAAACTATTTTGAGGATATGGTTGTTTACAAGGATCTGAAGGAGAGCAACTTCTTCAAGTC